>Ga0209633_10006068_pt1 | contig 10404 bp, 9 predicted proteins | sample Cruoilmetagenom1_FD_187290 | JGI IMG/M metagenome (GOLD analysis project Ga0209633, IMG submission 187290) | Oil polluted marine microbial communities from Coal Oil Point, Santa Barbara, California, USA - Sample 1 (SPAdes) (version 2) | ecosystem: Environmental > Aquatic > Marine > Oil seeps ... | reverse complement strand
CACAAACTAGTAGGTTTGGTGCTTGAAGATAAGGGTGTATTGCGTGGACACCAAAAAGTCATTACCGATTATGGTGATGGTGAAACCACCAGCGGTACATTCTCACCAACTTTGGGGCTAGCTATTGCTTTAGCACGCATCCCTACTAAAGCTAAAGATAACTGTCATGTAGAAATCCGTGGCAAACAATTGGCAGCAAGAATAGTAAAACCACCTTTTGTGAGAAATGGAAAACCTCTCGTTTGATACATTAAATAGTTAGATAATTTTGGAGAAGAAATATGAGTAATGAAAACCCTGATGATCTTAAATACACAAAATCTCATGAATGGTTGAGAGATAACGGCGATGGAACAGTAACGGTTGGTATTACCGATCATGCTCAGGAGTTATTGGGTGATGTTGTCTATGTGGAACTTCCTGAAGTCGAATCTGAGCTTAAAGCAGAAGAAAGCTGTGGCGTAATTGAATCCGTGAAGGCAGCATCAGATATGTATGCTCCTTTAGATGGTGAGATTACAGAGATTAATGAAGAACTAGATAGCGAACCTGAGTTAATTAATTCGGCTCCTTTTGGAGAAGGCTGGGTTTTCACACTGAAGCTAGACTCGATGGATGACCTGGATACCTTGCTTGATGCAAACGAATACGAAGCTATTTGCCAAGAGTAAATTAGTTAGGACAATACACTAGATATAATACACTATGAAACAACAAACCCTGAAAGGTCTGACCCAACACGATGACTTTATTTCCCGTCATATTGGCCCACAAAAAGACGAACTAGAATCCATGCTTGAAACCGTGGGTGCTTCAACACTAGATGAATTGATGGAACAAACAGTACCATCAAGCATTCGCATTGATACACCATTCAATTTACCGGAAAGCTGCTCTGAAAATAAAGCATTACATTATCTTCATCAGCTAGCGGCCAAAAATAAGATCAATAAATCTTATATTGGTCTCGGCTATTACGATACGTTTGTGCCTGCAGTTATACAACGTAACGTTTTGGAAAACCCAGGTTGGTATACGGCTTATACACCCTACCAGCCAGAAATTTCTCAGGGAAGATTGGAGGGTTTATTAAACTTTCAACAAGTCATCATCGATCTCTGCGGAATGGATATGGCAAATGCTTCCTTGTTAGATGAGGCAACAGCAGCAGCCGAAGCTATGGCCCTGTGTAAACGCTCAAATCGCCTCAAAACAGAAAAGTTTTTTGTTGATGAAAACGTATTTCCGCAAACACTGGAAGTGCTAAAAACCCGCGCTCAATATTTTAATTACGAGCTTATTATTGGTGACCCTCAAACTGATTTGGAAAATCATGAAGTCTTTGGCGTGCTGCTACAGTACCCGGATGTAACAGGGAATATTAATAATATCGAAGCAATTATTTCTCAGGCTCACGAACAAAAAGCACTGGTTTGTGTGGCTGCTGATTTAATGTCTTTAGCTTTGTTAAAAGCACCTGGTGAATTGGGCGCAGATATCGTATTTGGTAGTTCCCAACGGTTTGGTGTTCCAATGGGCTTTGGTGGCCCACACGCTGCATTTTTTGCAGTACGGGAAAAGCTAAAACGCTCCATACCCGGTCGAGTAATCGGTGTATCAATCGATAGTCGTGGAAATCAGGCATTACGCATGGCAATGCAAACGCGTGAACAACATATTCGTCGAGAAAAAGCGACTTCTAATATCTGTACGGCACAGGCTTTACTAGCCAATATGGCTGGTTTTTATGCAACATATCATGGAGCCAAAGGCATTAAAAAAATTGCCTCTCGCATTAATCGCCTTACCAGTATATTTGCCGCTGCCGTTCGCCAAAGTGATCTCTCTAAAGCTGAATATATTGTTAATACCTCATGGTTTGACACCCTCACAATATTTGTTGGCGAAAATCAATCTACTATATATAACAATGCTTTAGAGCAGGGTGTTAATTTACGTTTGATAGACAATGACAAGATAGGCCTTAGCTTCGATGAAACTAAAACAACTGCCGATGTTGAACAGCTATTTGATATTTTCTTTGGTAAAGATCATGGTTTTAATGCTACAGATATTGATGCTCAGATTGTAAAAGCTGAATGTGATTCTGGAATTCCTGATGACTATGCGCGTAATACAAAATATCTAACGCACGAAGTGTTTAAACAACATCATACCGAAACAGAAATGATGCGTTATTTAAAACGCCTTGAGAATAAAGATCTTTCATTAGTTCATGCCATGATTCCATTGGGTTCTTGTACTATGAAACTCAATGCAGCCAGTGAACTGATGCCAGTTAGCTGGCCAGAGTTTTCAAACATTCACCCGTTTGCACCTTCTGATCAAACACAAGGTTATCAGCAACTCATTGACGAATTGTCAACGTGGCTTGAAGAGGTTACTGGCTATGATGCAATCTCGATGCAGCCTAATTCTGGCGCTCAGGGTGAATATGCTGGGCTGTTGGCGATTAATCGTTATAACGAAAGTATCGGGCAGGGACATCGTAATATTTGTCTGATACCAACATCTGCACATGGTACTAATCCGGCATCAGCAGCTATGGCAAAAATGCAAATTATCCTTGTTGAATGTCTCGACAACGGAAATATTGATGTCACAGACCTGCGTCAAAAGGCTGAGCAACATAAAAATGAACTAGCCTGTATTATGGTTACCTATCCATCGACACATGGTGTGTTTGAGGAAGATATTGTTGAAGTTTGCGATATTATTCATGATAACGGTGGGCAGGTTTATCTGGATGGTGCAAATTTAAATGCACAGATTGGATTATCAAAACCAGGCCAGTTTGGTTCGGATGTATCACATCTAAATTTACATAAAACCTTTTCTATTCCACACGGTGGTGGTGGTCCGGGCGTAGGGCCGATCGGTGTTCGAAAACATCTGATTCCGTTTTTACCAGGTCATGTTAATAATGAGGGTAAGGATAAAAGCACTCATGCGGTATCAGCCGCACCATTTGGCAGCGCTTCAATTTTGCCGGTTTCGTGGATGTATATGAAAATGTTAGGTAAAGAAGGTAATGAGAGTGTCACCAGAATAGCAATTCTTAGTGCAAACTATGTCACTGAACAGCTTAGTGAGTATTATCCGGTGTTATTCCGTGGTGATAAAGGTCGTGTTGCGCATGAATGTATTATTGATATCCGCCCAATCAAAGAAGACTCTGGCATTAGTGAAGAAGACATTGCAAAGCGTTTAATCGACTATGGTTTTCATGCACCTACTATGTCATTTCCTGTACCGGGAACACTAATGATAGAACCCACTGAATCCGAATCAAAATATGAACTGGATCGATTTTGTGATGCCTTGATAGAGATTCGCAAAGAAATAGAAAAAGTTAAAGAAGGACAATGGCCGCTTGATAATAACCCATTAGTGAATGCACCACATACCAGCACAGACCTAGCAGAGGACTGGGATCGGCCCTATGATCAACAAATAGCGGTTTTTCCAAAAGGCGTTATTGCCAGCAGTAAATACTGGCCAAGCGTAAACCGTGTTGATAATGTTTACGGTGATCGAAATTTGATATGCTCCTGTCCATCAATTGAAAGCTATCGTTGATAATTTTAGTATTATTTTTTAATCACACAAATTAAAGAGAAGTCAGATGGCAGGTAGCGGCAACACAGGCGTAACACGTTGGGTTAAAGCATTAGGCTTTACTTGGTTGGGTTTAAAAGCAGCCTATAAACATGAAGAGGCTTTCCGGCAAGAAGTATTTTTGCTGGTAGTTTCAACACCACTGGCAATCTGGCTGGGTGATACAGGTATTGAAAAAGCACTATTAATTTCAAGTGTGTTATTGCTACTGATTGTAGAAATACTCAATTCCGCCGTTGAAGCGGTTGTAGATCGCTTCGGCGGTGAAATACATGAATTATCAGGCAGAGCCAAAGACATGGGATCAGCGGCTGTTTTTCTAGCGATGATTTATGTGTCGGTGGTTTGGCTCTTTGTTATATTTGGGTAGATTTTTCAAGAACCATAAAATCCTGTTATCAGGTATAACGAAATCACAAAGTCTGCACTACTTATTCAGTTTTTATAGAAAATAAGGAACTTCGCGCACGCTGATGCAAAAAACTAGGGGGGGTGCCATGTAAAGAATATAGTTTATTTTGAAGCAGACAAAACATTCAAACTCTGTAAATCTGTCAATATATGAGCGGCTTCATTTAAGAAAACATCTACAGGCTTCTTGGTGAAGATATCATCATTCTTTTTTTCCTGAGCATCACGAAGTTCTTTAATGGTTTTATAAGTCTGCTCACCATTAGCAACCTGAAGCTTATTCTCTAGCACTAAAAGCTGTTTGTTAAAGTCTGCACGTTTGGCTTTGCGTTTGCTAAGATTAAGCGAAACCAACTTTTCATTACCGGCTTTTACCAATAGTTTTACTCTATCGACAGTGGTCACAAACTTTGGTGTTTTTGAAATTCTTTCTTGTGACTTTAGTCTTGCTTGTTGCAGTGCTGAAAGACCAAATGATTTAGTATAATCCTTATGACGAGCCTGTTTAATACGACGCCATGGTAGTGCATTTTTAAAAGCACGTTCACCAAAATCGCCATCAATTTGTGGTAGTGCCCATGAAATATCCGGTACTACGCCCTTGTGTTGTGTGCTTTCACCATTGACTCTAAAGAATTGCGCACTGGTTATTTTAATCTGTCCCAGTGGCTTATCAAATGTCTTACGCGTATAAGACTCAAGTGGCAAAATAGTTTGTACAGTTCCTTTACCGAAGGTGGTTTCACCGATGATGATGCCACGCTTGTAGTCCTGAATAGCACCCGCGAAAATCTCAGATGCAGAGGCGCTACCTTTGTCAATCATCACTGCCATTGGACCACTGTATATAACACCCTTATCATTATCGCTAAGCACGTCTGTACGACCACTGGTATCATTAATCTGAACCACAGGGCCTTTATCTATAAATAAACCCGTTAGCGATACAACTTCACTGAGTGAGCCACCGCCATTGCCACGAAGGTCTATGATTAAATCATCAATGCCTTCTTTATTTAATTCGATTAATAATTTTTTAACATCTCTGGTAGTTCCCGCATAATCGGCATCACCACGGTTACGCGCTTTAAAGTCGATATAGAAAGAGGGTAGGTCTATGACTCCAACTTTGACTTTTCCTGTTGGTTTTTCTATTTCAATAATGCGCTTACTGGCTGCCTGATGCTCCAGTTTAATTTTATCACGGACAATTTCAACTGTTTGTGGCTTACCAGATAGACCCGTTTCATGAGGTAATATCGAAAGCACAACCTTGCTGCCTTTTTTACCACGAATGACATTAACGATATCCGTTAATCTCCAGCCTACTGTATCTACAATTGCATCTGCTGACTTTTGACCAACACCTATAATCCTGTCACCTGCAGAAACTTTTCCGGTCAGATCTGCTGGACCACCAGGTACAACGCTGATGATTTTAGTATGCTCTTCATCAGTTCTAAGTACTGCGCCAATACCACTTAACGAAAGGCTCATATTTATATCAAACTGTTCAGAAGATCTCGGTGAAAGATAAGAAGTATGTGGCTCAATTGCACCAGCATACGCATTCACTATCGTCTGAAATAACTCATTGCTTTTTACTTGTGAGGTTCTTTTAGCAATACTAACATAACGTTTTTTTAGTTTTTTAATGGCTTCTGCAGGCTTAGTATCTGAAAGTATCTGGTTGATATAATCATTCTTTAAACGTTTTTCCCAAAGTTGATCTAGTGCCTTCTCATCCGCCATCCAGGTTGCATCTTTTCGATCTAGAACATATGTATCTTCTTTATCAAAATTAAATGCCTGTTGTATACGGCTGGTTGCATATTTAGAGCGTTGATTAACTCTCTGTTGATACTTTTTGAAAATATTTACCGCAACTTCAGTTTCGCCAGCATTGATATAATCATCAAATTTTTTGCGGTGTTTATTAAATTCTGAAATATCAGATTGCGTAAAATAGAGTTTGCTTGGATCTAGCTGTTTAATATATTGATCAAGAATTTTTCCTGAGAATTCATCATCTAATTTATATTTACGATAATGATAGCGTTTTAACATACTGTTGATAATTTGATATTCAAAAGTATGACGTGGCGTAAGATTCTCAATCGCTACATTATTTACGCTAGTATTCTCAGCTGCATTAGCAGCATCAATGAGTGCTGACCCGCCAGGTTGATTACCCAAACAAGCAGAAAGGAAAAGCATCGAAACTAGAGTCGATGCTACATGTATTGATGTTTTAATATCCGAAATTTTGGGTATTGCGTAAGTAGTCATATTTTGAATAGCTAATGTAAATTTATTTGGCATTTTTATTGTCTAGTAGTAATTAAGTCTTCGGGACAGCTCCCCTAACAACGGGAACTATAACACTCGGCTTTAAAAAAAACTAATGGCGCTTTAAAGCACCAATTCCTATCAAAGTTTTTAAAGCACAACTTCAATACGTATTAAATTATATAGTGGAGGCGTTGAGTGTCTGTTTCAACTGTTTTTAATTATTTCATTTCGCGTTATCATATACCAATCTTAAAATAAAATGTGAAAAACCCCGTGAAAAAAATTGGAATTGTTGGTGCAACTGGCTATACAGGCGTTGAGTTACTCAGGTTATTATCGGTTCATCCTCAGGTTGAAATTAATTATGTAACCTCTCGTTCAAATGTAGGGAGTAGAGTAGATGCAATGTTCCCGAATTTGCGTAATTTTGTTGACCTTGAATTTAGCGATCCATCTAGCGAAGCTTTGACTGAATGTGATCTAGTATTTTTTGCTACACCTAATGGTGTTGCCATGAAGCATACCGAATCTTTATTGAAAGCAGGTGTTAAAGTTATTGATCTTGCCGCTGACTTTCGTATCAAAAATATTGATGTCTGGAGTCATTGGTATGGAATGACCCACGCCTGCCCTGAGTTAGTGTCCGAGGCCGTTTATGGTTTACCAGAAATTAACAGGGATAAAATAAAGGATGCTTCCTTGATTGCAAACCCTGGATGTTATCCAACATCAGTCATACTTGGTTTGCTACCTTTATTAGAATCAAAATTGATCGATCTAAATAATATCATTGCAGATACAAAATCGGGAGTGAGCGGAGCAGGAAGGCAAGCAAGTGTTGGCTCGCTCTTTAGCGAAATGGGAGAAAGCTTTAAAGCCTATGGTGTTTCTGGTCACCGTCATAAACCAGAAATTGCACAAATATTTTCCCTATTGGCTGATAAAAGCGTAGATTTGACCTTTGTACCACATTTATTGCCAATCATAAGAGGCATACACGCTACAATATATGCAAACTCAAATGATGATACAGATTTACAATCTTTGTACGAGAAGCGTTATAAAAATGAACCATTTGTAGATGTATTGCCTGCTGGTTCTCATCCAGAAACACGTAGTGTAAAAGCCTCAAATATGTGTCAGATTGCGATACATAAAAAAGAGAACGAATCGCGGGTGATTGTTTTGTCTGTAATTGATAATTTAGTCAAAGGAGCAGCAGGACAAGCAGTACAGAATATGAATATCATGCTAGGCTTAGATGAAACCACAGCATTAATGCAGCCCGCATTATTACCTTGAGACATTTACACAGACCCTTGTGTAAACCTCTAAAATAGAAAAAGTTGTAAGGATTAGGATATGTTTGGAAAAAAGAAAGATAAAAAAGATGAAACACATCGGGCAAAAATAAATACTTTAGTTGGAGAAAACACAACTGTTGAGGGTGTAGTAAAGTTCAATGGCGGTTTACATGTTGCTGGCAGTGTCAAAGGTGGCGCTATTTCTGATGATCCAGAATCTTTACTCATTATTAGTGAGAACGCTCTGGTTACAGGAGAGGTCAAAGTCAGCAATCTCATTGTAAACGGTCAAATAGATGGCGACGTTTTTGTTAGTGGGAAGGTTGAATTGTTTGATAAAGCCCATATTAATGGTGATGTACATTATAATTTACTTGAGCTACCTGTAGGAGCAGAAGTAAATGGCAAGCTTATTCGATTAGAAAAAGAAGAAGCAAAGGAAGCCTTATAAATAAGTGGTTAATCGTGTTATTTGGTTTTGTAGTTTAGAATTTATAGTAATAGAATTGTAAGGTAGAAACATGACAGTAGAAACAGCGAGTGCAGCTCCCATTTTAAATTTTACAGATGCTGCAGCAAATAAAGTTAAAGGTCTGATTGAAGAAGAGAAGAATGATAGCCTGAAATTAAGAGTTTTTGTTTCAGGTGGTGGTTGTTCTGGTTTTCAGTACGGTTTTACTTTTGATGAAGTGATCAATGATGGTGATACTGAAGTTGAAAAAAACGGAGTGACTTTATTAATTGATCCCATGAGCTTTCAGTATCTTGTAGGCGCGGATATCGATTATACAGAAGGTTTAGAAGGTTCTCAGTTTGTTATTCGTAACCCTAATGCAAAAACAACCTGTGGTTGTGGTTCTTCGTTTAGTCCTGAATAAGATACTTATTTAAAATAAAAAGGTAGCCTTATAGATTATAAGCTACCCTTTTTTTGTTTTAGGTCAATTCATTAAAAAGTTGATAATTCAACACCTACACTTAACATATTCACATCTGTCTTTTCTGAATTAGATGTTTCAATGCTAGGAAGTTTTTCCCATTCCGCACGTAGTTTGGTGGTTTCATTAATGTGCATTTTGGCACCTAGACCGTAAGTAACACCAAAACCACTCTCATCACCTGAGGTATTGTCACTACTCCAGCGCATTGCACCAACTTTTGCAAATACATCAAATTGTTCAGTCATGGGAAGTGTACCAACACCGTTTATTGTAAATGCGCTAATATCTGAATTTTCACCATTCTTATGCATATCACCTAGATTCACAAAAGCACCTTCTGCACTAAGCTTGTCGGTGAGTTTGTAGCCTCCAAATATTTTCCATGCAGTGTCACTATCCTCACAGTTGTTTTCACCTGAACAATAGCTACTACCTTCTGATGCACCTATGGTTCCTCCAAAGTAATATGGATTCGCTACGCCACTGCCGCCACCGGATGTGTTATCAACATAATTAGTTGATGCCTTGTTGTAGTCAAAGGCTTTTGGTAAGTCTGCATGTAATACTGAAAAAACAGATACTAATCCAAGAACTATCATGGACTTATGTAAAGTTTTCATTAATTTGCCCCTATTTTTTATTTCCCTGTTACTAATTTTATTGCATGTATAAATTACGGTAAAGCATGTCTGGATAAGCGGTTAAGTATTTTGAGCATGAAAATAATTAAAAGTTCCTGTTCGATTTATAAGTATTATAAATTCGTAAGCCCTGATTTATCGTTCCATTTGCAGTTAAATGTGTGACATCAGACTTTTCAAGCCCCTTCATTGATACAAAAGTAATGGTTTCGTCTTCTCTTGCGAGTTTTAATTGAGCATCAACAACCTGTGGATTGAGTTGAACACGCGGATGTTGTTCATCAACGCTAAGAATCACCATAAGCTTTGGCTGACGCAGTATATTTGTTCGTAAATGATGCAGCAACTTTCTAAGGTGCCAATAATACTCATTTGCTAGTTGGCTGGTATTAGCATCTGTTTCTCCTTGAATCCAGATGATTGCACGAGGCGTTACCGTATGCCCCTGAGCTTCCATCTCCGCGATAGCTAAATCAAGATTATTAATCATTTGGTCATAGAGACCGTGTTTACCTGGCGCTTTCCAGTCAGTCTTGATGCTACTGCCACCAGAGCTGAATTTAAAAATGGCAGGATTCATTTTGGTTTTTAATAGTGCTCGTGCAAAAGTCACCTCCGGCCCAAAATGACCAGATTTAAAATGTCCTACCTGTGGCATTAAGGTTTTCCATTGCTTATTAGAAGAACCGTAATCAATTGCTTCATAATAAAATGGAATTCGTTTATCCAACTGATGATGATCAACAGGATAATTTGCAGCATCACTACGCCAACCCTGCATATTGGATTGCCCTGCCATTATGAATAAATCTATTTGTTTAGCATAGCTGACTTGAGTCAACAGTAATGTGATATAGATAACAGTGGTAGTGATTCTATTCATATTAACTTTTGTCGTCTTGTTTTATCCAAACATATATTTTACCTGTTTAAACAAAAAAATTTATATATATAATTTTTTTAATTAATAGATAAAACAGGCTCCGATGCTATTTCGTTAAAGGGCTGATGCCAAAAAATAGGGGGGGTGCCATAAGTGTATAAATAATATAAAAAACTCGGTCGCAAGCGAGCCGAGTTTTAAAACAAGCCTAGTTGTTTCGACTTATCTTCTTTCTTCTCGTATTCTGTAAGCTGGTCTCGAACATATGCTCTAATACCATCTTCATTCGCATT
>Ga0209633_10006067_pt1 | contig 10405 bp, 9 predicted proteins | sample Cruoilmetagenom1_FD_187290 | JGI IMG/M metagenome (GOLD analysis project Ga0209633, IMG submission 187290) | Oil polluted marine microbial communities from Coal Oil Point, Santa Barbara, California, USA - Sample 1 (SPAdes) (version 2) | ecosystem: Environmental > Aquatic > Marine > Oil seeps ... | reverse complement strand
TATCATTTGGGAAATAGGTAATACAAACAGAACCAACAGGGTTCTAAAATCCCTGAATATATGTTTAAATTCTTTTGTTATTATTCCAAACAACCCCACGACTATTTACCCTCCATCTTTTTACGATCCATTTCAATTGCTCTGATAAATGCATCATTAAGATTTGCAGATTTGTATTTTCCCTTAATTAAATCAGGAGATGCTATATCTATAACTCTGCCGAAATTCATTATGGCTATTCTATCGCAGTATTCTGCTTCATCCATAAAGTGGGTTGTTACCATGATTGTCTTACCCATGGAGCTTAGTCTGTAAATCTCCTCCCAGAATTCTCTCCTACCCAGGGGATCTACTCCAGAGGTGGGCTCATCAAGAAAGATGATATCCGGGTCATGGAGAAGAGCACAGGCAAGTCCAAGTCTTTGTTTAAACCCCATAGAAAGATCAGCAGTTTTTATTGATTTAAGGGATGGAACATCAAGCTGCTGCGTGAGAAAGCTCTTTTTTTCCTTAATTTTTTCCTTAGGGACACCATAGATATCACCAAAAAAATCCATGTTCCTTTCAGGACTTAAATCAGTATACAGTGAAAATTTTTGTGACATATAACCAATTTTCTGTTTTACCTTTTCCGGTGATTTTTTAACAGAAATACCAGCTACCTGAATGTCCCCTGATGTTAGTTCAAGAAGTCCGCAGATCATCCTTATGGCCGTTGTTTTACCCGCACCGTTTGCCCCGAGAAAACCAAAGACCTCACCCTTCCGAACTCTGAAAGAAATATTATTTACAGCAGTAAATTTTCCAAATTTCTTTACCAGATTCTCAATATCTATAGCAGTATCATTAGTCATTTCTATTTGAATCCTCTTCAAGAACACGGATAATAAAAATATCCTCCAGTTCAGGATCAATCTGTTTCATCATTAACCCTTTATCCAGGGAAGATGTTTTAGTTCGGATATCACTAAGTTGTCCTCCTCCCTTACTGGCCAGATGAACTTTCTTTCCGGACATAAAAACAGGATCTCCCCTGAAAAGTTCTTTAAGACTGGAAAGAAACTCCTGGGGTTTCCTTCCGGGAATCCCGAACTCATACAAGTTTCCGTCAAATTCTCTGGATAGATTTTCAGGGATACCTTCTCCAATTATTTTGCCCTTATGCATCATATAGACATAATCACATTTTATGGCTTCTTCCATGTAGGGAGTAGATACCAGAATGCTTACCCCCCCTTCTTTAAGTTCCTGAAGCATCTCCCAAAACTCCTGTCTGGATAGAGGATCAACCCCGGTAGTAGGTTCATCAAGTATAAGGAGCCTGGGATCATGCATTAGTGCACAGGAAAGTGCCAGTTTCTGTTTCATACCACCGGATAGACTACCTGCTTTGGTCGAGGCAAAATTTTCAAGCCTGCTGAAACGATAAAGTCTCTCAATTTTTTTTTCATATTCATTCTTATCCATTCGATGGATGGTGAAATAAAACTTTAAATTTTCTTCTACTGTCAAATCTGTATATAAGGAAAAAATCTCAGGCATATACCCGGTATTATGTCTTATATAAGACTTGTCAATATCCGGATTAACAGACAGAACCGAAACTGAGCCCTTATCAGCTTTTACCAAAGTAAGGACAATTTTCATCATTGTAGATTTACCTGCTCCATCAGGTCCTATTAGTCCTGTGATACTTCCCTCAGACACTTCGAAACTTACTCCCTCCAGAGCATTGATATTTCCAAAGTTCTTTTCGATACCTGCAGCTTTTATTACACTACTCATTATTTTGTTTTTTGCAGATAAATATCTATTGGCATTCCAATTTTTAATATTTTATCCGGATTTTTAAAATTCACCTTCACAGCATAGACTAAAGCTTTTCTGTTGTCCGGTGAAAGTATCTCTTTGGGTGAAAATTCTGATCTGGAGTTTATATGCCGGACCTCCCCGGCAAAAAGATGATCAGCCACCCTGCCCTCAACGGTATCACCAACGGAAACTTCAATTAGTTCCATTTCTGACATATAAATATAACACCAGACATTATCAAGATTCACCAGATCTAATACAGGACGCAGGGGAGGAATAAATTCATCCAGTTCAAAATATACTTTATCTATATATCCATCTGAAGATGCCTTTAAAATTGTTTTGGCTTGAACATCTTTAATCTGATCAATCTGATACTGAAGGCTTTCTTTCTGACTCTTAATAAGATCAATCCTTATCTCAACCGATCGTCTGTCTCTGTTCCATTTATCCACCTGCAGCTTAAGATCCCTGACTGTCTGATCTGATACGGCTTCCTGTTCAAGAAGAGCCAGATTTTTCTGATACATAGAGTTGTAATGATTAAAAGTCTCCCCAATCTGTTCCAGACTGATCTCTGCATCCTTTTCCTGTAAATCCAGCTGATCAAAGCCTGCAGCGAGTCCTTTAAGCTGAAGAATAAGAGAACTATCATCAATATTCCCTAAAACTTCCCCTCTTTTAACCCAGTCACCCTCAGTTACAGAAAGGTCAATCAGACGATCAGTAACAGGAGAAGAGATTGTATGTGTCTCCCCTTCAATAATTCCTGTATAGGTAATTATATCTGTACTGTTACTACAACCTGAAAATAAAATTCCAGTCATAACCACAATAATTGATGTCCACAACATTTTATTCATCTTTTATCATTCCTCCACCTTACTTCCACATTGGTTCATTTATATTGAATAGTATCTGCTGATACAAAGAGAGGTATTGAATTCGTAACCCCTTCTCCCTGATATCAGCTTCCGTAAATTCCTGATCTGCTCCAAGAACATCAAGTGTCGATTTTTGCCCGGCCTTCCACAGCTGCCCAACAATTTCATACTTTTTCTTTTTTAAATTATAGATATCCAAAGCTTCAATTCTCCGGTCTCTTAAGGAATTAAGTTCATCCATTTTTTGCTGAGTATCAAAAAAGAGAGTTCTTATATAGGAATCTCTGCTCTTTATATTCTGGTTTAATGAAAGATTATCCCTGCTTAAAGACGAATTTCGTCTCCCTCCCTCCCAGATGTTAAACTGAAACTGAAGACCTGCTGTAAAATAGAACTGCCAGTCTGAACCTGTCATATTAGTTCCGGGCAGACCATAATGCATGGCTCCTGTGCCGGAAATCCTGGGATAATAACTTGCCTTATCAATTTTTTTCTTAAGTTCAATTGTACGCTGATTAAATCCAAAAAGGGATAATTTCCCATTTGCACCAAGCTTTTCTTCCAAATTATTAAGATTTTCCGGATCCAGAAGTTTTAAATATTCGGGAGGTATTATAAGTGAACCAATATCAGTGATGCCTGTAATTTCAGATAATTGGAGAAGGATCTTTCTTCTGCCGCTTTCAAGATTAATTTTTTCCTGTTCGAGTTCTTTAAGTTTACTCTGGATATCAATCAGATCCAACTCTGATGAAAACCCCTGATCTACAAAAAGTTTTACCTGATTAAGATTATAGCCCAGTCTCTTTATACTTGTACTTAATGCCTCAATATTTAATTTTGACATTGTGTATGAATATGATAACTGCAGTATGGTTTGATGTATCATATCTTCTTTCAAAGCTTTTTCCTGTCGTTTCTGATTAAGACCGTTCTCAGAAATAAGAAGTGAATATTTTCTTGAAAATCCATCAAAAATAATCTGATTCATGTTTATATTGAAATCGTATACAAAGTTTGTTCCAAGCTCGGCAGTTTTCCCGGGCATTCCAAGAGAAGACAAATCCAATGTGGGAACCTCGGATTTATACTGAACATTTCCGGTTGTACCAATTATTGGATAAAATGCTGAAAGTGCATCTTTCCTGTCCAGATTCTTTTTGGCTAAATCATCATCCAATATTGAAAGAGAGTAATCATTTAAAATAGCTGCACTGAAACACTCCTCAAGTGTATATTCAGCAGCCCCGAGAGAAACTCCTGCAGTAAAAAGAGCAATCAGCAATATAATTTGTTTCTTCATTTTTCCTTCCTTAATCGAATAGACTCCCAGACAAAGTTAAAGACCTCTTCCTCCCTGCTTTGAACAATCTGTTCCTGCTTTCCCTCATCATAATCTGCCATCAAAAAAAACATAGGTGACAGAACGAAGAAAAATATATCCAAACTAAGAATATTTACCAGAAGATTAAAGGGATCACCTTCTTTTATCTCTTTATCCTCAATAGCTTTTTCTATTCGATTCATAATTATCACAAAAGCAGATTTATCCTGAATTTTCATCGCCTCCTGGAACTTATGCATGACCTCTGTTGAATTCATCCACATTTCACCCATAAAAAATTGGAGAACCTGCTTATTTTCCCGAATAAATCCTATATGATTAAAAATAAAATCTTTCAAAATTTCTTTAAAACTTAGAGACAAATCTAAATCTTTAATAAGGGAAAGGATAAACTTCTCAACTACCTGCTTTACCACAGTGCGATACAGGTTATCCTTGGAACGAAAATAATAATGAAGAAGAGCCTTGTTTACTCCCGCTTTATCGGCAATTTCCTGCATTTTGGTACCGGCCTTACCCTTCTGCAGAAAAATAGAAAACGCAGCATCCAGTATCTTTTCTTCCACATCTTTCCCATGGTTGTAGGGCATTTTTACTCCTGAATCACATTAATTAACCATTTGTTTAAACTATATGGTTAACATAATTTTATTAGTAAAGATTGTCAAGCAACAAATAGCTTCTTATAAATAAATTACCATTGTAGAGTCCTGTCTTTTCATGATATTTTAATCGTGATGAAATACTATGTATTACAGGTTATGACAGGCGAAGAAGCTAAATTTATAGGACTCGCAAATGTGAACTTCAAATTGGATCTACCCACCTTTGATGCTTCAAACAGCCTGTTATGGCCAAGACGGAAATTGACTATCAGGAAAAAAGGTGTTTTAAAAGAGAGTCTTTCCCCAATTTTCCCTGGGTATCTGTTCTTCCAGGCAGAGGAACTTACACCTGATATTCACTGGGTTCTAAGGCATACACCAGGATTCGTGAGATATCTGAAAAACAATCAGAACATTGAGCCTATAGAAGGAGCAGATAAGGAATTATTGCTGCACTTTCTACACTTTGGGGAAATAGTTGAAAAATCCCAGGTTAGTTTTGATGAAAATAAAAGAATTAAGGTAATCAGCGGCCCAATGAAAGGTCTTGAAGGACGAATAGTAAAAGTAGATAAAAGAAAGCGTAGAGCAAAAATAAGTTTGTCTCTTTATGAAGAATCATTTACAATTGACTTTGGGTTTGAAATTCTGGAGAAAATAGAGAACAATGAGCAAAACTAATAAAATTATTATTATTGGAGCAGGATTTGCAGGAAGAGAAATTGCAGCTGAAATTTCCTCAAAGGGGATTCTGGGAGAAGTTGCAGCTTTTCTGGATGATTCACCGAAAAAAATTGGAAAAATTGAAAACGGAATCCCTATACTGGGTCCAATTAATAATGCCGTTGAAATAATAAATAAAATAAATGCAGATGAAGCATTAATTGCTATTCCAGGAGCCGGGGAATCTGATCTGCGTAGAATATATGCAACTCTTCAAAAAGCAGAATTGAAAAAAATAAGGATCCTTCCCAATGTCTCTCAAATTGTAGAGGGAGACGCTCACTTAATTCAAACCAGAGAGATAAAAGCCCAGGATCTCCTGGCCAGGAAACCTGTTCATATAGGGTTGATCGAAAGCCTTGAATATCTAAGAGGCAAAAGAGTCCTTATTACTGGTGCCGGAGGGAGTATTGGGAGTGAACTGGCAAGACAGCTACTTTCCGGAGGAGCTGACAGGCTATACTTGTTTGATCATGGAGAGAATAATGTATATGAAATTGAAAGAGAACTAAGGATTCTCCAGGAGGGCGGTGTAGGTGAAGCATCTACAATAGTTCCAATTGTAGGAGAACTTCAGGACAGAGATTTTGTAAAATTTATAATTAAACGACTAAAAGCTGATGTGATATTCCATTGTGCTGCATATAAACATGTTCCTTTGATAGAAGAAAATCCTGTTGAAGCAGTAAAAAATAACATATTCGGTACAAAAAATATCGTAGATGCTGCTGTGGAGTCCAGGGTTTCAAGATTTGTATTTATTTCAACGGACAAGGCAGTTTACCCCTCCAGTATTTATGGTGCCAGTAAAATGATTGCTGAAGAAATTGTACTTAATACTAATTCTGAAAATACAAACTTTATGGTAGTACGCTTTGGAAATGTACTGGGATCAAGAGGAAGTATTGTTCCACTTTTTACCCGTCAGATTATGAAGGGCGGCCCTGTAACAATTACTCATAAAGATGTAAAGCGATTCTTTATGACTATTCCGGAAGCAGCCTCACTTGTATTAAAAACAGGAGGTGTGGGCTCCAGAGGAGACCTCTATATACTGGAAATGGGTGATCCGATTTTAATCAGAGATCTTGCAGAACAGATGATCAGGTTTTATGGTTTTATTCCTGAAAAAGAGATTGAAATTGACTATATAGGCCTCCGACCTGGAGAAAAAATGGATGAACTCCTGTGGACTAAAGAAGATACAGTCGAAAAAACAAAACATCCGGGTATTATTAAAGTACTTCACAGAACAAGACTGAATGGCCAACTGAATAATCTTCTTATTAATCTTCGATCAGTGTGCTTTCTGGAAGAAGATGAAAACCTATATAGAAACCGCATTTACTTAAGAGAAATTTTAAAAGAGTATATTCCAAGTATTCAGATGGTGAAAGATGAACCTGAATACTGATTTTATCCCATTTGCCAGACCCTCAATAGGGACGGAGGAAGAACAAGCTGTATTAAAAGTTCTTAGAAGCGGATGGCTGACTACCGGAATAGAGACAAAAAGCTTTGAAGAAGAGTTTGCTGCTTTTACTGATACTGCCAATGCTCTTGCAGTAAACTCTGCAACTTCAGGACTTCATCTGGTTCTGGAAGCATTTGGTGTGGGTCCTGGAGATAAAGTTATTACAAGCCCCTATACATTTACATCTACTGCTGAAGTTATTCGATATCTTGGAGCGGATCCGGTATTTGCAGATATTGATCCTGAAACCTTTAATATCAGCCCCCTTGAAACAGCAAAATTACTGGAAAAGGATCCATCAATTAAGGGTATTATTCCTATTCATATTGCAGGTCATCCCTGTGATATGAATGCTCTTCTTGAACTCAAAAAAAAATATAATATATTTATACTGGAAGATGCAGCCCATGCTTTTCCGGTAAAATATAACGGAAAATTTCTCGGAAGTATTGGAGATGCAGGTGTTTTCTCTTTTTATGCTACAAAAACCATAACTACAGGTGAAGGTGGTATGATAGTCACAAATAACGAAACTGCTGCAAAAAGAATGTCTACTATGCGCCTTCATGGCATAGACAGAGAAATCTGGGACAGATATACATCAGATAAACCAGGCTGGCAATATTCAATTGTAGATGCGGGATTTAAGTATAATATGCCTGATATTTTGGCAGCTTTAGGTCGGGAACAACTTAAAAAAGCTTATATGTTTCTTGAAAAGAGAAAGGGTATTGCAAATTTTTATTTTAAAAGATTTAAGGATCTTGACTTCCTGCGACTTCCTGAAAAACATAAAAACCATGGATGGCATCTTTTTATGCCTAGAATTATCCCTGAAAAACTAACCATATCAAGAGATCTGTTTATTCAGGAACTAATAAGCAAAGGGATTGGGATTTCTGTACATTTCATTCCGCTCCACATAATGCCCTACTATAAAAATAAATATGGATATGATGAAAGTGATTATCCTGAAACCTTAAAAGCATATAATTCTGTTTTCAGTCTACCAATTTATCCCGACTTAACTGAAGATCAATTGGAAAAGATAGTTTCTGCAGTTATTGATACTGGAGTAAAATTCAGGAGAAAATTTTAATGCCTAAGGACTATGTATTTCTGGATGATATCAGTACCAGAAAAATGATCTTTGCGCATATTGTTCGATCGACAATTCCCAAAGGAACTATATCATCAATAAAAGTTCCTGACTTACCAAAGGGCTACTTCAGTATAACAGGAAAAGATATCCCGGGTAAAAACTTAATAAGTGTATTTTCCCAGGAAATGCCCCTGCTGTGCAATAATACAGTCCAGTATGAAGGAGAACCTGTACTTGCAATTTGTGGTCCTGTTAATGATAAAGTCAGAAGATTTTGTAATAATACAATAATTGAATATGATACTGATTATTCCCTGCTTGCATTTGAAAATTATAAGGAAACTCAGGTTTCCGGAATAAAAAAATTTACCAGAGGATCTGTAGATAGCAAATTCAAAGAAACAAATAAAATTATTGAAGGAGAATATTTAACATCAGTACAAATGCTGCCTATAACATATCCCATGGGGGCAATTGCAAAGTATAAAAATAATATATTGGAAATTAACACAGCATCCCAATGGCCATTTCATGTACAAAAAACTGCATCTGAAGTTTGTGGAATCCCTAAAAAAGGGATTCAGGTAAATATTGAACCCTACCATCATACTTATGACGAAAAGCTTATTCTACCCTCAATATATTCTGCAATTGCTGCTGTTCTTGCATTAAAATCCGGTAAACAAGTTAAAATTGTAGAGGAACCATTCAAAATCCTCCAGTTTAGTATAAAAAGACCAGAAGTAAAAATAATAAGAAAATCAGCTTTGAATGATTCAGGTAAAATAATTGCAGAGGATATAGAAATAAATGTTGATAATGGAGCATACCCACTATTTACTGATGAGATATTAAGCCAATTAATATTAGGTGCTGCATCCATTTATTCAACCACAAACCTTCGGATAAAAGCCAAATCAATCAGAACATCATCACCTCCTATGAATGTTTTCAAAGGCTGTGGAATTGGTATGGGTATATTCTCGGCAGAAACACATATTTCAAGAATAGCTACATTAAGAGATATGAATCCAATAGAAATGAGAATGGAACATCTTGCTAAAAAAAATCAAAAACTTCCAACTGGTGGAGTTCTTAAACAGATAAACCAGAAAGAATTATTGACCGTCATAGGTGAAAAATCTGATTTTAACAGGAAATATTCAGCTTATGAAGTTTTGAAGAAAAAACAATCAGGAAAACTCAAACGACAGGGGACACTAAGAGGAATAGGAATTGCTATAGGATATGCAGGAAATGGGTTTACGAGAAAAAGAGAAAACAGAGAAGCTTATTCAATGGAAGTACAGTTAAATCAAAATGATAAACTATCCATTTCAAGTAGTTCCAATGGGACTACCCCGGGGAATATCTGGAAAGAGACAGCAGGAAGAATCCTTGGATTAGATAGTAAATCGATTGAAATTGTAAGAGGTGATACAACTATTCTACCCAATTCCGGCCCATCATTTTTATCTAATGATCTGAGTATAATGACAAATCTTGTGGAAAAATGCTGCATTGGTATTAGAAAGCATAGATTTCAAAAACCACTTCCTATTATAGAAAAACGAAGTTTTAAATCACCCGGAAAAGATGTATGGGACTCAGAGAAACTGAAAGGAATGCCCTTCAATGCTCTCTCCTGGGGAGCGGCTGTAGTAGAGATTGAATTGGATCCTGTTTTTCTTCATCCGATTATAAGGGGAGTCTGGACAATATTTGATATAGGAAGAATTCATGATATTGAAGCAGCCCGTTCAGCAGGAGAAGCTGAAATCTATGAATCTTTAAATTGGGTATCCGGAGGATCACAACTATTCCGAACAAGGATGGATTTTATAGATATAGAGGATAATGAAAAAACAGATTTACCTGAAATTAATATAGATTTTATTAAAAATTCAAAAAGGTCCAGCGGAGGAATCTCTCAACTACCTGACACTATAATTCCTTCAGCTTTTGTACAGGCAATTTCCCAGGCAAGTGGTATCTATTTTGATACAATTCCTGTTACACCGGAAATAATTTTCAAGCACCTGGAGGATTAATGAAAATAAAATTAAAGTTAAATGGGAAAATTGTGGAATTTGATTCTCCTGCAGAAACACGATTAGTTGACCTGCTTAAAACTTCAGGGAAAATTCAGAGTCTAAGAACAAGCTGTTATAAAGGGATTTGCAGAGGATGTTCAATATTTCTAAATGGAGATCTTGTTTCCTCCTGCCTGATCCCTGCATTTCAGGCCAGAGATACTGAAATAATTAGTTTCGAAGGATTAAGCAAATCTGATGAAATAGAAGATGTTTTAAACGGATTTGATGATGAAAATTTCTATCCTTGTGATTTTTGTCGTCCGGGTAAAATAATGACAGCTCATTCAATTTTAGAAAATTACAGCAATCCTGATGACTACCAGATAATGGAAGCTTTTGAAGGGATAAATTGTTCATGTACGGA
>Ga0209633_10006066_pt1 | contig 10406 bp, 8 predicted proteins | sample Cruoilmetagenom1_FD_187290 | JGI IMG/M metagenome (GOLD analysis project Ga0209633, IMG submission 187290) | Oil polluted marine microbial communities from Coal Oil Point, Santa Barbara, California, USA - Sample 1 (SPAdes) (version 2) | ecosystem: Environmental > Aquatic > Marine > Oil seeps ... | reverse complement strand
AAGGGGAAGCAATCTCACTCTCATTACCCCGAGCTTGCTTCGGGGCCTTGCCCCTCGCAACGACATACCTATTTTCATGATTCGCTGGTGGGCACCCGCCCATGACGGTTTACTTGGTAAAGTGCTACAATCTCCCTTACTTAAAACATTTTACCCCTAATTTGCCTTATTGTCAACTTGGCGAATTGCCAGCGAAGATTTGTGTTATCCGCTATGCCATGCTATCCTTAGTGGGGGGTTTTGTGGAGATGATGGAATTAGTGGAGAGAATGCTAGCTGGCAGTCAGCAATCATTAGCTCGTCTCATCAGCTTAGTGGAAAGAGAATCGCCAGAGGTGCCACAAATATTAAGCTCAATATACCCTCATACTGGAAAGGCTTATTGTGTCGGGGTCACTGGCCCTCCCGGAGGGGGGAAAAGCACTCTAGTAGATAGGGTGACCTCCATAGCCAGGAAGGAAGGATTATCTGTGGGGATAATAGCCGTTGACCCTACTAGCCCCTTCTCCGGCGGTGCCATGCTGGGAGATCGCATAAGGATGCAACAACACTATTTAGATGAAGGGGTGTTTATCCGCAGTATGGCAACTAGGGGTAGCCATGGAGGGCTTCCCAGAGCCACCTATAATGTAATAAAACTCCTCGATGCCGCAGGGTTCGATATGATTCTGGTAGAGACAGTAGGGGTAGGGCAGACCGAACTTGATATTATGGAAACTGCAGATACTGTAGTGGTGGTTTTGGTTCCTGAAGCGGGAGATACCATCCAAACAATGAAAGCCGGGCTACTGGAGATTGCCGACATCTTCGCGGTTAACAAAGCCGATCGGCCTGGGGCAGATTACCTTGCCGTTGAACTAGAGGTAATGATTCACCAAAATCCCAGGCGATCTTGGTGGCAGGTGCCCGTTATTACCACCCAGGCAGTCAACAATATTGGCACCGAAAAGCTGTATCAGGAGATCGAACACCACCACCAGGCGCTCAGAGAAAGTGGACAATTCTCGCTCAGGCGCCATGAGCAAAGAAAGAGAGAGTTCATCGAGGCTATAGAGCAAAAGATTGCTAGCCAACTATGGAAGTCAATTGAAGGAGATGGGAAGCTGGCAAGCTATGTAGATAAGGTGGAAAAAGGAGAGATTGACCCTTATTCAGCCTCTTGGGAGGTCTTGGCTGATAAGACCTTACTTAGATCCTGGTTCAAGAGGTTAGACAATTGGTTGAAGAAGTTAGACCAGGAAGGGTGAGGCAATGCAAACTAAATATGACGTTATCATTGTAGGTGGTGGACCAGCAGGTATCTTTGCCGCCTTAGAGTTATCCCAGGTGCCCAGACTGAGCACGTTAGTTTTGGAGAAAGGGGAAAGCCTCGATAATCGCAATTGCCCTATTTGGGAGAAGGGAGGGGTTTGCCTGAACTGCTCTCCTTGCTCTCAAGTCAGTGGTTTGGGTGGGGCAGGGGCGTTCAGTGATGGGAAATTGACCCTCTCCTCTCAAGTAGGTGGGCAGCTTAAGGATTACTGCGGTGAGGAGAAGACAGAAAAGCTCATCCGTTATGTGGATAACATTTACCTCAAGTTTGGGGCCTCAAACCAACTCTACGGGATAAGTGATGAAATAGAGCAACTGCAACGCCAAGCTTCTGCAGCAAAATTGCGTCTCATCCCGGTGCCAATTCGCCATCTGGGGACAGAGAACTGCCGGGTTATACTAAAGGCAATGTGGCAGTTCCTCTCCTCCCGAGTAGATATCGAGGTAAGCAAAGCAGCAGCTATTATTCTAACTGATGATGGCAGGGTGAAGGGGGTTACCACTGAACAGGGGCAAAAGCTGGGGTGCCGTTATCTCATCCTCGCCCCAGGAAGAGAAGGAATAGATTGGCTAGCCTCCGAGGCAAATCGTCTGGGGCTTACTTTGTATTGTAATCCTGTCGATGTAGGGGCACGAGTAGAGGTGCCTATTGGGGTATTAGAAAAGCTAACCAAGGTGCTCTATGAGTCTAAGCTAGAATTCTATTCCCAGACCTTCAACGATAGAGTGAGGACATTTTGCATGTGCCCCGGCGGAGAGGTGACCATGGAATCTACTGGAGGCAGTGACCCGGTGATTACTGTAAATGGCCACAGCTATGCCAACCGTAAGAGTGCTAATACCAACTTTGCCCTTTTGGTGAGTACCACTTTCACTCAGCCATTTCGGGAACCTATTGCTTACGGAAAATATCTTGCCCGCTTGGCTAATATCCTTAGTGGCGGTGTGCTGGTGCAACGCTTAGGTGACTTACTAGATGGGCAGCGGTCTACTCGCCAGCGTCTGGAGAATAGTATCGTCGAGCCCAGCCTAAAAAGTGCCACCCCTGGTGATCTTAGTTTTGTCTTCCCCTACCGTCACCTCAAGGGGATAATAGAGATGCTTCAGGCGATGGACGAACTTGCCCCAGGAGTTGCCTCACCCTATACCTTGCTTTACGGAGTTGAGGTTAAATTCTACTCCTCCCGACTCAAGCTCAACGATAGCCTAGAGAGTGAAATTGCCAACATGTTTGTGGTGGGGGATGGAGCCGGGGTTAGCCGTGGCTTAGTCCAAGCATCAGCCTGTGGTGTGGTAGCTGCTCGCCAGATATTAAACAGGCTCGGTGTGGCTTCATCAGTCGATCGCTTTGAGCAATGAGTTTACCTCCATGGAGTGCCCTTTCCTCGGCATTGACTTGACCTGTTCCCAGAGTAAACCTAGCACCGGTATTGGACTGGATGAAAACTCGGATTTTATTTTCGCCGCCCTCCTCAGTAGTAATGCTGAAATCGTTGCTGTCATCGAAGCCCACCAGCCTTATATTGTAGCTATTGATGCCCCTCTTAGTTTACCTCAGGGGTTTTGCTGCCTGGAGGAAAGCTGTTGCTGTCATTCCCTTGAGGCAGCCAAGGGAAGAAATTGCGAACGAGAACTAGCCAGGTTGGGAATACCTTGCTTTTTTACCACCAAGAGGTCGATTATCAAAAAGATGGTCTGCCGAGGTATCGAGTTGAAGGCTGAATTGGAGGGGCAGGGATATAAAGTTATTGAGGTCTATCCCTACGCCACTAAGCTTCGCCTGTGGGGCAAACCCATCCCCGCTAAGTCGACACCCTCCGGGTTGATCTTTCTCCAGGAGCGCCTTGGCAATCTCTTGCCTTCCCTTGCCTCATATGTGGTAAGGTTTGACCACCACTTTTGTGACGCAGCTATAGCGGCCTATACTGCCTATCTAGACTACGTGGACAAGGCAGAACATATTGGCAATCCTGAAGAGGGAATAATCTGTATTCCTAAGGTGGGTGCAGCGTCAAATGAACCTGGCCTTGCGGTGTGATATAATAAAAATTAGCCAGGCTGAAAATGAAACAGAATTTACACCAGGCGATGTTATATGAAACGCTCCCCGGCTTACGAGTGCAGTGTCATGTTTGTCAATGGCGATGTATAATTGGCCCCGATAAGTTTGGGGTGTGCAAAATGCGCCAAAATAAGGAAGGTGCCCTTTATGCGTTAAACTATGCCCAGGTCTCCTCAGTAGCAGTAGACCCCATTGAGAAAAAGCCTCTGTTTCACTTCTTCCCCCAAAGCCAAGTCTTTTCTATGGGTTCTTGGGGGTGTAACTTCCACTGCAAGCATTGCCAAAACTGGCAGATTTCCTGTGTCGGAGTTGAAGCAGCCACTTCAGGATCACGAAGCATGTCCCCTGAGGTGGCTATTGACCAAGCTAAGAGGTCGCACTGTGGCGGTATTGCCTGGACATACAATGAGCCTAGCATCTGGTTTGAGTATACCTTAGATTGTGCCAAGCTAGCTAAGGAAAATGGTCTGTATACTGTGTATGTGACCAATGGCTATCTTACCCCAGAGGCATTAGATACTATCGGGCCCTACCTCGATGCCTGGTGCCTTGACGTTAAAGGATTTTCTGATTCCTTCTATCGCCAACTAGCCAAGGTACCTCGATGGCGGGGAATTCTCGAGGTTGCCCAGCGTGCCAGGGAGAAATGGAATATGCATGTAGAGGCGGTGACTAATATCATCCCCACCATGAATGATGACGACGAGCAGCTAGAGGGGATAGCCAGGTGGGTACGAGACAAATTGGGTGAGCTGGTGCCCTGGCATGTGACTCGCTTTTACCCTTACTATCAGTTGAGTCATCTGAGTCCAACCCCAGTAGCCACCCTGCAGCGGGCTTATAATATAGGGCGAGAGGCGGGCCTGCGCTTTGTCTATGTAGGTAATGTTCGTGGTCATGATGGCGAGAACACCATTTGCTACTCTTGTGGTAAGACTGTTATCCAGCGATGGGGTTACCAGATAGCAGTGTTAGGTGTGGAGGACTCCAAATGTAAGTTTTGTGGTGCTGAACTGAATGTAAGGCAGGGGGCACAAAGGGGGTGATGTATGCCAGGGATTATCTTTGCTTGTGCTGTGCCCCATCCACCTATTATTGTCCCCGAGATTGGCCGAGGAGAGGAGCGGCGGACTGCTGCCACCATCCAGGCGATGGAGAAGCTCACCAAAGAGTTAGCTGAAGCGAACCCCCAAACTATGTTGGTGGTCAGTCCTCATGGGGTGTCGCATCGCAACGCGATGGGGGTGCTTACCGCTAAATCTTCCACCGGCAATCTCAGCAGTTGGGGAATGTGGGGTGGTGAGTGGTATTTTGACAATGATGTTGAATTTGTCTCTGCTCTACAGCGGGAGGCAAAAGCAGCCGATATTCCGCTAAAGACAATCGGGGAGAAAGGATACGAGCTAGACCATGGGGTAATGGTACCGGTCTATTTTCTAAGCAGAGGGGTTAAGGACATACCCTTAGTGCCTTTAACCTTCTCCTGGTTGCCCTTAGCTGCTCATTTTGTCTTTGGCCAGGCACTCAGGCGAGCTGCTGAGAAGATTAGCAAGCGGGTAGCACTTATTGCCAGTGGCGATCTCTCCCACCGTCTGCTTCCCGGTGCTCCTGCAGGCTATGATCCTATGGGCAAGGTGTTCGATGATAAGTTAGTAGAGGCTATTTCGCGTCTGGATGCCAAGGCAATTATGAACCTAGATCCCCAGCTTGTAGAGCGAGCTGGAGAGTGTGGCCTACGCTCCATCGTTATTTTGCTTGGGGCAATAGACGGCCTCGACGCTCAAGCTAGAGTCCTCTCTTATGAGGGTCCCTTCGGGGTAGGGTATATGGTTGCCTCAGTTAAAATTGAAAGCCAGAGTCAAAAGGAGCTGCATCCTCTGGTTCGCTTAGCTAAGGAGACAGTAGAGAGCTATGTTGGGGAGGGGAAGATTCCCCCGCCTCCCAAGGAGCTTTCTGCTGAGATGAGCCAGCGGGCGGGGGTTTTTGTCTCCTTAAAGAAATATGGTGAGCTCAGGGGGTGTATTGGCACCTTCGAACCTACTAAAGCAAATGTAGCTGAGGAAATCATTGCCAATGCGATAAGTTCAGCGACTAGAGACCCCCGCTTTCCGATGGTAAATGCTGCTGAACTTCCCTCCCTCAGCTATAGCGTGGATGTGCTCACTGAACCGGAGCCAGTAGAAAGTCAACAGCAGCTTGATCCCCAAAGATATGGCGTCATTGTGGAGAGTGGAGAACAGCGGGGGCTTCTTCTCCCTGACCTGGAGGGGGTGGATACAGCGGAGCAGCAGATTTCAATCTGCCGCCAGAAGGCAGGGATACTTCCCCATGAACCGATCAAGTTATACCGCTTTGAGGTTGAAAGGTATAAGAATTATTAGCTGATTCACCCTTAGACTTTAGGTAAGGTTTTGAACTTGGTGGCCCAATATTTCGTCCGGTGTAAAAATAGCTCATCAAATTCTATGGTGGGTTCTATACATGAGTTCTCATAGTAGTTATTCCAGCTAGCTATAAGAACGATATTGGGGTTATGTTGTAAAGCAATTCTCCACAATAGGTCGTAGCTCAGTTCTCCATCGATCCTTAACGGGACTTCACCCCTTCCCTCAGGGTTGACTTTGCGGTTATTATAGTATGGTATGGTAGTAGCTATAGTAGCAGCATGGTGCCGTGAACTCGAATCAAAAAGAAACCTGGTTTGGTTTTCCCATGAGTTTAGAGTTTTATCAGCAGCATAAGAGCATGCCGGGGAAGAAGAAGGCATGAAGGTAGCATCAAAAAGCTGAAGGGATGTCTCTACTGCATCACCACCTATCTCCCCTCGCTCTGAGGTACAATCACCTACCCAGAAAATATCGCCATTCTGCTCCTCAACCTCCGCTTGGATTTCCCCCCAAAACTGCGCCTTAGTATATTTGAAGCCGGCTGACCAATCCTGCTCGATTTTATTTTGCGGGCTGTGGAAGGCATCAGGTGATTGGGGATAATATCGCTTCATATCCGCTATATCGGCTATTTTTGCCCCCCAGTTTTGTGATATCTTTTCCAGGGCAATATTTGGCTCACAATCATACTCTTGACAATAAAACCCTAACACTGACTGAGCTAGGTAATGTATCTCCTCCTCGGACCAGCCGGGAGAGAAATGCAAACTACCGTTGAGGAAAACCACTGGCTTCATCTGGTAAATCAGGAATGCTGGTGAATCCTTCAGTTTAAGAGCTACATCAATCAGATTTATGACTTTCTCTTCAGTCTGGGTGGTCAAGGAAAGGTAGTGCCTATTGTTAGGCAACCCCTGGGGATTTTGAGCCAGGTATTTAGCATGATGCCCCAGGTCACCCAGTTCTATTACCGGGGCAAAATAAAACCCTGCCTCTTCTGAGGCGCGGGCAAAGGTGATATACCTTTCGATGTAATAATCGTGGAAAGATAAAATGGCAAAATCTATATCGGCTTGTTCGATTTGTTGGATGTCTTGCTTCATATAAGCATATGTGCTCCAATAATATCCTTCCTTGGGGGTTAGTTCTGTCTTAAGCCAGCAACCACTCCGGAGCTGAGGGTCGAACGAGGGGTTATGCCACCAATAGTAGTAAAAAATGCCAATAAGCCTGTCTCCCTGATTGAAAGATAGCTGGGGAGGGGCACTTGGCTCTTTGCTCCCATTCCGGTAGCTTACTGCTCCAGCCAGAGCAGGCAGGATCACCAGAAGGGAGGCCATAAAGACTGTTAGCGGCTTTTCCAAAGCCTTGGCCCTTATCTCCTGACTCCTCTTAGTCGAATAGGCCATTACCTCACAAGATATGCCGGGGAAAATTTGCCTTAGTGATTTGTAGACCATAATCCCGGCTATGATAACTGCTGGAGCGATAAGCAGCACATGAATGACTTGGGGGATAGCGTAGTAGAAATCTGGCGAGATGGGGAAGTTTGAAGCAATCTGAAGGTCAAGTTCAGCCGCTGATTTGCCTATTAAGGGCCGGGCAATATCCGGGGGAATGAACATAAAATAGTGGCGCCCCTCAAGGATTGAGGCAAGTAGATAGGGGAGGACTAAGAACTTGTAATAACGCTTAATATCTCCCCTCTCAATCAGGCTATAGTCACCAAAAGATAAGAGGAGGATTATGGCCAGCACTAAAGGAATAACGAAATGCTGCGGGCTTACCCCCTTGCTGAACAGAGTAAAGGTCAAGATGGCTAAAAAGAGCAAGGGAAGCATCTTCTTCTCTTCACCTTCCTTTTTTAGCCAATAATATAGGAAAATGGTAAACGTGGTGATGGCTAACAAGGCGAAGGAAACTGCTGAAATCGTAGCTGCAGATAAAGAAGGAAGGCTAATAGCACGTGCCGCACCCAAGAGATGGCCAATATAAAATAGCTGAAGTGGCGCCCAGCCAAATGGAGGCCTTTCGCCATGCATCCCCAAAACCTGGTCCACAAACCCCTGAGGGCAGGAGAGAAAGAAAGGGAGGGAGATCAGGATGAAGGTGATTATTGCCGCCGAGCCAAAGACGATTGGCCTGGTAAGATTTTTCGCTTTATTCCACGTATAAGCTAACAAAAGTGGTGCCAGGATTGCCGGGATAGGCTTAACCAAAACGCTCAGACCAAAATAGACGCCGGCTCTGCCAAATCTATCTTGGCGCAGGCTGAGGAGGCTTAGCAACAGGAAATTGACCATCCATATATCAAACATACCCCACACCGCAGCAATGAAGATAAGGAAAGGATTATACAGCACCAATTTTTCGGCTTTGGCAGCATTTCTTGCTGAGCTTGCTCCCCCAACCAACTTATAGACCAGGAAGGCACAAAGCAAGTTCCCCAGGATAAAAACTAACTTAAGGAATATTCTTTCCAGGATGAGATTTTGGCCGAGAAGGTAAAAGTAGACAGCATAGGAAGAGGAAAACAGCAGCAGCGGCAACGGTGGGTAGGCGTACCACATTTGTATATCGCCGCAAAAGGTGTAAAGTGGTGCCTTAAGTGCCGTCTCGTATGGGGTTATGCCCTGGAGGAATTGTTTTGCTGAGGTGATAAATACAAAGCCATCCCAGTGATGGATAAAAAATCCCGCCAGGACTATCTGTATTAGGAAAGAAATAAGGTAGTGTTTATATTTACTGGGGAGATACGGGAGCCTGTTCAGTCTCACCTTTCCGCCAGGTCCACAGAAAATTCAGGGCAAAATTCCACAGCGTGGCAACGACAATGGCCAAGAGCAAGGCCCAAAGATCATGCATCTCTACTATCTGCGTAAGTCCGCCGAACATGCTCAATTGAATAGCCGCTGGTACTGCACTAACTAAATTGAATTTCGGCGCCCGAGCACGCATACTTCCATATCTCCTATCCCTGAATGTCCATATATCATTCAAAATGAAATTGGACTGGATAGAAACCACTATACCGGGAATTACCGCCACAAGATTATAGGACCCACTTAAACCGGCAACTCTGGTGAGGAGCCAAAATATGCCCATATTGACCCCCACACCACCTAACCCTACCAGACAGAACTTTAAAAATCGCCTTATCTCTTTCTCCCTGGTTGCCAGGGTGAAAACGTGCTCCAGGTAGTTTACTTCCTCTCTAAGATCTAAATTGCTTTCCCCCCATAGCCTTTCCTTAAAGGTATAAGGGACCTCCTTCACCTTGCTAACTTTACCCTTGGCTAGAACTTCAAGAAGAATCTTGTAACCAATAGGTTTAAGCTCGACATCTTGTATCACTTCCCTTTTCAGCAGGAAAAAACCCGACAGGGGGTCCTTTACCCTCCTTATTGAGGGCAAAATCAGGCGGCCCAGTGCTGTAGCCCCTTTAGATATCATCCTTCTGGTCAGGCTCCAGTCCTCAACCCCACCGCCAGGAATGTATCGGCTAGCAATGGCTACATCGGCCCCAGCCTGTATCTCCCTCAAAAGCTCAGGTATCCTCTCCGGAGGATGTTGCAGATCGGCATCGATTACCCCTAGTACTTCTCCCTTGGCGTGATCGAACCCAGCTAACACCGCTGAAGCTAGGCCTCTTTCATTTTTGCGGCAGATCACCTTGATAGGGTATATTCCGGCCAGGCTTTCGGCAAGCTGAGTCGTTCCATCAGGGCTATTATCATCAACGATAATAACCTCATAATCATAATTTTTGAGCGCTTTATGAATCCTCTCTGCCACAATGGGAAGGTTTTCCCTCTCATTATAGGTAGGAACTATGAGTGACAGAAGTGGTGGACTGGGCATTTCCCCTTTATCTGCGCCCCATGCCGAGCAAGGCGAAAACAAAGTAAAATAGGGTGGCTAGTGCCTGAAGCATGGCAGCTACATAGGTCAGCGCCGCAGCTGAAAGGACAGCACTAGCTGCTTTGTACTCTTGGTCTGACACTAACCCTGTGGTACGCAGCATCTGCCGAGCTCGACTGCTGGCATTATATTCTACTGGCAGGGTAACCAGAGTAAATAGCACCGCTGCGGCGAAGAGGAAAACACCGATCCAGGCTATGTTCAAGCCAAAGCCAGAAAAGACGTATAAAATAAATCCGAGGATAATAAAAATATAGCCCAACCTGGTGCCGAGGTTAGCTGCAGGTACCAGGGCACTCCTCAGCCTCATAGGGGCATAGTTTATGTTATCTTGGACGGCATGGCCCACCTCATGAGCTACAATGCCCAAAGCAGCTACTGAAGGGTTATTATAGACTTCTCGTGACAGCCGCAGTACCTTATGTCGCGGGTCATAATGATCGGTTAGATGCCCGCTGGTTCCCTCAATGCTAACGCCACCTAACCTATTGGCGCGAAGCAATATCTGAGCGGCTTGTCCCCCGCTCACCCGTTGCTCATTGGCAACTCGGGAATATTTTCGAAAAGTGGCCGACACTCTTGACTGAGCATAGATCACAAATATAAATGGGGGTAACATGAAAAGAAAATATAATGGGTCAAAGAAAAACACCCTTTTCCCCTCCGCCGTCCTATAATTTACGGATGAATTTTAACATAAACCTACTTTTAAGGCAAGTGGGTCA
>Ga0209633_10006065_pt1 | contig 10406 bp, 11 predicted proteins | sample Cruoilmetagenom1_FD_187290 | JGI IMG/M metagenome (GOLD analysis project Ga0209633, IMG submission 187290) | Oil polluted marine microbial communities from Coal Oil Point, Santa Barbara, California, USA - Sample 1 (SPAdes) (version 2) | ecosystem: Environmental > Aquatic > Marine > Oil seeps ... | reverse complement strand
CTTTGAAAAAACTTCCTGGTTATTTTATGGGCAAGGACGCAGGGCTTAGTATGCGGCCCTCGCTCAGCCCAGCGTTTTACCGCTGGGGTTTGGCGTTTGTGAAAAACTGCACTGCGGGCATGGAAACAAAAAACCTGCACGCCATGCTCACGCTCGCCGCAAAATCGCAAGCAACTACGCAGGCTTTGGCGCGTGAAATCGACATAAACATCATTGATTGCGGCAAACTTATTTTGACCAGAACGCAGGAAGACTTGGAAAGCTATGGGAAATTGGAAGCGGTTAAAACTGAATATGGACTGCCCGTTCAAATGCTCGGTAAAGGCGCCTGCCTAGACCTTGAGCCAGCGCTGACGGGTTGGCAAGGCGAATTTTTCGGCGGCCTTTATGCGCGCGGGGATGGCGTGCTTGATCCCGCATTATTTTGCAAAGCCCTGCAAAAAGCCGCCAGTGATAATTATGGAGTAAGGTTTGAATTTGGCCGCGAAATTTTAGATCTGCGCACTAAGGCGGGCCGTGTGAAAACAGTGCACACTGACCAAGGCGATATGGACTGCGACGCAGCAATCATCTGTCTTGGTAATGAAGCAAATACATTTTTAAAACCGCTTAACGACCATCAAAACATTTATCCGCTGCAAGGCTATAGCCTGACTTTTCCCCTTGGCAAGACCCCGCCGCGCACCAGTATCACTGATCCAAAAAATAAAATGGTGTTCGCCAATCTTGGTGACAAAATCCGCATAGCAGGGCTCGCCGATGTTAATCTTCCAAGCTCGAAAATCAAAGCGCGCGGCCAGCATTTGCTAAGCACAGCGAAGCGGCTATGGCCAGATATTGCTGACTATTCCGCGCCCCCGCCATTGTGGGTAGCCAGCCGCCCAACCACGCCGTCTAGCCTTCCGATTGTGCGCGCGAGCAAAACCAAAGGTCTGTACTACAATATTGGGCATGGCTCACTTGGGTTGACGCTAGCGGCTGGGTGCGCGCAGAAAATAACGGAGCTAATTGCGGATTAGCTTTATATATTTTGATAATATTTTTGCGCCACATCAGGGTGTGCGCGCAAGCGGGTTTTGAGAATATTTTGGCCGACCACATTAAATACGGGATCATTTGGGTCTATGTTCTGCGCGCCAGCGGCCTCGCGCGCGAGCTCAGGCGGCAACTTTATCGGCGTGAATTTCGCTTCAAGCCGTGGGTTAAAGAAATAGGCCATAGATTGGCGCTCACGGCCTGGCGGCGGACTTTGAACGCGGTGCTGGGTAGCGCGCAGATACCCGCCCGTTGCCACTTGCAACATCTCGCCAAGGTTCATGACCATGGCATTTTCCATCGGCGTAGCGTCGATAATTTCGCCATCGATTTCTACCTGCAGCCCGCCAATTTCGTCCTGCCTAATAAAGGTAAGAAACCCCGTATCATGGTGCCAGCCTACGCCCTGCCCGTGGCCAAGTCCGTGGCCTGCCCCCGGGCTATCAGCGGGAACATGGTAGCGAATTAGCTTAAGCCGCGCATCGCCCTTAGGCACAAAATATGGCGCAAAATAATCTGCGCCAAGCCCTAATCCTTGCGCGAGCGCCGCCGTCATGGCGCTGCCAAGCTTGTGCATATCATCCATCCAATTGGTCACGGCGGGGCGCAGCTCTGGCAGAGTTTGTGGCCATTGGTTAGGCCCTCTTAGGTTACGCCATGGCGGGTCATCTTTCGATAATTTTGGCGTAGGTTTTTCATCGCAAAAATCCAGTTGGTCGCGCCAGTCTTGCTTGCCGCCCGTTTGCTCATCACCTAAAATCGTATAGCCTCGAAAATGCGGCGAGTTAATCAGCGCTATAGATTTGCGCTCTTCGCGCGGCAGTTTAAAAAACTGTTTTGTGGTTTTTGCGAGCGCATTATTGCGCGCTGTCATGCCGTGCCCGACCAAATAACAAAACCCTTGATGATGGCAAATATCCCGAAGCCATACAGCGGTCTCTTTAGCCGCTGCGCTGTGCGGGTTTGCTAAGTATTTGGAAATATCTAGAACGGGTAATTTACTCATAGCTAAGCAGCCCTTATGTTACTTCACACTCCATGCCAATACTTATGTCCCCTAACACATTTGGCACGGCATTTACACCAAAAAGCACGCCTTCATTATTAGGGTCGGCGGACGTGCGTAGAGCGCGCAAGGAACGCAGCGGCTCGCGGCCTTGTTTCTTACCGCTGCCTTGATCTAGCGTTGTCATGATACAGCGCGCACATGGCTTAACCAGATCAATAACAGCGCTGCCTATTTTGATTTGTTTCCAATTATCTTCCGCCCACGGCACATCATTTTCGATGACAATATTGGGGCGAAAGCGGCTCATGGGCACGGCAGCTGCGCCGCCCTCTATGATATGTTCGTTTAGCGCCGCCAAAGACGCTGTCGTGGTTATAAGCACAGGGTAGCCATCCGCGAAGCTGACAGGGCTTGGTTCGCGTGTCCATTTCTCACTGGCGGTGCGCTGGCTTTCCTCGTCCATAAACACTAACGACGCGGATTTTCCAAGCCATGATGACAAAGCGTCATTGACATGCGAAGCCGCTAAGGCGGCGCTGACCATGCTGCGCCACACCACCACGTCTTGGCGCGCGCTTAATGGCGAACCTATTTCCATGGCGCCCATCCCTGGCCAAGATAAACTTAGTCCATCGCTGGTTTTTTGCGTGTGCAGGCTAGCTAATTTGGGTATCTGTCTTTGGGTGATAAATGTGCCGCCCTCATCCACAATCATAAACCTTCTATCACCCGCCAGCCCGCGCGGGCGCAGAGCAACAGTGCCTCGATTTACCCCCTGCCCGCTTTTCACGGGATATATGTGTAAGGATTTAACCTGCACTAAGCGCGGCCACCATAAACCATATCTGTTTCGGGAAGTTTCCATACCTCTGCCATGCCCGCCGCTTCCCAGTCCAGATAATCTTCGTCGGACATGATCTCACTTATATAAGTATCGGTTTTTTGTGAGCGCGGGAGATCATATGACGCAAAGCGCGTTGCATATGGCGCGCTAAAGGCGTCTGCAATTGACCAATCCCCAAACAAGAACGGGCCATCATGAGAGGAGAGCAGGTCCTGCCAAATACCGTCCAGCTTGGTAGCAGCAGCTAGGCAATCCTCAGGCATTTTGGTACTGGTGCGGCGGCGCAAATTCATCGGGGCTGCCATACGCAGCGCGCCAAAGTCGTCCTGCATTTGTTTGCAAAAAGCACGGGCGGCGGCTTTGTCCGCTGGGTTTTTAGGCCACAGATTAGGCACAGCCAGCGCTAGCCACTCACTAATGGCGAGACTATCAGGGATGGTTTCCTCGCCAACTTTAAGCACAGGCACGGTGCCTGCGATTGATAGCGCTAGCAATTTATCCTTAAATCCTGGCACGTCGAGCTGTACCATTTCTTCGCTAAAGGGTAGCTCTGATTTTCGCAAAACCAGCCAAGGCCGCATCGACCAAGATGAGTAATTTTTATTTCCAATATAAAGTGTTAAATCTGTCATACTTTCAGCATAAAAAAACCGCCAGCAAATAGCTAGCGGTTTTTAATCTCTTCAAAATGCGGCAAACTTAGTGCTTCACATTTCTCCAAACTTGCTTGTAAGTCGCAAACAAAAGCAGCGCGAAGATAAACAGGAACAAGAATGTGGCAAAGCCTACTCTCTTGCGGACTTCCATTTTTGGATCGCCAGCCCATGTCAGGAACTCGGTGACGTCGCGCGCCATTTGCTCCGTGGTTGTCGCAGGCGCAGCTACCATTTCAGTATGAGACTGGCCGTCATGACCTGCCGTCGTTACTGAAACAGGCGCATATTCAATCAGATCGTCCATAAGGGGCGGGGCCATTTTAATTACGCCGCCTGGGAAAACCGGGTTGTCATATGTACCGTCGTCATTTGCGTGGCCATAACTCGTTAGCAGAGCGTAGATATAATCCGGGCCGCCTGTACGCGCTTTGGTGATAACGGATAAATCAGGCGGCACTGCGCCGCCATTAGAGGCCGCTGCTGCGATCTCATTGTCATATACTGGCGGAAATTTATCCGCGGGGATACCAGTGCGCATAATCGCGTCGCCGCTATCTTGGTCAATGGCAGGAACTTCCCAATCTTTTGCAAATGCTTTTATCGCTGCATTATCATTTGGATTGGGATTTTCTGCATCATAATAGGGCCCGCCCTTTTCGCCAAGATGGCGAAAAGATAAATGCTCCAGCGCGTGACAGCTTGAGCACACTTCGCGGTAGACTTGGTAGCCGCGCTGCACCGCCATTTGGTCATAGGTTCCAAAGGGGCCTGTAAAACCCCATTTTTGGTGTTCCATCTTGTGTGCAGTTGATTCAGAAGCAACGGCAACGCTGGTCGCGCCTAATGTGCTTAGAGCGACAATGACGCCAGCGGCGAGTGATTTGATGAATGTCTTACGCATTATGCAACTCCATCATGAATGGCCTTGGTGATACTGTCGGGCACATCTTTTGGTTTTTCCATCCAGCCCATGACTGGTAGTATGAACAAGAAATAGCCAAAGTAATAAAGCGTCGCGATGCGCGATACCCATTTAAAGCTCATGCCAACATCTTTAAGCGTTTCCACACCGTCAACATCTACCATTTTCGAACCAAATTTAATGGCAAGATCATCAGGGCTGTTCGCGCCGCACCAACCAAGGACGAAACACATCACAAGGAAGATGATAAAGCACCAGCGTGTGATGGGCCTAAACCGCAATGAACGCACTTTCGCCGTATCGAGCCATGGCAATACAAACAGCACAGCAATCGCGCCAAACATAAGTATAATACCCATAAGCTTATCAGGAACAGCACGCAAAATAGCATAGAACGGTAGGAAATACCATTCAGGCACAATGTGCGGCGGCGTCACCATCGGGTTGGCGCGCTGATAGTTATCGGCGTGGCCAAGTGCGTCTGGTAGATAGAACACAAACAGCGCAAAAATCATCAAGAACACTGCAATCGCAAATGCATCTTTCATTGTATAGAAAGGGTGAAATGGAAGTGTGTCTTCTTTGGTTTTTGGCTCAACGCCAATCGGGTTGTTTTGGCCCACATGGTGAACCGCCCAAATGTGAAGGCCCACTAGCGCCGCAATAATAAATGGCAGTAGATAATGCAGCGAGAAGAAGCGCTGCAAAGTTGGGTTACCAACAGAATATCCGCCGAGTAGCCATTGCTGCAAGCTCTCGCCCACCATCGGAATGGCGCCAAAGAAACCCGTGATTACGGTCGCGCCCCAAAAGCTCATTTGCCCCCATGGCAGCGTATACCCAAGGAAGCCCGTCGCCATCATAGCGAGATAAATCAGACAGCCGATAATCCAGAGAAGCTCACGCGGGGCCTTGTAAGACCCGTAAAACATACCCCTAAACATATGGATATAAACGGCGAGGAAGAACATGGACGCGCCAACCGCATGCATGGACTGCAAGAGCCAGCCATAAGGTACATCGCGCTTAATGCGCTCAACGCTGTTAAACGCCTCTTCGACGCTTGGCGTATAGTGCATAGCCAAAATAATGCCGGTAATGATTTGACTCATGAGACACAATGTCAAAATGCCGCCAAAAGCGTACCAATAGTTTAGGTTACGCGGACTTGGGAAACCCATAAAGTCCACGCCCATACGAATAATAGGAAGCCGTTTGTCCATCCACTTTGCAGCAGCGTATTTTGGCTCATATGTTGAATGTCCACTCATAAGCTTAGCCTACCTTAATAACAGTTTCGGAAATATACTTGTAAGGCGGTATTTCCAGATTAAGCGGGGCAGGCCCCTTACGAATACGTCCCGCACTATCATAGTGCGAGCCATGGCATGGGCAGTACCAGCCATCAAAATCACCTGCTTCTCCAACGGGGATACAGCCGAAATGCGTACACACACCGATCATCACAAGAAGGTTTTTATTTATCTTCCCAGAGAAGTCAGGCACGAAGCGTTCATCATCCGTTTGCTTGTCGCGCAACGTGCTGACGTCAACGCTCTCGGCAATATCAATTTCTCTTTGGGTGCGATACCGCACGAAAATAGGTTTGCCGCGCCAAAGCACTTTAATCTGCTGGCCTTCTTCGACCTTAGAAACGTCGATTTCAATAGAACCTGCAGCGCGAGTATCGCCTGCTGCGCCCATCTGCATCGCCATTGGCCACGCAATTGCGCCGCCGCCTACTGCAGCTGCCGCGCCTGTCGCTATATAGATAAAGTCGCGGCGGCTTGGGTCATCATGCTCATCGTGAGCTGTGTTCGTATCAGACATAATTGTCTTTCCTTTTTATGAAATTTGTATTTGGCCGTTATTTAGAACGGTTATACAATATTCCCCCTTCTCACAAATGCGGCAATACGCCACAATGCATTCGCGCCTAGATACGAGATTTTGTAGGCAAATGACAAGTAAATATCTATGAATCGACTGAAAATTTTATGAAAATAGCACTGTATCAACCCGACATCGCCCAAAACCTTGGCGCGGCCATGCGTTTAAGCGCCTGTTTTGGCGTTTCTCTGGAAATTATCGAGCCGTGCGGTTTTCCCCTAACCAGCAAAGCTTTGCGCCGCACAGCCATGGATTACGGAGAGCCAGAGAGCTTGATTCGCCACAAAAGCTGGGATGAGTTTAGAGATAGCGAATCGCAGGCAGGTAGCCGTCTCGTCCTGCTAACCACCAAAGCCGCCCAACCAATCACTGATTTCACATTTGATGCTGGCGACACATTGCTATTTGGCCGCGAAAGCGCAGGCGTCCCAAATGAGGTTCACGACGCGGCAGACGCACGAATTTACATCCCGCTCGCCGGAAACGCGCGCTCATTTAACTTGGTCAGCAGCGCCAGCATTGCTTTGTTCGAAGCCCTGCGGCAGACGGGCGAATTGCCCCTCTAACACAAACAAGTTCCCGGGCTTGACCCAGGATCCAGCGCGCCAAGTAAAAAACTGTGTTTTACTCTCTGGATCCCGGGTCAAGCCCGGGAACCAAAATAAAAATACGCTAACAAACGCCTTTTTCTCAACCCTTGCAATATAAGAGCTCAATGTTTTTGACGCCGATATATAGTCCGAGATTACATTGGGAAATGGCTCGGCCATAAAGTTGGCGAGGAGCGCGTAAGGAAATGCGTCATATTCGGACGGGCTATCACCGAGTAAATACGGTTTATCGCCGAGTATATTTTCAAACGCTTTTATATCAGCAAACCCAAATTCAAAAATCTCCTCGTCGCTATGTTTGCCAATGCCATGGCCCTCCATGCCTTTTTTCATGTCCTTAATAATTTTGCCAAAAATAAAACCGCGCATAAAACCTGGGATCATGCCAAACCAAGTGTCCCGAATAATTGGCTGGTTTTTAGGGTTCATCCAGCGGTCATTCACGAGCACCCAATAGGTACGTTCTTCAAGCATGGTTTTAACCGCGTGACCAATGGCGCGCTGCTCTGCGCTCAAACCCTTACCCAGCGGGTCACCATATTTATCTTTGAGATAAGAGATAATGATACTTGAGTCCGCAACAGTTCTATCGCCATCTTTAATAAATGGCATTTTCCCTTTGGGCGCTTTGCGCGGGTCAGACTCTTCTGTGGTTTTATACTCTATGCCCGCAAGGCGCAGATAGGTTTCAAGCTTTAAAACAAATGGACTTGCGTCGCGCATCCCGAATGCACTGGGAAATTTAAAAAATTCGATCATGGTGTTTCCCTTAGATTAGGTTTTTGGTTCTGTCATACAAAAGAAGCTAAATTTATTACCATCCAAATCGCGGCAATATCCTGCGTAAAACCCATCGTCTCCGCGCGGGCCAGCCGGGCCTTCATCGCTTGCCCCTAGTTTCATCGCAAGTTCGTACATCTTATCCACCATGTCCGAGGTTTCAACATGAAAAGCGGTCATTGAACCATTGCCAATAGTGGCGACCTTTCCGTTTGCAGGAACATGCACGCAAAACCCCGGCGAGCCTGGTGCCTGTGACCAAAGAACAAAGTCTTTTTCGTCCATGGCTCGCTTCGCGCCTATCTCGCCCAGCAAAGCATCATAAAATGCCACTGCCTTATCCAAGTTATTCGTTCCTACTGTTTGATATCCAATCATAGTGTCTTCCTTTTTAGTGCTAAAAACTCACCTTAGCACCACACTACTGACAGTAGTGTGTCAGGAGACACTACCCCATAAACCGACGCCCATTAATACTGATATGGGAACGGTCTTTGCTCAGAAAAGAAAATCCGGCCATGATGTCAGATCCATCATCATAAATAAGGTGAATAGCGTAGCCATCAATACGGTAACGTCCGCGCTGGCTTGGCGGTGACGAATGGCCCGCTCCGCGTACGCCATCACCAAATGACATGGCAAATCCAGTCGCGCTATGGGCAAAACGTCCATCTTTCCTAAAGCACCAAGAGCTCGCGCGCCCTACGGTGGCGCTACCAAGATTACCAAACCCAGAGCTTGATACGAGCCGTCCATAACACCCATCAAGTTTGTGATTATTTCGACCAGACTGCTGAACCCAGCTTCCAATAGGTTTATCAAATTTCTTATCATTATGATCTTTGAGTAGCATATCCTTGCCACGCATTTTCCAGTGCCCCCAACTGCGCGGCTTTAATCTTTTTGATTGTGCTTTTCCGTGGTTAAACACGCCCGCGATATCGGTTGTATAATTGCCATCCGTAAAGGTAGCGATTGCGTCCTCAGTTAGGCCATACATGCCGCCTGCCTGTATGCCATATACCTGCAAACCTCTTAAATCTTTCAAGCCAGAGGGCGTTTTACCTGCAGAAATTCGCGCCGTTGGCACTTTAGCGGGCGCAGGTCTTGCAGGGGCCGAACGTGGTTTCGCGCGATCTGCCTTAGTATCTGCGCTTGTATCGCCCCTATGCTGGCACGCGGAGACGGTATATGTTACGCCTTGTTTATAAGCCTCACCCTGTGTGCCTATTGTATGATAATCAGCATATAACTCTATACGTTGAACACGGCCATTTTTACGGGGGCAGAAGGCCAGTATTGACGCGCCATTATGACCATCCACTTTTACTTTCCGCGTCAGCACATACCCATCTTTTTTATTGTGGGCTGGCGTATCACCCATGCCTATAAATTTCACACCAGAGACTGTGGATTTCTTATGGCTGTTCGCCCACGAACTAAGGCTTTGCCCTGATAGATTTTGTGCATCATCAATGCGAATAACAATCTTGCCCTTTTGTAAAATCCGCGCACCATTTTGGCGTTTGTCGGACCAACCGCTGGGCGCAGATTGTGCTGCAGCCCCAGCGTTTAAACAGACAAGGCATGTGAATAACACCAATGCAAACAATTTATTTAACATAAGAGCACCTAACAAATATGGGGCACAGTAGCACAGGTTTTTAAATCTGTGATGAACAAGTTCGCCACAATCGTGTTTTTAACTATTTTATACTGACAGTAGTATGTCAGGAGGGTTATGCTAAAGCAATGATTATGAAAAAAACTGAACGGCTATTTAGAATTATCGATCGTTTGCGCGGGCACAAAATGGCTGTCACCGCCGATACATTGGCGCTAGAGATGGGCGTGTCGCCGCGCACGATTTACCGTGATATGAAAACCCTAGAAAGCCAAGCTATTCCCGTGGAGGGCGAAGCGGGGGTTGGCTATATGCTGGGCGCAGGATTTGACGCGCCGCCATTGGCATTTGATCGCGACGAGCTAGACGCGCTGACCATCGGGCTGAGGCTCGTGGGCCGTGAAGCAGATCCGATCTTGCAAGGCGCAGCCTTGTCAGCGCTTGAGAAAATTCGTACCTCCTCAAATTTTGACGAGGACACTATCGACACGCCAATTTTCGCGCCAAATTTTGGCCGCCACGAACACCTACATATGATGAGCGTTATGCGCATGGCTATGCGCAATGCCACGGTGATGGATTTGGAATATGAAGCTTTGTCAGGCGAGCGCACGCTACGCACCGTCAAACCTTTGGCGCTTATATTTTTCCCAAGCGCGCATTTGCTTGCCGCATGGTGCGAGCTTCGCCAAGACTTCCGTAATTTTCGCATGGACAGAATAATATCAGCCCGCGACACAGGCAATAATTTCACGAAAGAAAAATCGGGGCTTTTACGCAAATATGAGGCCCATGTGAGAGAGAGCATCGCCAAGTATAAAAATGAAAGCAACCACAAATAATTGTATTTACAGCCATAAACATGCGCGCCATAATTTCCTTATGACAAAATCATTACAAACTATCATTTTGGTTTTTATTTTTGGGTTGAGCGCTTGCTTTGACCAGAAAGAAGCTTCACCTAAAACCCCTGCCGCAGAAACTAAAATTGGGCAGGCGTTCACCAAGGAAGAACTTACCAATCTTGTCATCGCC
>Ga0209633_10006063_pt1 | contig 10410 bp, 12 predicted proteins | sample Cruoilmetagenom1_FD_187290 | JGI IMG/M metagenome (GOLD analysis project Ga0209633, IMG submission 187290) | Oil polluted marine microbial communities from Coal Oil Point, Santa Barbara, California, USA - Sample 1 (SPAdes) (version 2) | ecosystem: Environmental > Aquatic > Marine > Oil seeps ... | reverse complement strand
CGGCGGCAAGGTCGAAATAGTCCATCGCGCGCGTGAGGTAGAGATAGGCGTTGGCGTCGAACCGGTCGACGAAGGTCGAACCCTGGTAGCGCAGATAGCTCTCGATCTGGAAGTCCGCGTCGAAGCCGAAGGCGAGGCTGTCGCGGTCCTGCAGGTTGCGGCCGAACTTCGAGTGGAGCGCGGCTTCGGAGAGATAAGTGACATGCGCCGCCATGCGGGCGACCGCCAGCCCCTTGCTCGGGTTTGAGTTCTGGACCACGTAGTCGCCGCCGTGCCATTCCGGGTCGGCCATGATCGCCTGGCGCCCGACTTCGTGGAAGGCGATGTTCTGGGCGGAGTGTTTCGCGGCGGTGGCGATCGGGATTGCGGTGCGGACCCTGTCGGGATATTTCGCCGCCCATTCGAGCACCTGCATGCCGCCCATGGAGCCGCCGGTGACGCAGAGCAGGTCAGGGATCTCGAGATGGTCCAAGAGCATGACCTGGGCGCGCACCATGTCGGAGACGGTGATCACCGGGAAGGCGAGGCCGTAGGGCTTGCCGGTCTCGGGATCGAGCGAGCTCGGTCCGGTGGTACCCATGCAGCCGCCGAGCACATTGGTGCAGATCACGAAATAGCGCTCGGTGTCGATCGGCTTGCCGGGCCCGACCATCAGCTCCCACCAGCCCTCCTTGTTTGTGACCGGGTGTTTGCCCGAGACGAACTGGTCGCCGGTCAGGGCGTGGCAGACCATCACCGCGTTGGTCTTTTCCGCGTTGAGCGTGCCGTAGGTCTCATAGGCGATCTGGAGCGGGGCGAGCACCTGGCCGCAATCGAGCGGCAGCGCCCGGTCCGGTCCGAAGCGCGCATAGCGGCACGGCAGCGCGTCCTGCGCGGTCAGGCCTGCACGTTTGCGCGTGCTCGTGGTGTCCATAAGCTTTGCCGTCATGTGTTCGCTGTCGGTCCGCCCAATCGTCTCGGGCTCCATAAGGCGCGCGGCCTAAAGGCTTGTTTCGGCCCGGTCTTTTGCCGCCGCCACGGGGGGCTTAGCTAGGGTTGCCCGGGCCCTGATGTCAATGTTTTCTTTGATTTTGCATAAACACGGTCCTATGAATAGCCGGCATTTTCGGCGGCCGGCGGGGCATCGGCCGCGGGGCCCGGAATGCCGGGGAAACTTGAGAAACGGGTAGACTTATGGACCGCCGTGCCGGGACATCGGGGGAGCTGGAGGATGTGCGCCGGGAGATCGACGCGATCGACGACGCCATGCTCGATCTGCTGCGCCGTCGATTCGGCGCGGTCGCGCGGGTGAAGGCGATCAAAGGTCTCGATGCCGGCGCCAAGGGGCCGGCCTTCAGGCCGGCGCGCGAGGCGCAGGTCATCCGACGTCTGGTCGAGGCGGGCGAGGGCGCGGTGCCTGCCGGGACGGTGGCCAAAATCTGGTTCGAACTGATGGCCGCGGCGACGCAGATGCAGGCGCCGCTCCGGCTTCATCTGGTGACGACGGTTCGGCGGGCCCAGCATCAGGACCTGATCCGCTTTCACGGCGGTCCCGATGTCGAGATCGTCAGCCATTTCCGCCCGGAGGACGCCCTCGGGGCGGTGGCGGAGAGTTCGGGGGATATGGCCTTGTGGCCGATCGATGACGGCTCGGGCGCCCTGACCTATATAGAGCAGCGGTTCCTCAGCGCCCTGGCGGGCGAAAAGGTGGCCGACCTTCGGATCAATGCCCGGCTGCCGTTCATGGCGGATGCGCTGAGGGCAAGCGCCTATGTTATCGGCAAGGCGCCGTATGAGGCATCGGGCGACGACACGACCATGATCGCCGTGGCAACGTCCGCGGACGACGCGGCCGCGCTTGTTACAGATGCAGGGTTCGCGCAGGCCGCAACCGTGCTCGGTGGCGAAGCGCCATGGTCGCTGGTTGCGCTCGCCGGTTACACGAGTGCGGACGATGGGAGATTTGGGCGGTTGGCGGACAACGCCGCCGTCGACGGATGGCGCTACCTCGGAGGGTTCGCCAATCCGATAACAGTGGGAGATGCGTCGTGAGTTCTTCGGCCGACAAGCCGAGCCCGCAAGCCGGCATTCTGGATATTGCGGTCTATGTGCCGGGCAAGAGCAAAGGCCCGACCAACGTTAAGCTGCACAAGCTGTCGTCCAACGAGACCCCTTTGGGTCCGGCGCCGGCGGCAATCGAGGCGTTCGGCAAGGCGGGCGAAACGCTCGAACTCTATCCGGACGGTACCGCGGCCGCCTTGCGCGAGGCGATCGGGGCCAGATACGGCCTCAACCCCGACAACATCGTGTGCGGTGCGGGATCCGACGAACTCCTCTCCCTCATTGCTCAAGGCTATCTTGGGCAGGGTGACGAGGCGGTTTATACGCGCCATGGCTTCCTGGTCTACGAGATCGCGATCCGGGCCTGCGGTGCGACGCCGGTGGTGGCCGATGAAACCAATCTTACTGCCGATGTCGACAAGATTCTGGCCTGCGTCACCGACAGGACGAAAGTCGTCTTCCTGGCCAATCCGAACAACCCGACCGGCACCTTTGTGCCGATCGAGGAGGTGCGGCGGCTGCATGCGGGTCTGCCGCCCACGACGCTCCTGGTGCTCGACGCGGCCTATGCCGAGTATGTCCGGCGCAACGACTACGAGGCTGGAATCGAGCTGGTCTCGAATTTCGACAATGTCGTCATGACGCGCACCTTCTCGAAGATCTTTGGCCTCGCGGCGCTCCGGCTTGGGTGGGTCTATGCGCCGCCGGAGATCGCGGACGTGCTCAACCGCATTCGCGGGCCGTTCAATGTCAACGCGCCGGCGATCGCCGCCGGGGTCGCCGCGATCGGGGACCGGTCCCATGTGGAGCACGCGATTGCCCATAACGATCGCTGGCTGGAGCGACTGACCGCCGATCTCTCCGCTCTCGGGCTGGACGTCACGCCGAGCGTCGGCAACTTCGTGCTGATCCATTTTCCGGACGAGGCCGGCAAGCGGGCGGCGGACGCGGACGCGTTTCTTACCGGGCGAGGGCTGATCCTGCGCCGGCTTGAAAACTACCACCTGCCGAATGCGCTTCGTATGTCGATCGGCACCGAGGAAGCCAATCTGGGGGTCGTGGCGGCGCTCAGGGACTTCCTGGGGCGGGATGGCTGACGCGATGCCGGAACCGATGTTTCAGAAAGTCGCCCTGGTCGGGCTCGGGCTGATCGGCTCGTCCTTGTGCCATGTCATCAGGCGCGAGGGCCTAAGCGGTCACATCTCGGGCCATGCGCGCAGCCAGGCGACCCGTGACAAGGCGCTGGAGATCGGCCTGGTCGACAGCGTTCACGAGACGGCGGCCGAGGCCGTGGCGGACGCCGACCTGGTGATCGTCTGCGTGCCCGTCGGGGTCTGCGGCGATGTCGCGGCCGAGATCGGCCCGGCGCTCAAACCCGGCGCCATCGTCACCGATGTCGGCTCGGTCAAGGGCCACGTGATCGCGGCGATGACGCCGCATATGCCGCCGGGCGTCCATTTCATCTGCGGGCATCCGATTGCCGGCACCGAGGAATCGGGACCCGAAGCGGGTTTTGCCTCGCTGTTCGAGAACCGCTGGTGCATCCTGACGCCGACACCCGATGCCGACGCCGCCGCCTGCGACCGGCTGGAGGCCTTCTGGAAGGCCTGCGGCTCGAGCGTCGAACGCATGGACCCGCAGCACCACGATCTGGTGCTGGCGATCACCAGCCATGTGCCCCATCTGATTGCCTATAACATCGTCGGCACCGCGGCCGACATGGAAGAGGTGACGCGCTCGGAGGTGATCAAGTATTCCGCCGCCGGGTTCCGCGATTTCACCCGCATCGCCGCGTCCGATCCGGTCATGTGGCGCGATGTGTTTCTGACCAACCGGGACGGCGTGCTCGAGATGCTCGGCCGGTTCAGCGAAGACCTGACCGCTCTCCAGCGGATGATCCGCAATGGCGACGGCGAGGCGCTCCAGGCGCTCTTCACGCGCACCCGCTCGATCCGCCGCGGCATCATCGACGCCGGCCAGGACGAGGCGGTGCCCGATTTCGGTCGGCGCGGGGATATCAAGCCGCAGGAGTGAGGGGAGGTGTTTCCGTAATCCTCACGGCTCTCGTTGTTCGCACTACCCCTTTCACTATTTCTGCGAACCCTTCGTCATTCCCGCGAAAGCGGGAATCCAGTGGAGCGTGCAGCGCATGCGGTTCGCTGGCAAACGCACGGCTTTCCCGTCACGTCTTGGTGGTCGACATACTGTCGGCTGCTTCTGGATTCCCGCCTTCGCGGGAATGACGAGGTGGAGCGGGAATGACGTGGAGAGGGCGGGAACGGTTGAGAAGAGGCACTCGCCTCAAAACAGCGGCGGGATATTGGTCAGCTTGAACGGGCCGAAATAGAGTTTGCCCTTCTTGAGGATGGTCTTGACCTTGAGGCCCGGCGCGGTGTCGCTTTTGTCGGACTTGCCGAGCAGGGTCATGATCGTGTCGGCGACCGCGGCCTCTTTCTTCTTCAGGATGTCGGCGGTCTCAAGCCGCTCGAGCAGATCGTCGAAGCCCGAAACCGACCCTTCCAGCGTGCCGTTGAGACGGCCCTTGCGGTCGAGCTCCAGGTCGCCCCGGCTCGAGCCGGTGAAGAAGTTGCTGGCGACCTTGAGGTCGTGAACCGTCAGGCGGCCGCCGCCGTCATGCCAGTCGCGGGCCCATGTGCTGAAATTCGGACGGGTTTCAAGCGGTACAGCGGTGATGTGGGCGCTGAATGTGCCTTCGTCCACTTCAAGGGCCTCCTTTATCAGCAGAGGGCTTCTGGTGTCCGGACCGTAGGACAGATTCCGGGTGATCACGGCGACGTCGAACGGTGCGCGGCCGTCAGCGGGCACGGCAGCATATCTGGTGTGGACGTTGAGATGGCCGATCTCGAACGGCACGATCTCGATCGATGCGTTCGTCTTGTGGGTCTCGGTCACCGTACCCTTCATACTGTCGAACTGCAGGGAAATCTGGTCGGGACGTTTCGGCTTGGACTTTCCGACGACGCTCATGCGCACGGGTTGACCGGTAGCCGCAATTGCGACGTCACCGCCATCCCTTCCTGTAAGTGCAACAGTGATCGGACTTTGGATCTCGCCGATCAGGTGGCGCGGGTTGTAGGCCATGGCGACCGCGGTGAAGGTGCCGGTGCTTATGTCGAAATTCGCGACCTTCTTGCGGCCCGATATGACGAGCCGGTCGCATTTGAGGGTGAACCGGTACGGGAAGCCGCCCCACAGGGGTTGCTCACAGGTGATTTCGATACCCGCCGCGCGGTTCTTCTCAATGTTCTTTGCGAAGCTTTGCTTTGCCTTTTCAGAGGCGATGTACCAATAAGAGCACCAGGCGAGCGCCATGACCAGCAGCGCCGCCAAGGGTAGGAACAATCGTAGGCGGCTGGTCTTCTGCATGGCTCTTTTCGTGGACTTGCAGGTGTTAGGTGGCGGGCTCGGTTGACCACATGATGGCGGACTTTTGGGTGTTTGGCTATGGCTCCCTCATGTGGCGGCCCGGCTTCCGCTTCGAGGAAAAACGCCTGGCGCGCATTCACGGCGCCCATCGCAGCCTGTGCGTCTATTCCTACGTCCATCGCGGCACGCCGGAGCGGCCCGGGCTGGTGCTCGGTCTCGACCGGGGCGGCTCGTGCTGGGGCACGGCATTCCGGGTGAAAGAGGCTTTGCGCGATGAGGTCATCGCCTATCTGCGCGGCCGCGAGCAGGTCACCATGGTCTATCTGGAAGCAGTGCGGCGGGTGACGCTGGCGGGCGAGGCCGAGGCCCGAGAGGTCGATGCGGTGTGCTATGTGGCAGACCGCACCCATGAGCAATATGCCGGGCGGCTGAGCGTTGACGACCAGGCCAGGATCGTGCTCCAGGGGGTCGGCGGCTCAGGTCCAAATCCGGAATATCTCGACAACATGGTCCGGCATCTCGACGAGATCGGGCTTCCCGACCGGGAACTGCACCAGGTCAATCAGGCGGTCCAGGCGCACCTCAACGGTGCGGCGGCCGACCCGACCGGGACGTAACCGCCGTCACGAGCAGGCGGGGTCGAACTGAGCCTGGAGATCTTCGATGATCCGGTCGGCCGCCCCGGTGCCACTGCCCAGCATGTGGACGTGAATCTCATCCGCCTGGAGGTCGTGCAGCCTGTGGCAACGGTCCGGATTGTCCGGTGGACTGGCGAAGGTGGCATCGATGGCGAACGGCTTGCGCGCGCCGGTGGGGTCGCGGCGCACCGCCAGATAAATCGCATCGCCCAGATCCGGGCACGCTTCCGGCGGATAGACCGTGTGGACATAACGACGGCCGGACTTACCTTGCCAGACCTGTACGCGTGTGCCGCATGCGCGGCGGAGGGACTCATTTATCAACATGAGAACAAAAGTAGAACAAACTGATTTAATTGTCAATTGAGTTTGTGCTCGGGGACGTTATTTCTTAGCAGTAATCAGCCGTGCCTTCTTGTCCGCGATGGAGATCGTAACATCGGCGCCGGAGTTGAAGGCAAGGAAGTCCGCTTCAACGCCGTCGCTGAAAATGACGCCATATCCGGGCATATGTGACGAGACGCCAAGCGGCGCCTCCGGCGATATGCGCCCGCCGATCAGCGTCGTGCCGGTTGCCCGGCTCGGGAACGGCTCGCGTACCGCGAACAGCAGATTGTCGGTGTCCCAGGGCAGGGGCGTGTAGGGAACCGGCGCGGGCGCCGATCCGTCTTCGAGGGCGGCGAAAATGCCGGCCGCGCCGGCATGGACCGAGCGCATCCAGCCGGTCGAGCCCGCGCCGGTCGAAACGATGATGCCGCTCGAGGACTGGTTCTCATGGCGCTTGCCGTGAGCGATCTCATAGCGCGCGGAGATGTGGGACCGCGCGCCGATGAAGAAGTCGTTGAAGGCGAGCAGGGTCTGGCCGTCGGAGGTCCGGGCCTCGGCCAGAGTGACGCTCGCGGCATCGAAACGGCCCGTGAGTGCGGAGGCCATGCCTGCTTTCACGGTGTTGGTATCGAATGGCAGCAGCACGCCGTCATAGAGCTCCGGATTCGGGTTGATGCCGAGGATCGGCTGGCCGTTGAGGTATTTCGCCGTGTTCGAGACCAGCCCGTCCTGGCCGATGACGACGACGAGATCTCGGGCGTCGAAATCGTAACGGGGTACGATATCCCGGTCGATCGCGTGCTGCTTGATCTCCGACGGGATCGACCGGCGAAGGGTGTCCAGGCCGCGCATATAGGCGTCATGGGCGGCCTGGACAGGGTCGAACGCGTGCCCCGAATGTTCCAGGTAGAACCTGGTCTGGGGCACGGTAGAGAAGCGCGCGACCAGTTCTTCAAGCTCGGTGCGCCGGGTGACGATGATGACGCGCTCGAACGGGTCTTTACCTGATGCGGCCATGGTTTAGGGTCCTTTGACACTCATGACTGCGGTGGTGGCGTGACCCATTTGCCTGCTGGCTAGGCGCGAAAGGCGCCGTAGTGTGGGCCACTTCAAGCCTTTCGCAACGACGTCCAGCAGGCAAATGGGTCGCGTCCCTTCGGGATTTGACCAGATTGGCCCAGTGACGTGCCGTTCGTCGTCGAATATGCGCTGCATGTCCTTCCTCCTCACACCTCGACACTGAACCAATCTGGTCAAACCAACACCACAATCATGAGTGTCAAAGGACCCTAACTCGCTTCCTTGTCGGCTGCCTTCGTGTCCGTGGTCATCCAGCCGACCAGTTTCGACAGCATGTCCGGCGTGATGCTCAGATTGTCGATCGAGCCGGCATTGGCCGCCCAGTCCTTCAGCGCCAGACCGATCAGGGCCTGCGGCGGCAGGGCGCCATAGGGGCTGAGCTTCAGCTCCTCCGCCTTGGCGTCGGCTTCCGCGAGCGCCAGTTTGTTGCGGGCCTGCATGTCGACCAGTTCGCGGCGCCGGGTTTCGAGCTCGACCTCGGTGTTGAGCTCGCTCTCCTGGATGGTGCGCTCCTCGGCGACGGCCGCCGCGCGGCGCGCATAGATCGCCTGGTCGGCATTCTTCTGCAGGCCCTCACGATACTCGGTCTCAAGCGCCTTTTGAACCTCGGGCGTGGCGCGCACGGAGGTGAAGTGCAGGCTTTCGACGATGACGCCGAGTTCTGCGAGATCGGTCTCGTTGACCACATGGGCGAGGACCTCGTTGGCGAGCGGCCCGACATCGGTCAGCGCCGCCTCCAGCGGCATGGTCGAGACATGCGTGCGGGTATGGGCCTGCACCGCGTTGACGATGCGCTGGGTGAGTTTGAGCGGATCGTCGCTGCGGTAGCTGCCCTTGCGGGGCAGGATGGTGAAATCCAGAACCCGGGCGACGGCGACCGGGTCGGAAATCCGGTAGGTGAAGCTGCCCTGGATCGAGATGTCCTGGAAGTTCGCGGTCGTCTCCGTGAAGATGAAAGGCGCGTCGGTGCTGACCGTCGGCACGACCGCGATCGAGGAGACCAGCGGGCTGTACCAGAGGTTTAACCCTGCGCCTTCGCGGGCAACCTGGCCGTCCTTGAACTTGATGACGTGGCTGTTGGGCGCCCCCTTAAAATATCTGATCAACATGGCTCTACTCCAGATTTGACTGTTCGGTTTGGAACGCGTATCGTTAGTGTTGAATATACACTTACTAGTTCGTGTTTTCAAGACACTAAGTGGGCCATGGGCGAATCTGGTAAATATCCGGTTGTTTCCGTCACCACGGATATCGTGGTTTTCTCGGTGTTCGGGGCAAAGTTGAACGTGCTTTTGATCGAGCGGGGACGCGAGCCGTTCATCGGGCAGTGGGCGCTGCCCGGCGGTTTCATTCATTCCGACGAGGGTCTCGAGGACTGTGCCCGGCGCGAGCTTAAGGAGGAAACCGGGGTCTCCGGCATCTATCTGGAACAGCTCTTCAGTTTCGGCGCGCCTGAGCGCGATCCGCGCGGACGGGTGATCACCGTTGCCTATCTCGCCCTGGTGCCGCCCGACCGCGTCTCGCCGCGCGGCGGCTCTGATGCCAGGCGGGCGGAATGGTTCGGCGTCGACGATCTGCCGCGCCTTGCGTTCGACCACCACGGGATCATCGCGACCGGACGGGAACGGCTGATCGCAAAGCTCGGCTATTCGACCATCGCCTTTCAGCTCCTGCCGCAGGAGTTCACGCTGAGCGAAGTCCAGACGGTTCATGAGATCGTTCGCGGCCGGCGGCTCGACAAACGCAATTTCCGGAAGTCGATTCTGGCCCTGGACGTGCTCCGGGAGACCGGCCGGAGACGCGCAGAGGGGTCGCACCGCCCGGCCATGCTCTATGAGCTTGCGCATCCGGGTACGGTTGTGATTGTGAGATGATGCGCGTATTCCGCCTGTCTTCAAGCCGGGTTCCGGGGCATTATGCGGGCAGGTGCCCGGTGAGTAGGGAGTAAGTTATGGTTGTTCTCTTGCGTTCGATCGCAGTTGTGACGCTTGTCGCCGCGGGGTTGGCCGCTGCGCCGACGAGGGCGCAGGACGTGCTCCTCCAGGACGTCGAGAAAGTGCCGGTGAGCGTTCATCAGGTGCTGACCGGCGGCCATTGGAGCGTCGACGGGATGGAGGGCGCCTACCGCGCCGTGGTGGTCTCCGCCGGCGCCGAACACGTCAAGCATCAGATCTACCTGCAATGGCTCAAGCTCGAACCCGAAAGCGGCGTCTACAAGGTCATGCGCACCGATGCGGTCGAGCAGATCAACGGCGACCACGGCTTCGTGCTGAACGCGCGCATGGATTTCACCATCGAGGGCCAGTTCAGGGTCTATCTGAGGGCCCGGGCGCGCGGCAAGGACGCCGACGACAATTTCATCATCGTCGCCAAGCCGGCCGGCGGCTACACGGTGACGAAGCGGAATTAGAGCGTATCTCCCGAAAGTGGGCACCGGTATCGGGAAAAAGACACGCCTAAAAATAGAGTTAGGGGACTGAAGGGCGAGAGGTACGTTTACACGGGAGGAAACCATGACCGACCACGTCTACAAGACAATCAAGGTGACGGGATCATCGGCCGGCGGCATCGAGGATGCGGTGACCAAGGCGATCAACAAGGCGTCGGAGACGCTCAAAGGGCTCAGATGGTTCGAGGTCTGCGGCATCAGGGGTTCCGTTGAGGACGGCACGCCGGTCTGGCAGGTGACCGTCGAAATCGGGTTCACGCTCGAGGACTGACGGCGCGTGCGAATTGCCCCTTCGGCCCGCCGGACCGTATGTTGTGCGGCGGTCCTCTCGTTTCTATTGCTTGCAGCCGCGGCGCGGGCGCAGCAGCCGGTCGAGCTTGAGCTGGTGCTCGCCATCGACGTGTCGTCGAGCGTCGACGCGGCCGAGTTCCGCCTCCAGATGCACGGGCTGGCCGAGGCGTTCCGGCACCCGCGCGTGGTCAGTGCGAT
>Ga0209633_10006062_pt1 | contig 10411 bp, 9 predicted proteins | sample Cruoilmetagenom1_FD_187290 | JGI IMG/M metagenome (GOLD analysis project Ga0209633, IMG submission 187290) | Oil polluted marine microbial communities from Coal Oil Point, Santa Barbara, California, USA - Sample 1 (SPAdes) (version 2) | ecosystem: Environmental > Aquatic > Marine > Oil seeps ... | reverse complement strand
CATAATTTTTCCTTTAGAACCAGGTAGAAGAATGGGTGATTCAGATGGTGGTGTTCTTTATTATGGTTCTAAAGGAAAAATTATGTGCGGATGTTACGGAAGTAGCCCACGCCTGATTCCAGAAACTACCATGAAAGAATATAAACAACCAGAGAAAACTATTCCTCGTTCACCAGGAATTCATGAAGAATGGGTTGAAGCAATTAAGAATAACGTTCAACCAACTTCAAATTTTGAGTATGCTTCTAAACTAGTAGAAACTATGATGCTTGGAAATATTGCTATTCGTATGGCTGATAAATATGATAGATTAGAATGGGATGGTGTAAAAGGGGAAATCACAAATATACCCGAAGCAAATGAATGGTTGATGAGAAAGTATGCTAAAGGTTGGGAACTATAAACAAAAATTAAAATATGTTTTCACTTTTATAGTCACCAAGTATTTCATAAGAAAGTAATGTCATATTAACTAACCCACGATTCTAAATTGAATAGTTGGTTAGTAATTTATAAATTATCTAAAAATTTCTGGAGGATTGTCAATGGCTGAAGATGAACAACCCAAAAATCTTGAAAATATAAATCGAGATAGATTGTTTCTAGGAAGTAGTTTCTCATTAATTTCAACATCTGTAACATTTGCAATTATTGGTGCAATTATGGGACCATTAAAAGATATTTTTGTTTTAACTAATGCTGAAGTTGGTTGGATTGGGGGAGCTGCACTTTGGGGTTTCTCAATTACAATATTTATATTTGGACCTTTATGTGATGTATTAGGAATGAAGTTTCTTTTTCGTCTAGCATTTTTAGGACATTTTCTTGGTGTAATAACTATGTTTTTTGCAAGTGGATTTACTATGCTATTCATAGGAGCTCTTGTATTGGCAATGGGAAATGGACTAGTTGAAGCTGCTGCAAATCCTTTAGTTGCAACTCTCTACCCTGATAAAAAAACGGAGATGCTGAATAAATTTCACGTTTGGTTCCCTGGTGGAATTGTTATTGGCGGACTAATCTCATTTGGTCTTGATAGTATTGGAATTCCAAGTTATCAGCTAAAACTATTAGTAATTCTTATTCCAACAATAATTTATGGAATTCTATTTTTTGGTCAAAAATTCCCAGCAACCGAGAGACTTCAATCAGGTGTTAATGGAATGGATATGGTTAAAGCAACTTTATTAAGACCATTATTTTGGATTCTAGTTGTAGCAATGGCAATGACCGCATCAGTTGAATTGGGACCAAACCGGTGGATACCAGCTGTTTTAGAAGCTGCTGGAATACATGGAATTTTAGTTTTAGTTTGGATAAATCTTTTAATGGCAATTATGAGATACAAAGCAGGACCAGTCGTTCATAAATTGTCACCAACAGGAATTTTAGTTTCTTCTGCAATTATAAGTGGTATAGGATTGTACTGGTTAAGTTATACAGAAACATTAGCAATGGCTATTATGGCCGGTACGGTATTCGCTTTAGGAGTTTCGTATTTTTGGCCAACAATGTTGGGCGTTACTTCAGAGCGTATTCCAAAGGGTGGAGCATTAGCATTAGCACTTGTTGGTGGTGTTGGTACTATTATAGTCGGTCTGGTAACTTCACCTTTAATGGGAAGTGTTGCTGACGATAACCTTCATGATAAACTACAATTAAAAGAAACAACAATTGTACTTGAACAAATTGTTGAATCTTATCCTAAGTTGAGAGATGAAATGGGTGAAAAAACTGCTGAAGATTTTAATAGTGCAATTAAAGCATCAGAAGAAATTCTTGAATCAGTTAAAAATGATGGAACTTTACCAAAATTTTCTACCGCTAATGCTTTACGTAGTGCAATAGCTGTAGCACCAGGATCAGAAGCAGCTTCAGCGGCAAAAAGTATTCTTGGTCCTGCTGAAAATTATGGTGGTAAAATTTCATTCAGAAGAGTAGCACCATTAACAATTTTTCTCACAATAATTTTTGGCGTAATGTATTTTAGAGACAGAACAGCTGGTGGTTACAAAGCTGAAGTTATAGAATAAATTTTTAGTTGAATAGGAGATTTTATTAAATGAGTTTAATTACAAGAAAACTTAAAATGGGAATGCTTGGTGGCGGACCTGGTGCATTTATCGGAGATGTTCATCGTAAAGCTGCAAGAATAGATGGTAATATTGATATTGTTGCAGGTGCTTTTGATATTGATCCAGAAAAATCTAAACAGACTGGAAATGAACTTGGTCTTGATCCAAAAAGAGTTTATGATGATTATCTAAAAATGATTGATGGTGAATTAAGTTTAAGTGAAAGTGAACGAATTGATTTTGTTTCTATTACAACGCCAAATAATTGGCATTTTGCAATAGCTCGAGATTTCCTAAAAGCTGGTTTCCATGTAATGTGTGAAAAACCAATGACAATAACAGTTGATGAAGCTTTAGAATTAGAACAGATTGTAAAAGAAACTGGGAAGGTTTTTGGATTGATGCATACATATACTGGTTACCCAATGGTTAAACTAGGTAAAGATTTAATCAAAAAAGATGAACTTGGTGAAATACGAAAAGTAGTTGTGCGATATCCACAAGGATGGTTAACAACTGCATTAGAGAAAACTGGTCAGATGCAAGCTTCGTGGAGAACAGATCCTAAGCAAACTGGTGCTGGTGGAAGTATTGGTGATATTGGTATTCATGCAGCAAACTTAGCAGAATATTTTACCGGCTTAAGAATTACAGAAATTAGTGCTGATATTACTTCATTTGTTGAAGGCAGACCAGTTGATGATGATGCAAATAGTTTGTTACGTTTTAACAATGGCGCAAAGGGAGTTTTATTTTGCAGTCAAATTTCTGTTGGTGAAGAAAATAATCTTGCCATTTGGGTTTATGGAACCAAAAAAAGTTTAGAATGGCATCAAGAAGATCCAAACTATTTAACAGTTAGGGATGGTAACAATCCAATGCAAGTGTGGAAACGTGGCAACCAATATGTAAGTAATATGAGCGAAGCAGCAGAAAGAGCAACCCGCTTACCATCGGGACATCCGGAAGCACTTCTTGAAGCTATAGCAAATATTTACAATAATTTTGGAGATACAATAAGAACCAGCGAAGATAAATTGGATTTTGATGAGGAACTCATCGCTGATTTCCCAAATGTTGATGATGGTGTTAGAGGAATGAAATTTATTGATGCTGTTATTAAAAATTCTAATGGAAACGAAAAATGGACTTCAATATAAAAATTTAGAGAGGCAACAAAATGGCAAGACCAATTACATTATGCACGGCACAATGGGCTGATTTACCTTTAGAAGTATTAGCTAAAAAAACTGCCGAATGGGGATATGATGGATTAGAATTAGCTTGTTGGGGCGATCATATGGATGTTGATCGAGCTGCAACTGATCTAGATTATTGCAAACAGCAATTAGGAATATTGGAGAAAAATGGATTAAAACTATTTGCTATAAGTAATCATTTGGCTGGGCAATTAGTATGTGATCCAAATAATGATGATCGTTCTGACGCTTTTGCTCCAAAGGATTGTGCAGGTGATCCAGAAAAGAAAAGAGCATGGGCTGTTGAAGCAATGAAAAATTCAGCAAGGGCAGCAAAGAATCTTGGACTTGATGTTGTTAATGGATTTACAGGTTCTTCTATATGGCATATGTTTTATAGTTTTCCACCAGTCTCACCGCAAACAATTGAAGACGGATTTAATTACTTTGCAGAAATGTGGAATCCTATTCTAGATGTTTTTGATGAATGCGGAGTTAAATTTGGATTGGAAGTTCATCCCTCTGAAATTGCATTTGATATAGTAACTGCTAAAAGAGCACTTGATAACATTGATAACCGTAAAGCATTTGGTTTTAATTTCGATCCCAGTCACTTACTTTGGCAGATGGTAGATCCAGTTATGTTCATTCATGAATTTGAAAAACGAATTTATCATGTACACATGAAAGATGCAGCAGTACAGTTAAATGGAAGAACTGGAATATTAGCATCTCATTTAGATTTTGGTCACAAAGACCGAGGTTGGGATTTTCGATCTTTGGGTCATGGTGGCGTTGATTTTGAAGAAATTATAAGAGCTCTTAATCATATAAATTATGGTGGTCCATTATCAGTTGAATGGGAAGATAGTGGAATGGAAAGAGAACATGGGGCTAAAGAAGCATATGAGTTTGTTAAAGATATTGATTTTAGACCATCAAATATTGCCTTTGATGCTGCGTTTGATGATTTATAATAATCTAACTTTAAACAATCCTAAAAGTTTAAGACTATACTCATTAAGGAATAATCAATTAGGAAATATATGTCTAACAAAATTAGATGGGGAATAATAAGTACTGGACATATTTCTGGTAAGTTTGCCGAAGCGTTAGAAATATTGCCAGAAGCAGAACTTGTTGCAGTTGCTTCTCGAACAAAAGAAAGTGCTAATGAGTTTGCAGAAAAGTATAAAATTCCCAAAGCCTATGGTATTTATCAAAAATTAGCTGATGATCCTGAAATAGATGTAGTGTATATTGGAACACCACATACATTTCATCTTGAAAATACTGTAATGTGCATGCGACAAGGTAAATCAGTCTTATGTGAAAAAGCTTTAACAATTAATGCAAGAGAAGCAGAAGAAATGGTCAAGGTAGCTCGTGAAGAAAATGTTTTTCTTATGGAAGCAATGATACCAAGACACATACCTTTGATTAAGAAAGTAATAAAATGGATTCAAGATGGTCGAATTGGGGAAGTGCGTATGGTGAAAGCTTCCCGATGTGCTAGAGGTGAATTTGATTTTAATGCACGTCAACTTAACCCAAAACTTGGTGGTGGTAGTTTACTTGATGTTGGGGTTTATGTTATTTCTTTTGCATCGCAAATTTTTGAGAAAGCACCAATAGAATCAGTAGGTTTAAGTCATATTGGAGAAATTGGATCTGATGAACATGGAGTAGCAATACTGAAATACGACAAAGGCGAAATAGCTGATTTATCTTTTGCTCTTAGAACGGATGCGGTTGATGAGGCTTACATACTTGGGACTAAAGGATATATTAAAATTTATGATCTATTTGCGGTTCCAAATAAAGCGTCATTATTTATAGATAGAAAAGAAGTTGAAACAATTGAAGAACCCATTATTGGGAATGCATTAAACTACGAAGCTGAAGAGGTGATGAGATGCATGAATGAAGGATTGAAGGAATCACCCTTTATGCCATTAGATGAGTCAGTTCAAATAATGGAAGTAATGGATAAAATAAGAAAACCTTGGGGTTTAGTTTACTCCAATGATTTAAAATAAAAATATAATTAAAGGAAAATTATGTTAAAAAAAATAATATTTATTTCGGTATTAAGTTTTACAATTCTTTTTGCACAAGAGACTAAAAAAATAGCATTTGGACCTTATCTACAGAATATGACAACTAGAAGTGCAACAATTTGTTGGTCAACATTTGAGAGTAATACAAAAATTACTTCTCCAGATGGAACGTCTAAAATTATTCTAGAATATGAGCAGCACACAATTGAGCTCTCTAGATTAACAGCTAATTCCGATTATGAATATGATGTGTTAAACAATGGTAGTGGAGAAGGCTTTGGCAAATTTAAAACATATCCAAAAGATATTTCTCCGTTTAAATTTGTTGTATTAGGTGATACTAGAAGTAATCCGGTTGTTCATTCAAAAATAGTTAGTGGAATAATTAGGCAAGATCCATTATTTGTTGTTAATACCGGTGACATGATATCAAATGGTAGAGATATTAAAAATTGGGAATCTTTTTTTGAAGTTAATAATAAATTGATGCGTAACGTTCCTTATTATGCAGTTCTTGGAAACCATGAAAAAGATTCACCTTATTACTATGATTTTTTTCCTCCTCCAGGAGATAATAATTATTATTCATTCAGTGTTGGAGACGCACTTTTTGTAATTCTAGATAGTGAAGGAAAAAATATTAGTGCACCAAATTATCTTACCGATGATTATGAAGATCAATTTTGGAGTGATTCATTTAAGGAGTATTTTCAAGCTCAAAAAGATTGGTTGGAAAAAGAATTAACACTTAATCAAGATGCCGGGTTTATATTTGTATTTCAGCATCAGCCTTTATATAGTATTAAAAAATCAAGAGTTGAAGACACAAATAAATATCGCGAATTTTGGGGTGATATTTTTGAAAGACACAATGTGCAATTTTTTATAAACGGGCACGATCATCATTATCATCATGCTTTGAATAAAGGTGTACACTATATAACAACTGCTGGTGGCGGAGCTGGGTTATATGAAACTGATTCTCCTCAGCCAGAAACTGTTAAGTTTAGTAAGATCAATCATTTCCTTTCTGTTAATATGGATATTGAAACAGCAACTATAAATGTAATTGATTTAGATGGAAATGAAATTGATAAAATTGTAGTTGAAAAAAGAAAGTCGAATAAATAATCCTGAATTCTAAATTTAAGTTTTTAAATACTCAACTTATACAAAGGAAGATCAACAGTGAAAATTATCAAGCTATTAAAATTATGTTTCCCAATCTTTATTATTTCTTTCGTAAGTATAACTTTTGCCCAATCCAATTTAATTACTCAGGAACTTGAGCCGCACCCTTATTTAGAAATAAATGAATGGTATGCTCATGAAGGTGATTTAGAAATAAAAGATGTTTTAGCTGATAATCAGACAATTTGGAAGCTTGAAAGTCTAAACGTACCTTATTGGAAGAAACAAGGAATCAAATGGTTTAAGCAGGAAATTGAGATCCCAAATTCTTTAGACGGGTTGGATGTAATTCTATATATTCATGCCGATCCCTTTGCAAACGTTTTTGTTGATGGAAAGGAATTATTTAAAGCAAGTGGATATAGGGGAAAAGGTGTTCTAGCTTTTTCAGCAAAAGCAGGATCTAAATACTCTATTCAAGTTAAGACTAAAAACGGGGGGTATAACAGTCGCTTCTACAATGCAAGAATTGTAGGTATGCCAAATGGCTATGGAAATTTTCTTTCATCATTTTCAATAGTTCCACCTAAAGATGGTGTTGCAATTCCAGATTGGAAGTTTAAAATGGAAGCCAATGATAGTACGGCACAATTAGGTTTTAATGATTCTAAATGGGATGATAGAAAGTCTGCCAATGGATGGAGAGGAGAAACACTGCATGCTTGGTATAGAACAAAAATAAAAATACCTGCTGAAATAGATGGATTTAGTACAAAAGAAAAGCCAATAAGACTAATTGTAAATTCAAATGATAAAGGTGAAATTTGGATTAATGGTAGATTGTTTCAAAAATTCCGTGGAGGAGATGGGAATATAATAATTCCTTCAGTTGATAATAATGGTACAATCTTGATAGCCATTAAAGTAATAAATGAGTGGGGAAGTGGAGATCTTAGATACGCAAAACTTATAACTGATGAAGCATTTAAATTAAGACAATCCTATAAAGAAATGAAAGTTAATCTTGATCGTTTAGATAGATATTGTGAAAGACATCCATCACCTGATATGAAGATTGTGAACAAAGTTACAAATGTTGTAAAAGAAAACCTTAATTCAGATTTTAGCACCTTACTAAGATTTACCAACAGTGCAATCAAAACAACTGAAAGTGAATTAGCAAATCAACCAGCATTTTTAATTCCTCCATATCTCCAAAACTTACAAGAAGATGGAATAACTATAATGTGGGAAACTGTATATCCATCTTATGGAAAAATATTATATGGTAAAAATGGGAAGTTAGACAAAGTAGTATTAGAAGATGAAATTGCTTCGACAATGCATGAAGTAACCCTGGTTGGATTGAAGCAAAACGAAACTTACGAATATAAAGTTGAGTGTATGAATATCAGTAGTGTTCAGCAAAGTTTCAAAACAAAAAAATCTAATGATGATCCAACCAAATTTCTGGTTTATGGTGACAATAGATCATATCCAAAAGTTCATGAAAACCTTGTTAAGATGATGGCAAAAGAAAATGCCGATTTAATATTAAATGTTGGCGATGTGGTTACTACTGGGAGCAATGAATTGGAATGGATTGATGAATATTTTTATCCGCTCAGATATGTTAGTGGTTCAATTCCAACATATATTTCAATCGGAAACCATGAGTATGGAGGTTTTGGAGGAACACGAAAAGTTCTGCCTTTCGAGAAGTATGTTAATAATCCACTCAACTCAACAGGAAGTACTGAATATTATTTTTCGGTTAAATATGGAAATTCTCATTTAGTTTTTATTGACCCAAATAAGGCTAATTTAACAGATGGAGAAGGTTTAACAGTTGGCGGTCAGCAATATAATTGGTTTATCCAAGATTTGAAAAAAGCTCAGGAAACAAGTGAATGGATTATGGTATTTATGCATCAACCTCCATATTCTGAAGCATGGTCTGGTGGACCATACGATGGGGAGGTTGCCTTAAGAAAGGATGTTGTACCAATAATGGAAGCTAATAAAGTAGATATAGTATTAAGCGGTCATACACATGATTATGAAAGAGGATTACCTCATCCACCTTATGATCCAGCAACTGGTAACGGAAACAATGCTGCATATATTATAACCGGTGGTGGTGGTTCTAATTTAGATAACCATAAATATTTTGAATGGGAACAACTAGATTATCCAGATCACAAAGCTACTCTTGAAACTAATGAACTTGATGAAGGAAAGTATTATGAATACCATTATGTTGTTATAGAAATTGATGGAAAGAATCTTAAGTTTACAGCTCGTAAAATGAATGGTGATGGAAGCGATGGTGGTATATTAGATGAGTTTGAATTAAAGCACTAGTTCTAGATTAACTTAAATCATTATTTATGGATATTTCCATAATCATACCTGCATGTAATGAAAGTAGCAAAATACTTGAAGATATTATTGCTGCCGATAAATTTATTTTAGATAATAATTTTGTCGCTGAAATAATTGTAGTCGATGATGGTAGTTCTGATAATACTTTTGAAATTGCGAATTCTCAAAAAGAAAAAGTATTAACTAAGCTCACTATATTGAAATTGGAGAGAAATTTAGGAAAGGGAGGAGCTGTTAAAGAAGGGATTACTAATTCAAGAGGTGAATTAGTAATGTATGCTGATGCCGGGTTAACAGTTGCTTATGAGAATGCTTTGATAGGGATTAGCTTAATTAAAGATGGTAAATGTGATATTGCTAATGGCTCTAGAAAATTAGATGAGTCGGAAATCATTAAAGAGCAAGATTTAGATCGTAGATTTATTTCAAAGGTATTTCGGTTTTTGGTAAAATCTCTTCTGCATATTCCTAAAGATATGACTGATACTCAATGTGGCTTTAAAATTTATAATGGTAATATTGCAAGAAGTTTATTTAAAAAAATAAATATCACTGGTTTTTTATTTGAGATTGAATTTATTTTATTAGCCATAAAAGAAGGTTATAAGATAATTGAATTTCCAGTTACTTGGAAATGTGACAGAGACAGTAGATTAAGTGTTGGAAGTAGTTCAAGGGAGATTATTTCTGATTTTATTTATTTACTAAGGAGATAGTTAAGATATAATAAACCAAAATTTGTCATTTCGAAATGAGCTTGCTTTTTAAGCGATTGAGAAATCTTTAAACCATAAATGGTAAAAGATTTCTCGCGAATTGATTGCTTTAATGACAATCTTAAGAAATCTGTAACCACGTTAGTTTTAATATACATTATCGAAAGACCTAATCATCTTGAAATTTCAGTAATTATATATAATAGGTTAATTCCAGTTTGAAATATTCAATATAATCTGATTGTAACTCAATATTTGAATTGGAGTCAAATCGAAAGATAGTTCTTTTGTTATAAGAGCTTTGCAATAGTCTTCATCTTTAAGTGATAATCTGATATTTCTCTGAACAGGGTAAGATTCTAAAATCATTTCTGAATCAATTAACTTCAGTTCAATATCTCCACAACCACCACCATATTGAATTGTTATGTTCAAACAATTGTCAATAATTTTAACACTTGTGAATTCAAAACTATCATTTGGAGAATCTTCAAAAAGACTACTATCGACTAATATTTTTTCATCGCAATTCAGTTGATCTGGATTGACAGAATCGCAACTTGAAGTTGAACCTAATATGAAAATGAATAATAATAAAATTTTCATAATTTCAAATTCCTTTTTAATTAGATTTAAGTATATATAGTAATCATGATTTGTTCATCGGAAAAGTAAATCCGTGTATTTGTCATTTCGAAATGAGCTTGTTTTTTAGCGATTTAGAAATCTGTTTGCTATACTTGGAGTAAAAGATCTCTCACAAAAAACATGTTCGAGATGACAATTTTTTTATAATCCGAAAACCACTTTACGTTTTGTATATATAACTGATAAGTGAATGATTC
>Ga0209633_10006061_pt1 | contig 10412 bp, 8 predicted proteins | sample Cruoilmetagenom1_FD_187290 | JGI IMG/M metagenome (GOLD analysis project Ga0209633, IMG submission 187290) | Oil polluted marine microbial communities from Coal Oil Point, Santa Barbara, California, USA - Sample 1 (SPAdes) (version 2) | ecosystem: Environmental > Aquatic > Marine > Oil seeps ... | reverse complement strand
GACGCTGGAGGAAGAGAAAGATCTGGCGCACCGGTATCTGGAAGAAGGCGATCTGGATGCAGCACGGCGTCTGGTTCTTGCACACCTGCGTTTTGTAGTACACGTGGCCAAGGGTTATGGCGGTTACGGGCTGCAGTTGGGTGATCTTATTCAGGAAGGTAATATTGGCCTGATGAAAGCGGTGAAACGGTTTGATCCTTCACGCGAAGTTCGCCTGGTATCCTTTGCCGTGCACTGGATACGTGCAGAAATGCATGAGTTCATCCTGCGCAATTGGCGCATTGTCAAAGTGGCCACAACGAAAGCCCAGCGTAAGTTGTTTTTCAACCTGCGCAAATCCAAGAAACGGCTGGGTTGGCTTAATATGGAAGAGGTCAATACGGTCGCTGAGAACCTGGGTGTTAAACCCGAGGTTGTCATGGAGATGGAATCCCGTCTTTCAGGCCAGGATATAGGTTTTGATTTATCCGCAGGCTCAGATGATGACGATAAGCCCTATGTTTCACCTTCGGCTTATCTGGTCAGCAAGTCTGAAAGCCCGGAATTTGAAACTGAAGCCTCCGATATGAAGGATCATCAGAACAACCTGTTATACCAGGGCTTAAGCGAGCTGGATGAACGTAGCCAGGATATTATCCGCAGCCGTTGGTTGTCAGATGACAAGGCTACCTTGCAAACGCTGGCTGATCGTTACGGTATATCGGCTGAACGTATCCGGCAGTTGGAAGTCAATGCCATGAACAAGATAAGGGCCAGTTTCAGCGCCTGAATCAACGATTTGAGAATTGAAAAGGCCTCCGTTTTGGAGGCCTTTTTTTATGCACAGGATGTGCGGTACTTCGCGATAGAGCACAAGGATGTGCGACGCGAAGCCTTTCAATTTATCGGCACGCTATGAATCCTCATCCCCTTGCTGCCACTCGTCCGGTAACGGGCAGCTGCAGAACAGATTTCTGTCGCCATAAACATTATCGATCCGGTTGACCGCCGGCCAGAACTTGGACTGCCATTGTTCAGCGGCAGGGAAAGCAGCTGTTTCCCGGCTATATGGATGCTCCCAATCTCCAACCAGGTCACGCTGCGTATGCGGTGCATTGACCAGCGGGTTGTCTTCTATATCCAACTGCTTGCTTTCCACCGCCAGGATTTCATTATGAATGGCCAGCATGGCATCACAGAAACGATCTATCTCGTACAGTGACTCACTTTCAGTGGGCTCAATCATCAGTGTACCCGGAACAGGGAAGGACATGGTCGGGGCGTGAAAGCCGTAGTCGATCAGGCGTTTGGCCACGTCTTCTTCGGAGATTCCGCTTGATTGTTTAAAAGGCCGTAAGTCTATGATGCACTCATGTGCGATGCGGCCGTTTCTGCCCGTGTAAAGAATGGGAAAAGCCACTGACAGCCTGTGGGCGATATAGTTGGCGTTGAGAATGGCGATCTGAGTGGCTTTTTTCATGCCGTTCCGTCCCATCATGGCGATATAGGTCCAGGTGATGGGTAAAATGCCGGCACTGCCCCAGGGAGCGGCCGCTACCGCGCCATTGGCGGCATGTGGGCCCGGAATTTCGACCACTGAATGGCCGGACAGGAAAGGTGCAAGGTGTGCGCCGGTGCAAATGGGGCCGATACCCGGGCCGCCACCGCCATGCGGGATGCAAAAAGTTTTATGCAGGTTCAGATGGGAAACATCAGCACCGAACTTGCCCGGTTCAGCACATCCAACCAGTGCATTCAGGTTGGCGCCATCAAGGTAGACCTGGCCACCATACTGGTGGGTGATGTCGCATATTTCCGTAATTCGTTGTTCAAATACACCATGGGTGGAAGGGTAGGTGATCATCAAAGCAGAAAGTGCATCCGCATGTTTTTCTGCTTTTTCACGCAGGTCCTCAACATCCACATTGCCGTTATCATCACATTTCACGATAACGATTTTCATACCGGCCATGGCGGCGCTGGCAGGGTTGGTACCATGTGCCGAGGACGGGATCAGGCAAACATTACGAAATGCCTCGTTTCTCGATTCATGCCAGGCTTTAATGGCCAGCAAGCCGGCGTATTCACCCTGTGAACCGGCGTTGGGTTGCAGTGATACGGCATCATAACCGGTGCAGGCCTTCAGCATTTCTTCAAGTTCGCGGAATAGCTGGTGATAACCAGCGGCTTGTTCAGCGGGTACAAAAGGGTGCAGGTCAGAGAATTCAGGCCAGGTGACCGGCAGCATCTCGGTGGTCGCATTCAGCTTCATGGTGCAAGAGCCGAGAGAAATCATTGCGTGGGTCAGTGAGAGATCCTTGTTTTCAAGCCGCTTGATATAGCGAAGCATTTCAGTTTCGGAATGGTAGCGGTTGAACACCGGGTGCTGCAGAAAATCGCTTTGACGTTGAAGCTTGCCGGGTATTGTCGTAAATCCGGCCTCAATCGACTGGTCTATACGGGTGATGTCTTTAACATCACCGCCGTCAGCAAATACGCTCCAGAGCTCGCTGATGTGTTCGCGCGTGGTTTTCTCGTTGATGCTGATGCTCAGGCCACCGTTTCCACGGTAAAGGTTGATGCCGGCATCCTGTGCCCGCGTATAGATACTGTCTGCCTGTTCATCCGGTAAATTAAAAGTGACGGTATCGAACCAGGAACTGCTGGCAGGCTGGAACCCAAGTGGCTTCAGTCCTGCCACCAGCAGGCTTGTCAGCCTGTGGGTACGTTGCGCGATGCGTTTCAGACCGTCTGCGCCATGATAAACGGCGTACATACTTGCCATTACCGCCAACAATGCCTGTGCTGTGCAGATATTGCTGGTCGCATGGTCGCGGCGTATATGTTGTTCCCTCGTCTGTAAGGCCATTCTCATGGCGGGTTGATCCTGACGGTCTTTTGAAACGCCGATGATGCGGCCTGGTACCGAGCGCTTAAAACTATCGCGGGTTGCAAAAAATGCTGCGTGAGGCCCGCCAAAACCCAGTGGGACACCAAAGCGTTGGGCCGAGCCGACAACGATGTCTGCATCCATTTCACCCGGGGGTGTCAATAAAACCAGGCTTAACAGGTCTGCGGCTACGACCACCAGCGTGCCATTTTCATGTGCTGCGCTGATTTGCGGGGTGAGATCATTAACTTCGCCGTCAGATGCGGTGTATTGCAATAAGGCACCAAAATAATCACCGTTGCCGATCTCGGTTGCAGGGTTTCCTACCACCACCTCATATCCAAAATGACCGGCGCGGGTTCGCAATACGTCCAGTGTTTGGGGCAGGGTGCCTTGATCAACAAAAAACCGCATGCTCTTGTTTTTGCGGTTGATGCGTTTGAGCATGGCCATGGCTTCCGCGGCCGAGGTCGCTTCATCCAGCAAAGAGGCATTGGACAATTCCATGCCGGTCAAATCGCAGATCATTTGTTGGAAATTCAGCATGGCCTCCAGGCGGCCCTGTGATATTTCAGCCTGGTATGGCGTATAAGCCGTATACCAACCGGGGTTTTCCAGGATATTTCGTAAGATCACCGGTGGCGTGATGGTGTCGTGATAGCCCATGCCGATCATGCTGTGTTTCAAAACGTTCAAGTCTGCTATTTTCCGCAGTCGGGTCAGGGTTGCGGCCTCACTTGCGGCGACAGGAAGGTCCAGAGGTTCGTCTGTCTGTATGGAAGGAGGTAGCGTACTTTCTATCAGGGCATCCAGCGATTCAATACCCAGGGCAGTCAGCATCTGGCTGATCTGTGATTCATCCGGACCGATGTGCCTGCGGATAAACTCCGCATGATTTTCCAGTTGGGTTAATGGCGTATCAGCGTTGGTTTCAGCGTGCTTGGATTCAATTGGCATCTCAGGGCCCGTAGTCAGTTTCAGTGGTGGCGCGAATTTTACGCTTAATCAAATTCTTTGAAAACCGGCTCACAACATTAAGTTGATAATGAAATGATCGGCCAACAGGAATACAAATAAAACCATCAGGTATGTGATGGAAAAAGCAAATGTGTGCATCGGTAACAGGATATCCTTGCTTCGCATCATGCGCAGGGCATACCACATAAAACCTGCATTGAGGACAGTGACACCGGCCAGGTAGACCAATCCACTCATACCGGTCAGGTATGGCAGCGTGGTGACAATGACGAGAAGGATCGTGTAAAGCAGAATTTGCAAACGGGTGTAAGCCGCGCCGTGGGTAACCGGTAGCATGGGTATGTCCACCAGCGCGTATTCTTCCTTGCGGTAGATGGCCAGCGCCCAGAAATGCGGTGGTGTCCAGACAAAAATAATCAGAAACAGCAATAAGGCTTGAGGATCAAGGCTGCCGGTGACGGCCGTCCAACCCAAAACAGGGGGGGCAGCACCGGCGGCGCCACCAATCACGATATTCTGTGGGGTCGCCCACTTTAACCAGGCGGTGTAGATAATCGCATAACCGATCAATGACATGAAGGTCAGTATGGCGGTCAGCGTATTAGCCCCCATAACCAGTATCACCATGGCCAGCAATCCCAGTGATAAGGCAAAAATGAGTACATTGCGTTCGGTTAGCTGTCCGGCGGCCAGGGGGCGGTGTTTGGTACGCTTCATTTTGGCGTCAATGCGCCGGTCCAGCAGATGATTGATCGCTGCTGCTGAAGATGCCGCCAGACCTATACCCAGCGTACCTGCCAGGGAAGCGATGAGCGGCGGCCAACCGGGTACGGCCAGGAACATGCCGACAACTGCAGTAAAAACAATCAGTACAACCACTCGCGGTTTGCACAATACCAGGTATTTGTGAAATGTCTTCGGCATGGTTATTAGTAATTCCTGGTTGTGGTTTTATTAAGCAAACCCAACAAAGTCGCCAACAACAGTGCTGCACCCGCGTTGTGGGCCACCGCGTTGGGTAAAGGAAGATAGAGAGCGACGTTGAGTATACCCAGTGTGAACTGGGCCAGCACCAGGGCCATCAATACCTGGCCACCCGTTCTTAACCTGGGGATTTTTACCAGTCGAAAGGCCAGTGTAATCAAAACCAGCAGAGTTATAACGGCTCCGATTCGGTGAGTCAGGTGTATGGCAACCCTTGAATCATGGTCTAACAAACCGCCTTCATAATCGACGCCAATTTCACGCCATAGCACAAAACCCTCCTGAAAATTGGCCTCCGGCCACCATTGACCCGTACACATCGGTACGTCGGGACAGGCCAGGGCCGCATAATTGGCACTGGTCCATCCGCCAAGTGCAATTTGCATGGCCAATACGAGCAAGGCGGTAATGATAGCCCCGCGCATTTTTCGGACTTTTATAGCCGGCTTATCGGTTTGTTGTCGTCGACTTGAAAACATCAGCCAGAGAATGAGAGAAAAACTCGTAAGCCCGCCCAGCAGGTGGGCCATGACTATGATGGGTTTTAATTTAAGTGTTACCGTCCACATACCTAGCAGGGCCTGAAAAATAATCAGGAGTACCAATACTGCGCTTAGATATTTGATCTGCCGCCTGGAATGCGGGTCACGCCACGTTTTCCAGGTAATTGCAAAAATTAACAACATCAGGATACCGGCCAGGTAACGATGCACCATTTCCCGCCACGCCTTGTTGGATTCGTATGGGCGCTCGGGAAAGGCCTGGTTGGCGGTTTCAATTTCCGAAACTGCTTCGGGCCATGTTAGTTGGCCATAACAACCCGGCCAGTCGGGGCAACCCAGACCGGCGTGGGACAAGCGCACCCAGGCACCCAGTACGATCACGCAAAAAGCGATAATTGCAGCAATCATGGCCAGTTTATGAATGGTCTGGTTCACGATCTTTACTCCTGGTCAGACCATTTCAATAGCCGCTTGAGATCCTTGTGTATATCGTTGGGATTGGCGTCAGTTCCATAGGCAAGTATTACATTGCGCATCGGGTCAAGTATATAGGTATGAAGGTTGCTCGAATCCCCCGTGCTCTTCGCCACGCTCGCGTTGACCGCGTCCAGGGCTGTTAATACCGTGGCGGTATTATCTGTAACAAAATGGAAATCCGGGTATATCGATTCAAGCCTGGAGCGCAGTGCAGGTTCTGCATTGGTCCTGCTGAGTAATACGATGGCGAGGTGTTCGTTATTTCTGCCAGTGGCTTTATGGATTTGCCGCAATGCAGTGGCGTGATCAATGCAATTTTGATCGCATGGTTGATCCAGCACATAAAGAACCAGCCACTTGCGATCAAAACTTTCTTCCTGGTTCAGCGTCAGGTGGGTCGGAGGCTGTACCAGGTGTCCATGGTTTTTTAGACCGGCAGGCTGATACTGCCACCAGGATGAACGCATCAACATGACCAGTATCACAGGTCCCATGAACAAGGCAAATATGCCCAGCAGTGTAATTTGTTGTCGAGACAGACTCATTCGATGTTTCCTGATGGTTTTCTGAAGCCGGTACTTATCCATAACACGATACTGATAGTGGCAAGCGCGAACCACTGGAATGCGTAACCCCTGTGTTTGCGGGAAGTTAAAAATACAGGCTTCCAGTCACGGCCTTCAAAGCCGGCCTGTTCCGATTGCGATAATTGGATAATCCTGTTTTCCAAAGAAACATCAAGTGATTCGGTTATGTTTTCCAGGTTCAAATAGGTGACCAGTTGAGGCCACTGGTTTTGGTTCATTTTGTCAGCCTGGCCCAGGATACGACCGGGCACAGGCAAAGTGTTGAGTATGCCTCTCAAGACCGTCTCATTTTGCGGAGTCGGTATATCGGGCAGGGTCTGTCGATCAGCAGTCAGCGGTAACCAACCCCTGTTAACCAGGATGGCAGTACCATCATGCGTATAAAAAGGTGTAAAAACATGGATGCCGGCACGACCTTTCCATATCTGGTTGTCCAGCAAAATATGGCGGACGGGATCGTAGTGACCACTTACGTCAATACGGGCGAAACGTTCGTCTCTTGCCAGTGCCGTTTTAAATGAGACGGTGGAAGCTGTCTGGTGCTGTATTTCCGTTTGTTCTTTTTCTGCGGCGCGCTTTGTCTGCCACATACCCAGGCTTGTAAACAGGCTTGCGAGTATGAATAGCGCCACTGTGCCTGAAATTGATGGCCTGAATGATCTGAATACTTTGAGTGTCATCTTTGCTTATAATCTTCGCTTGTATCGGATAACTTAAATCAGGAACCCAAGCATGTTGGTAAAAGCCGTAATTATCATTTTTCTATTTATAATTTTATATACGCTGGGTTCTTCATTTTACTTCATGGTGAAAGATAAAGGTGAAGGAGACAGGACGTTGAAACGGTTGATATGGCGTATTGGTCTTTCCATTTTTTTACTTTTTCTTCTTTACGTCATGTATCTGCTGGGCTGGATTGAGCCTTCAGGTGGTCCGGTCAATTATGGCAACACAGGCTAGCGACTTTGCTCACAAAACAAAGCCCGCATATTTGCGGGCTTTGCCGGATTATTCAGCTTAAGATTGGCTCAAAGTACATATACGAAAATAAACAGGCCCAACCAAACCACGTCAACGAAATGCCAGTACCAGGCAACGGCTTCGAAGGCAAAGTGGTTCCTGGGTTTGAAGTGCCCCTTCATTGCGCGGAACATAATGACCGTTAACATGATGGCACCCAGGGTGACATGCATACCGTGAAAGCCGGTTAACATAAAAAATGTTGCGCCATAAATACCCGAGCCCAATGTCAAACCCAGCTCGGTGTAGGCTTCAATATATTCACTTGCCTGAAACCAGACGAAGATAAAACCCAGCGCAACCGTTGCCATCAGCCACAATACCAACCATTTGCGGTTTTCATTTTTCAATGCATGGTGAGCAAGCGTAACGGTTAAACCGGATGTCAAAAGTATCAGGGTGTTCAGAAAAGGTATGCCAAATGCAGGTATGGTTTTGAATTCGCCACCAATATCAGCTGGCCCATTGGTTGGCCAAACGGGGGTGTAACCCTGCCACAGAATCTCATTGGTAATACCACCCGTGCCTTCACCACCCAGCCAGGGAACAGACAGTGCGCGTGCGTAAAACAAAGCCCCGAAAAATACAGCAAAAAACATCACTTCAGAGTAAATAAACCAGGACATGCCAAGGCGGAACGAGCCATCAACCTGGGCGTTGTACATGCCTGCCTGGCTTTCACGTATGACCGTGCCAAACCATCCAAACAACATGATTATCATGATTGCCATGCCCAGCCAGAATGTCCACTGGGCCGTTGATGAACCATTCATCCAGTGGGCTGCACTGGCCAGCATGGTGATCATGCCCAATGACCCTACGATCGGCCATTTGCTACCGTGGGGGACGTAATAGATGTCTTCAGCGTGTTGTGCCATGGTGAATTCTCGTTTTGCCTGGATAATTAATGATGTGCCATGCGATTCGACGGACTGTAGCCCTGTCGGTAGAAGGTATAGGACAAAGTGATGTCCTTGATGTGCTCAGGCAAATCAGGTTTTATGTAAAAATAAATAGGCATCTCCCGGCTTTCATTGGCTTCCAGGAGTTGCTCGGTAAAACAGAAACACTCGGTTTTTACAAAATACAGGGCGGCTTCGGGCGGGGCGACGTTATAGGTTGCCCGGCCGGTAATTGACTCGTCTTCGGGGTTTGTTGCCAGGTAGAATGCTGTGCTGGGCACGCCCAGTTGATAATCACCAACCTTTTCTACTGCCTGAAATTCCCAGGGCAAAGATGAATTGACACTGGCATCAAAACGAATGCTGATAATGCGATCTGAAGCGACCGCCTGATCGTTATTTTCGGATATCTGGATAGCACGTCCGCCAAGACCGGTAACCTCACATAGCACGGTATACAGCGGCCACAGTGCAAAGCCGAAACCAAACATACCAACGGCCACCAGTATCAGGCGTCTGGCTGTCTTGCGGTTTTTCTGTTTCCGGTCCATATCAGCGCCCAACAATAGCGGAGCCAATAAAGGTCGTGAAAATTGCTACTGCAATCAAACCGAGTATCCAGGCGGTTCTTACCGCCCGGGCCCGTTTACGTCGTAGTTCGCTTGACTGAAGAATATCGCTCATAGCTTATTCAGCGTGCCTGACCATGTTATGGGTCACTTCGGGTGGTGTGGTAAAACTGTGGTAGGCCGGTGGTGATTCCAGGGTCCACTCCAGTCCTCTTGAGCTATCCCATACCTTCGCTGTCGCTTTAACCTTGCTTCTGAAAACGCAGTGCAAAACTACGCCGACAAAAATCAACTGGGTCGCACCAAAGGCAAATCCGCCAATGGATGAAATCATGTTGAAATCAGCGAACTGCGGTGAGTAATCGGGGATTCTGCGTGGCATACCTGCCAGCCCCAGGTAGTGCTGCGGGAAGAACAATACGTTGACAGAAACCGCGGATAACCAAAAATGAATCTTGCCCCATTTCTCTGAATACATATTGCCGGAAAATTTGGGTAGCCAGTAATAGGTTGCCGCCATCAATGCAAATATTGCCCCGGGAACCAGCACGTAGTGGAAGTGTGCGACCACGAAATAGGTATCGTGATACTGGAAATCCGCCGCAGTAATCGCCAGCATCAGACCGGACAAACCACCAATGGTAAATAACACCACAAAACCAATGGCAAACAGCATCGGGGTTTCAAACGTCATTGACCCCTGCCACATGGTGCTGACCCAGTTAAATACTTTCACCCCGGTCGGCACTGATATCAGCATGGTCGCATACATGAAAAACAGTTCACCCTGTAAAGGCATGCCCACTGTGAACATGTGATGCGCCCATACGATGAAGGACAGGAAGGCAATCGTCGCTGTCGCATAAACCATCGAGGCATAACCAAACAAGGGTTTGCGTGAAAAGGTCGGCAGTATTTCTGAAATAACACCAAAGGCTGGCAAAATCAAAATGTAGACTTCCGGGTGACCGAAAAACCAGAAAATATGCTGGAACATGACCGGATCACCACCGCCGGCGGCATTAAAGAAGTTGGTGGCAAAGAAATGGTCGGTTAACAGCATGGTGACAGCGCCGGCCAGGACGGGCATCACGGCAATCAGTAAAAATGCAGTGATCAGCCAGGTCCAGACAAACATGGGCATGCGCAACAAGGTCATACCAGGTGCGCGCATATTGACGATAGTCGCAATAATATTGATCGAGCCCATGATGGAAGATACGCCCATCATGTGAATCGCAAACACCACAAATGCGAAACTGGTGCCGGTTTGCAGCACCAGTGGCGGGTACATCGTCCAGCCTGCAGCGGGGCCGCCTGAGTCCATAAACAAGGTGGATAACAGCATGGTGAACGCAAACGGGAGAATCCAGAAACTCCAGTTATTCATGCGTGGCAAGGCCATATCGGGTGCCCCGATCATCATCGGTACCAACCAGTTTGCAAAGCCTACCCAGGCTGGCATCACGGCACCAAATACCATGATCAAGGCGTGCATGGTGGTCATCTGGTTGAAAAAATCA
>Ga0209633_10006060_pt1 | contig 10414 bp, 7 predicted proteins | sample Cruoilmetagenom1_FD_187290 | JGI IMG/M metagenome (GOLD analysis project Ga0209633, IMG submission 187290) | Oil polluted marine microbial communities from Coal Oil Point, Santa Barbara, California, USA - Sample 1 (SPAdes) (version 2) | ecosystem: Environmental > Aquatic > Marine > Oil seeps ... | reverse complement strand
CTGTACCATTATAACTACCTACAAGACATACATAGTTTGTTGCTGTCGCAGGTAATGCAGTTCCAATATAATCTGCACCATAAAAATTAGTACGTAGTACGCCGGTCGCAGTAGCATCAGTTATGTTATAGTTTGTTCCAGTTTGGAATGTTCCGTCACCACCTGCACTATCAGCAATATCAGCAGCTAGTATCTCAATCAATTCTGATTCATAATCTGCTAAATTCGCATTTAATGTAGCTATGGTAACTACCTCAGGAGTAATTGTATTTCCCGTTGAAGTGGCTGCACCTGGATCAGCACTAGGAATAATTTGAAGTAAACCATTATAGGCATCTAATTGACCTTTTAAACCAGTTACCCCATCAAATTCATTATATACACTTACGATTATATCATCTGGGTCATTTATTAAAATACCAGCAGAAGCATCTTGTGCCCATTTTTGATTATTATATGATTGTGCATACGTGCCAATAACTTCGCCAGTTACTTCATAGTAGTTTCCTAGTATTCCAGCTCTCAATGTAGCTAAATCAGCTACTTGGGTATAGGATGTAATCGTGAAATTAATATCTGCTTCAACTGCAGGATCAAGTGAGGCTCCATAGTTATCGAGTAACTCAACAAATATGTTATAATCACCAGGAGTTAAACCTGTTAGCGCAATTGGGTCTGTATCAAATTTATCAGTAGGAGCACCACCGTTTAAATCCCACAAAATATAACCATCACCCGTGCCATTAGCTACAGCAAAGTTTTGGACAGATAAAGCAACATCAACAGCCGTAGTTTCTGGACTAAAAACGGTAGCTTCAGTAGGAGAAGAAATGGATAAAGTTGTATTCGCACTACATCCAGTAAATGAACCAATATTTCCCCATTCGGTGTCAATATCAGTTACAGCCCATTGTGAAGAATCTGCATCAGTACCTGCTGAAGCTGCCCAATCGGTTGTAGGATCACAAATTATTGATTTTCTTGTCATTGTATGATTTGCTGTCGCTCCAGCAACACCAGCAACATCCCATGCACTTCCAGGATCTTCACCAATTACTCCAATAATGTCAATCGCAGTTCCATTTTTAAGTAGCGCAAGTGCATCATCGCCATTATAAAAGGTAACAGTCGCTGATATATCACCATTATCAGAGATTCCTGTAACTGAACTAGAGTTGTAAATAACATAAACATCCCCATCAGTAATAATGGTTCCAGTAGAAAATGTTAAAGTATTGTTTGGAGAAGTAGCACCATTAGCATATAACTCTAAAGAATAATCTACTAAGTCAACATCAGAACCAGTACCATTGTAGATTTCAAAAAATTTATTGTTACTTGAGCCTTCTCCATACATACTAAAGTACAAATCAGAAGATTGCCCATAAGACAAACCAGTCACCATCAAAGCGACCATTAAAAAGTAAAGTTTTTTCATAATTGTAACTATTTATAAATTAAAAATTTGTTTTGGAGTCACAAATGTACAAAATACGAGTGATAAAATACTTAGATTTTAGAATTTAACAGAGACTTAATTTAGCTTTTAATCTAAAGAATTCCTCGACGCTTTGCGTCGAGTGTAGCATTCTGCTTTTGAAATTTTTCCACAAATGCACGAATTTTTCATTCGTGAATTCGTGGCGTAATTTTTTTTTGATACCTCGATGGCTCTGCTTCGAGGTAGTTCATTAAGTAAAATGATTGCTTTTTCAATGTTAAATTTCGACCTATATTACCAAAATGTTACCAAAATGTTATTATAGTGTGATTATTTTATTTAAATTTGTGTCTCAGCAATCTATTTCCAGTCCAATATGCTATTTAATTTAGACTAGAAATTTAAATCGATTTATTATGAAAAACTTATTTATTTTTACACTTGTGCTATTTTTTTCTCAGACTATTTGGTCTCAAGAAACTAATAAAGAAATTAAGAAAGAACTAAAGTATATTGAGAAGGTGAGCTATTATGAAAGTGGACAAATCTATGAACAAGGTACGTTTAACTTAGCTGGTAAACTAGATGGGCATTGGACACAATTTGATGAAAATGCTAATGTGTTAGTAAATGGAAATTTCACCAATGGTAAAAAAACGGGTGTATGGTTATTCTGGAAAACGAATTCACTTACAGAGGTTACTTTTGTCAATAACAAAACCGATAAAATAAACCAATGGACTAAAGCTGATTATTTAGCTGCTCATTAAAAAGTTTATTACACTAAAATTTATAGCTATAACTTAAAGAGAAAGCTCTTTTTGGTTTCCTCTCCTTAAAGATTTGATCAGCCGCTCCAAATGATTGGTATACACTTTTGCGAGAAGCATCTAATAGGTTATTTGCTTTAAAAGTGATAGTGTTTTTTAAATCTATTCCAAAAGATTTGCTAAAATTAAAGTCTAAATTATTAAAAGGCAACGTAAATACATCGGGATTGGTGTTGATACCTACAACTTGTAAAGTTTTTCCTTGTACATTATAAAACACACCCGAATTAATCGCTTTTGCTGTATTTGCATAACTCAAACCAGCATTGATTAAATAGGGAGATTGTCCTTGCAACTCACGTGTATCTCTAATAGTCTCGCCAACACGTGCATTTAGTTGTCTTGATTCGTATTCTTGTCCTGGGGTTTTATCCATTTTAATGGCCGATTTAATATAGGATGCATTAACATTAAAACTCAATTTTTCTAAAGATGTGTTGATAAAGCCTAAGTTTTTTCTGGCTTCAAATTCGATTCCATAAACAGCGGCTTCTGGTGCATTTCTGGGTTGAAATTCGTTAGGCGTGTTTGGTTTATAGGCTACTAACTCAATGGGATCTTTAAAACTTTTATAAAAACCACTCAAAGCCACTAGCTCAGATTTTTTGCCATAAATCTCAAATCGTGTATCCAAATTATGAATATAGGATGGTTTTAAATGGATGTTTCCGATAAATAAGATACCGGTCAAAACATCAGTAATTTGAACGACAGATACTTCCTTAAATGAAGGTCTAGCTGTTGTTCTTGAATAGGACATACGAATATTAGTATTGTCTTTTAAAGTATAAATTAAGTTAGCAGATGGGAACAAATCAAATGTTGAAATTACTTCCTGATTCGTATAAACCAAACTACCACTATTATTTTGCCCTGTAAAATTCATGGAAAAATGTTCTGCTCTTAAACCGAGAATACTTTTAAAATTTTCAGACAATTTAAATTCATTTGAAACATATAAAGCGCCAATGTTTTGTGAAGAGTCATAGGTGTTTGCTGGTTCAAAATTACCACGCACGTAATATCCTTGATTGGTTTCAGGTGTCCAAATGTTTTCAGGACTTAAAATAGCATCTGGATCACCGTTTAAATCTCTTGGATCAACTGCTCTAAAAGAAAAATCAAAGTTACTAATACCAAATTGGCGATTTTTATAGGTATGTAAACCACCGAACTTTACTTTGGCATCCTTAGCGAATAATTTGTATTTTTTTGTAAAATCTATTTTACTCACATTGTTTATTTCTTCTAAATCTCGCCAAATTCGAGTTGGAAAACTGGCATCAGAACTTATAGAATAGGTTTCTGTATCTTCGTCATAAATAAATGTGGTGATACGAACATCTTTATCTTGGTTTTTAGCCAAAGAAGGTGAAACTTTCCATTCTGTAGTAAAAGAGGCATCTTCACTTACATGCTTTCCAGTCAACAACAGATTAGATACGGCACGTTGTGTATATTCTAAGTTATCTTTAGTTACATTTATTACATTTGAGATATCAGTTTCTTGATTAAAAAAGGCAGCTCTTGATTCACCGTTTTGAATGTGTACTATATTGAATTTGTACTTTGACTTATCTGTTTTAAATGAAAAGCCAACCAAACCAGAGAGTAAGACATTATTTTTTCCTAAATCACCAATTTGAGTTCTATCTGAACGCAATTCAAATTCGTCATTTTCTTCAGGCTTAAGGTAGGTTCCATTTTTAAAACCGCTATAAAAATCGGTTTCATTTTTATAATTAAAAGTGCTTACCAAGCCCAATTTACGTGTTCCTAAAGTAAATTGATTCCCGTAATTAAATCCAAAACCAAAATCCATTAGGCTTTTAGTAGTTTGCGCAGCTAATGTTGGTGTAAAATCTCTGGTATATCCTTCTAATAAAGTGTTGTTATTTGCTGCAGGATTTGGAATAGTAGTTGTCGCAGGAAATGGAAGGGCTCTTACGCCGTTATCAAAACCCAAGAAATCTGTACTACTACCCCTATAATCTAAATAATTAGTATTAAAATGCATATCAGGATTATAACCACCGCTAAGGGTGATGGTCAATTGTTTACGAACAGGAATATCTTTGGTAATAATATTGACAACACCACCTGTAAAATCGGCAGGCAAATCGGCAGTAGCAGACTTTAAAATTTGGATATTATCTAAAATATTGGTGGGAAATATATCCATCTGAATGGTATTTTTATCAGGATCTAATCCAGGAATATCTACTCCGTTTAAGATTGATTTTGTATATCGATCTCCTAAGCCTCTTACATATACATATTTTCCACCTTGAACCGATACACCAGGTACAGACTTTACCGCTGAAACTAAATTGCTGCTTCCCATTTTTTTCATGCTTTGAGCGGATAGTCCATCCATAATCTTAACAGAGCTTTTTTGGATGTGCAACACCGATGCTTCAGTATTTTTTGCTTGACTAGCTGTGATGACTACCTCTTTTAGTTGTGCTGCTTGTGCTTGTATAGTCACGTTTAAGGTAGTGACTTCATTCTCTTTGATAATCACCTCGGTAACTTCTAAATTTTCATATCCCATAAAAGAAAAGACGACTACATATGTTCCCTCTTGAACACTTAGTTCATAGACTCCTTCAAAGTCAGTTGTCGTACCTTTTTCAGAATTTTTAAGACTTACATTTGCAAAGGGCAATACATCATTAAACTCACCATCTTTTACGACTCCTGACAATGTGCCGTTTTGTGCATTTCCGTTAAAAAAACTCAACAAAAAAATAAAAATTACAAACCAATTTTTCATTTAATTACTATTTACGATAAAAGCTCGCCCTATTTTTCAATAGAACGAGCGGTTATATTATTATTAGTATGTTTTTACTTTAAAAAGCGCCGTTTGCATGAGCATATGTCCAGTCAAAACTACTCATCGTTGCACCTACTGTTTCGTTTCCAGCAGTTACGCCAGTTGCATGATCAGTAAAGTTAGATTCTGTTCCAACAATTACATCACCAGATGGGATACCATCAATTGTATCACCCGCAGGTAATACGATTTCCCAATTCGCAAAAGTTAAATCACCATCTTGAAAAGTTACTTCTGAACCTGACTGAAATTTTACATTTGAACCGGCATCAAAACCATAAGCAAATATGTTGTTATTAGCACCTAGTGCAGATTTTCTATAATCAGCATATTTACTTCCACCACCAGCATAACCAATTAAGGTAATATCATTTAAAGTAAACGAATCTGCAGTTGCAGAAGAACCTTCTGGTCCATCAATCTCTAAAGCACTACCAGATGATGCACCTAAAGCAACCACAGCATTGGTAATTGTACCAGCATAAGCTTGGTCGATATCAAGACCATCATCACCTTGTGCCCAAACCACTAAATTAGTTGGGTTAACAGTTCCTCCAAAAAATTCGACACCATCATCTTGATTAGCTACCACTTCAATATTTGAGATAGTTGTTCCTGAACCAACACCACCTAAGGTTAATCCATTTAATTCGTTATCTGGTGCAATCGTTATACCACCATGTCTGATAGATATATAACTTAAAGTACCCGAATTATCAGCGGTATTTGTACCACCATAAACCCCAAAAGTTTCATCAGATGGAATTCCTTCAATATTTCCAGATTCTACATCACCACTAATTGATATTGGTGCTTTTCCTAGTACAACTACACCACCCCATAAACCACTATCGTTGATGTCTAAATTAGGACCTGCTGTTTCACCAACAGCAATATTATCTAAAATGGATGTAAAGATTATAGGTTCAGAAGCAGTACCTTCAGCCATTAGTTTACCACCTTGCGCTATAATTAGGGCAGATGATAATGATAATTGACCTTCTGCACCTTTTATTATGGTTCCAGCTTCTATTGTTAGTGTAACGCCATTACCTACCACTACTTTTTGGTTTAGCACCCAAATACGATCCTTAGTCCAAGTTGTGTTTGAAGTAATTAATCCTGTTACATCTTCATTGGCTACTTGACAAGCTGTACAAGGTCCACCACAATCAATATCTTCTTCCCCTTGGTTTTGGATACCATCGGTACAAGACACTGGTGCTGGATCATCTCCACCACATGAAGTAAAAGTTAGCACTACAGCTACTAGAAATAGATAGAAAATTTTTTTCATTTGTTTTGATTTTTAAGATTTTTAAACAGGGCAAATATATAAGTCACGCACTAGGCTGCTGTTATTTTAAAGTTATCGTATTGCTATTATTAGAATAAATAGTGTACTCTTTTAGGATCTATTTTGTTTTAAAAAAAGGATCAATTAACTCAGAGCATATATAAATAGGGAGAAACCAACCGAATTTATGAAGTTATGCATGTTAATTAATTGTTATGAGCTTAAGTTATTGAAATAGAATATACTACTTTTGGAAAGCGATACTTACTTATTATTTTAACCGATGAAAAAAAAGGAAATTAAAATTTTACTCGTTGATGACGAACCCGATATTCTAGAAATTGTGGGTTATAATTTATCCAATGAAGGCTATCAAATTACTACAGCTAGCAATGGGTTAGAGGCTATTAAAAAAGCAAATGAAGAACATCCTCATATAATTTTATTAGATATTATGATGCCCGAGATGGATGGTATTGAAACTTGTGAGCATTTACGAAATAGTAAGAAATTTAAAGATACCATTATCGTTTTTTTCACGGCTCGTGGCGAAGATTTTTCTCAAGAAGCCGGTTTTGATGCTGGCGCCGATGATTATATTACCAAGCCGATTAAGCCAAAAGTTTTGATAAAAAAAATTAAGGCTTTAACACGACGCCTAAAAGAAAATAATCCGCAAGAGACGATTCAACAATATGGTAGTTTACAAATTGATCAAGGTGCCTATACGGTTAGTACAGGTGGCGAACCGATTGTCTTACCCAAAAAAGAATTTGAACTTCTTTTATTGTTGACATCCAAACCAGGTAAGGTATTTAAAAGAGATGCTATTCTACATCAAGTTTGGGGATCTGTTGTCGTAGGTGATCGCACCATAGATGTACATATTAGAAAACTGCGTAAAAAATTAGGCGATCATTATTTTAAAACGATTAAAGGAGTTGGTTATAAGTTTGTCATAGATGAAGATTAAAAAAACATATTCTTTTGCTTGGAAGTCTGCATTTTTAGTGACTTTGTCTTCTTTATTTTTGTCTTTTTTTGTTTTGTTTTTTACTGGAACTAAGTTACCGACCTATTTAATCCTACTCTATGCTGTTTTTTTATTTATGCTCGTATTTTTAGTCATTCAATATCGCGTTGAAAAATTTATTTATCAACGTGTGAAGAAAATATATCAAAAGGTTTCTTTACTGGATGTGAAAGAGTTAAAAAAAACGACAATTACATCAGATATGGAAACCCTATCACAAGAAGTACAAAAATTTGCCGATGACAAACGATTAGAAATTGCCTCGTTGAACGAGCAAGCTACTTTTAGACGTGAGTTTATGGGTAATGTGTCACACGAGTTAAAAACACCTTTATTTTCGATTCAAGGTTATTTATTAACCTTACTCGAAGGAGGAATCGATGATAAAAAAACACGCAAAAAATATTTAAAAAGAGCTGAAAAGAATGTAGAGCGTCTCGTTAATATTATAGAAGACTTAGATTTTATCGCTAAAATGGATGCCAAAAATATGGTGCTTAATATACAGGAATTTGATGTTGTTTCTTTAACTCAAAATGTTTTTGAAATGTTAGAAATTAGTGCTAAAAAGTATGCTGTTGAATTGCGTTTTATGCAGCCAATTGCTCCTATTTTAGTACGTGCAGATACGAAAAGAATCGAACAAGTTTTAAGTAACCTTTTAACGAATTCTATTAAATATGGAAACAAAGGTGGTGTATCGCAAGTGCAATTTATTCCAAATAACAAAACTGTACAAATTTGTGTTCACGATCAAGGAGAAGGAATCCCCAAAGAACATTTACCGCGTCTTTTTGAGCGTTTTTATCGTGTTGACTCGGGTCGTTCTCGCTCAGAAGGTGGCTCAGGTCTTGGTTTATCGATTGTAAAGCATATTGTAGAATTACACAAGCAACAAGTACGTGTGGAAAGTGAAATTGGCAAAGGAACTACGTTTTGTTTTACTTTAGAATTAGCCAATTAATTGCTGATTATTTTATTTTTTTAAAATCACTATTTAAAAGCCATCCTATTTTGCCATCATCTAGTTTTATTTTAGACCAAGAATCGATCGTTTGTAGCAATTGTACCTTAGTTCCTTCATGCAAAATAAAAGTCTCTGAAGCACTTAATTGAGGTTCTGATTTGACAGATACCTTTGGGCTAAAAATTATGGCAGGTTGGTCTGTTTTAAAATGATGTTTGGCTTTGATGGTAAAGCTTAATGAAAGTAAGAATAAACCAATACTCACAAAACTGAGTATAAAATAGATTCTCTTTTTAAAAGCATACTGTGAAAAGTAATACGAAAGAAAAAATACAGCAATTAAGAAAGCTAAAACAATACTCACCCAAGCCCAAGAGTTGTGTGAAATAGGATATATAATACGCTCATTAAAATTTTGAAAAATACTCTTTGGTAAGGCTTCTATGGCATCAATGGTCATGCGTTGAGCAAAAACTAAATTATGTTTTGCATCTTCATGCAACGGATTTAAAACTAAAGCTTTTTCAAAATAATATATACTAGGAGCAATTTCATTGAGTTTGTAATAGGCATTGCCCATATTATAATAGAGGTCTGCTGATTGTTGCTCTAAACGATCAATTTCATGATAGGTTTTTAGCGCCTGAGAATAGTTTCCTTCACGATAATCTGCATTGGCTTTTTCAAAAAGTTCCGTAGGATTTTGAGCCAATATGCTATTGGTTAATAGAATAAATAGGATATAAATAATTTTTTTCATTTTTTTCGTTTGTTATCAAACTCCCAAAGTCTCCATCGCTTCTGCCATTTGAGACTTTGCGAGTGCTGTACTCGCAGAGTTTCTTTTTGTTGATGCGATGACAACAACTCTGTGAGTTTAAATTTATACTTATCACCAAACTCTCAAAGTCTCCATCGCTTCTGCCATTTGAGACTTTGCGAGTGCTGTACTCGCAGAGTTTCTTTTTGTTGATGTGATGACAACTCTGTGAGTTTAGATTTATACTTATCACCAAACTCCCAAAGTCTCCATCGCTTCTGCCATTTGAGACTTTGCGAGTGCTGTACTCGCAGAGTTTCTTTTTGTTGATGCGATGACAACTCTGTGAGCTTAGATTTTATCAATTACATTTCTTTCATGAACAAAAATAAAATTTTCTATAGTACCAAACAGATTTAAAATATAGTCTTTATTTAATAAAGTTCTTCGTTTACCCATATAAGCCTCATATGAACTGTATTTCCAATCATCACAATGATTAGCCAAATTTGCAACCACTGGATTTTGATGTATATATAGTGTTAAATTCACAAGATAATCTTCGGTTATTATTTCTTTTTTTTTATAAGAATTTTGAAAAAGACTTCCTGTTCGACCATATCTTTTATTTATCGCTTTTGCGTAACTAATAAAGAAATTATTAAATCCTTTATCTGTTTCTTTTTCCACATTAACACCTTTATTTTCCTTACAATCATCTTTAATAGATATAAGGAAGTGAAAATGATTTGGCATTAAACAATAAGCATGAACGTTTATATAATCACTTAAATAATGTTTAAATCTTTTAAGAAAAAACAAATAATTATCATCATTATAAAACAGTTTTTCGCTGTTATTTCCTCGATTATAAACGTGATAAAATCTATTTACTTCCACTTTTTTATTTTTTTATATTCACAGAGTTTCCGTTTGTGGATGCGATGACAACTCTGTGAGTTTAAATTTATACTTATCATCAAACTCCCAAAGTCTCCATCACTTCTGCCATTTGAGGCTTTGCGAGTTCTGTACTCGCAGAGTTTCTTTTGTTGATGCGATGACAACTCTGTGAGTTTAGTTTTAACTTATCATCAAATTCCCAAAGTCTCCATCACTTCTGCCATTTGAGACTTTGCGAGTTCTGTACTCGCAGAGTTTCCGTTTGTTGATGCTGAGGCAACTCTGTGAGTTTGGTTTTATACTTACCATCAAACTCCCAAAGTCTCCATCACTTCTGCCATTTG
>Ga0209633_10006059_pt1 | contig 10415 bp, 7 predicted proteins | sample Cruoilmetagenom1_FD_187290 | JGI IMG/M metagenome (GOLD analysis project Ga0209633, IMG submission 187290) | Oil polluted marine microbial communities from Coal Oil Point, Santa Barbara, California, USA - Sample 1 (SPAdes) (version 2) | ecosystem: Environmental > Aquatic > Marine > Oil seeps ... | reverse complement strand
AGCCAGTAAAAATTCGAGCTGATCAGCTTATCAGTCTCGTCCTTCAATTCGAGTTTTAGAAAGTGGATCCTGGTTAGATCTCCTGGCCAATCTATGTTAAAAGCCCTGTTAACACTATCTGGTAAAACATCTAAGGTAGCACTCTTGTGATATTTTTCATTCATGTCAAAATTGTAAACCTTTGCAGTTACTTTCAAATTTTTGAAATTTTGATGATAACCATTAACAACACAAACAGAGCAATCATCATAAGAGTACTGCACATGCAGCGGCTCACACGCCTTTCTGGCAGCGTAAAAAGCGCCATTCGGCAGCAGATAGTAATCGTAGAGCTGCCAGTATAAGGTAGGCCAGGCAGAGTTCAGCATCCAGTATATGATCCCGCTGGAATCATATTTGTTTCTGGCGTATGCCTCAAACATGGCTCTAACAGCTTCGAAATTGAACACCTGAGATTTAACGCAGTACTCTTCCACTCCCGCTGGTTTTCCGTAACGAGCGTTTAAAGCTTCATTGCTCTGAGGAAAGAAGTTTGGATGCACCCTTAAAAACCAGGAAGTGCTCATTGGCCACAGCTCATCTTTAGGCATCATCCTGCGCATGCTCTCTATGGGAGGTATCTGCCCACCTCCGGGTCCCGCTTCAGTGTTAAATTCCAGTTTTTTATACCAGTATGACGGTGGTTCATAAGCGTACACGTCTGGAAAAGGACCCATGGACAAGCCCGTTGGCTCAGCCAGCTCACTCTTTTCATCGGTGGCAGAGGATTGGTAAGGTCTTGTGCCATCGTAAGTGTCAAGAACATTCATATATCTCCTTTCGATGTCTGCGGGCGGATATTTATCGCTTCCATAAAGCCAGTCAACAACGCTGGGATGGTTTCTTAAGCGTATTACCTGGTCTTTGAGACTTTTCTCTGCAATCTCTGCTTTATTTTTTTTCTGTGTCCCCCATTTTTCCGGCCTCTCCCATTTTTCCCATTTTTCCCATGAGCAGCAACAACACAATCCCACAAATGTTATTATTCCATGTTTGTCGCACAGATCATAGAGATGATCGGAACCCCGTATTCCTTCCATGCGAAGAGCATTCAAATTCATGTGTCTGACATAGTTGATCTCCGCTTCATCCCTTTCCTTGAAGGGTCTCAACATCATGTCCTCAACATATCCTGCTCCTCTTATTAACACATTTTTACCGTTTATCTGAAAGATTCTGTTACCATGATCGGAAAGATGCGAAGTAACCTTCCGTATTCCAAAACGGATGTTTTTGATGTCCGAAGTTTCATGCTCTATTCTGAATTTCAATCTGAGGTCGTAGAGATCCTGACTTCCCAAACCACTAGGCCACCACAAGCGAGGATCGGAAATGTTTAATTGAGTAAAATTCTCAGGAGAAAAAGTGATTAACCTGCTCTCTTTGGGATCCAGCTTAACATTTTGTGAGAAGGAAACAGTATTATCTGTACCGTCAGAAGTTGAGAGATTATTTACATCTGTGATCTCACCCCTTAAAGTCCCTTCTAACGGTTGTGAGCTCGTGTTTACCATTTCAGCAGAAACTGTGAGATGTGCCTTTTCAAGAGAGAAAAGATCTGTGATTATGCGTGGATCTCTGATTCTAACGGGCCCGGTTGTGGTAATATAAACATCATACCAGATTCCTGTACCCACATCCGGCGGAGTTGGATTCCAGTCTACCCAGCTGATTGAGAGATCCATGCCTTTTGGAGGAAATATTTCTAAAGCAAGGACGTTTTTTCCAGGTAAAACCCAGTCTGTAGTATCAAATTCAAACAGCCGGTATGGATTCTCTACTGTGCTTGAATCTGCAATATTGTGCCCATTCAACCAAACATTTGCTCTATAGTTTATACCATGCAAGTGCAGCCAGATCCTTTTGTGATCACCGGGTAGCTCAAACTCGGTGCGATACCACCACGAGCTGTTGAAAGGACTGTTTTTGGGCATATTCTTATCAACCCACTGCCCCTCTCGGTATCCGGGGATAGATTTTATGTTCGTACCAAAGTATGGATCGGGATAAACACCATTTTTTACCAGCGATGCCAAAACTGTTGAAGGCATAGTGACAGGATACCAACCCTGTGGATCAAAATCACTCTTCGATATTTTTTCTCCGTTCTCTCTAACCTTATTCGATGATTGTATAAACCAATTATCTCTCAGGAGGTTATGTTTTTGATCAGTTGAAAATCCACTGCTTTCGTTCATAAAATAAAGTCGCACTTTAGCTAATAAAGATATCCATCAGAACAGAAAAGTGTATTATTGGAGAATTGAGTAATTTAAAGAAATTTTGTCTTTAAAAACTGGAATTATTTGAAAAAGAATAAACGTTAAAGAAGCTGTGCCATCATCTTTTCAAACGAATGGCTCCCTGAGGACAGGCTTCGATGCAACAGCCACAAAGAATGCATTTTTTCTTATCGATCAAGACCTTGCCATCAACTTTGATTGCACCCTTCGGGCATGCTTTCTGGCAAACTTTACAAAGATTGCATTTGTCTTCATCAACCTCTATCTCGCCTTTTATCGGCTTTTTGTCCACCGTTTCGAGGTGCATTAAACGTGCTATCGGATTTCTCAATGAATGCAGTCCGTACAGAAATGAATCCCCGATCCTGGAATAGAGGGTTGCATGCCTGGGGTGATCAAATTTCCTGGACACTTTATCCAAAGGCTCACCAAAAAGCTCTATTTTGTCCAGATCCATGGGCCCCAACCCATTTTTTGAGGCAAGAACCAGATGCCTGACAGATTTTGGATTTATTCCCATCAGATGACAGCACACGACATCGGTTGCAACAACGTTATCACCAGCTATTATTACACCAGAATCGACGGGAGAACCCCAGGTTGGTCCCATCGCGCCCTCCATCCCAACGATTCCGTCAACCACCACCAGATCGGATCTTATCAGCTTGTTTAGATCCACTATCGCAGAGTCGAGGCCAACCATGTGAGCCAGATGCTTTTGTTTGCCCGGGACAAGCCCTTTTACGTTTTTCATTCCCAGAGATACCGTTGTCATGAAGTGAGTTTTTAGTTTTGGAACGTTTATGAGCTTATCATGCTGAAAAAAATCCCCGGGGAGCTGGACATGCTCCAACTTAAGGGGATTCACAATTTTGTACTCCCGAGGGACCATTGTGTCCACGTTGTGCAACACCACTCCGAGATCTTTATAGCCCAAAAAATCGAATATTTGTTCGGTATCATTGGGGTATATTGCACTCTCCATTATCTCGGGATTCGCACCCGCTTCCTTTGTTAATTCTATTAGGGCATCCACTATTCTTCTATCTGTGGTAGCACCTGAATCACTTCTTCTTTTTGTGCACAAATTCGGCTTTATCAAAACCCTTTCCCCGGGTAATGTGTATCTGTCGATCCCCCCTAAAAAATCGATCGCCTCTTTGACTGATCGATATATAGAATCTTTAGCTTTTACCACCGCCACCTTCACAAGAGCAAATAGGGTTTCGGGTTAAATTTGTTTTGGGTTCCCTCCCCCACTCTCTTTCTCTTTCGCCCATCTCGTGTGTTTTTCCGTGTGCTCTTTAAACACTTTGAAATTTGTATACCGTATCATATATATGTATGCGGTCATCTCATTCTTCTGTGCAATCAGAAGTGTGTCAATATCTTTTTACTCAACTCATCCATCCTGATTCCTTTCTATTTTATCTCTTTTTCATGTGTTCTTATTTTCTCATAGGCTTCCCTGGGTGAATAGGTTCCATCAAGCAGTTCATCATACTCGCACTTCTTCATCCTACTGATCTCTTTCTCGTAAACAACCCTTATCTTATTTCGATCTAAAATTTTCAGGGCTTCTTTGGTGATGGAAGAAGCATAAATAAGTGAGGGCAGAGCGTGAGATGCGAGCAATGCTGAGGCCTTTCCAACGAATTTGTCACCAATATACGAATCTTTTAGATCAAACTTCTCTATGGCATCGGTAAATGGTTTTAATCCCCTTTCTTTGCTTTCAAAAATATCGCCGTTCTTTATCGCCACGAAACTTGAGCCATTTTTAATTTTGTTTTTGATCTCGCTGATCAGTTGCCTGTGGTAAAAGTGTGAAACTGTGTATATGAAGGGGGTATCCAGCAAAGCGATAGCGGTCTGAGCCACTGTGTGACCAAATATCATGTTGAGTACAGGATAACCGGTACCAAAGTATCCTAATGGAATGAATATCAGATTTGAAGCAAGAACTGAGGTGATCGTTGAAAGATTTTCTCTTAGCCACAGAAAGGGCATTCCTGTTCTGGCTTTTATCCATTTAAAAATGAGTATGTTCAGATAGGAAGAAACCCCGAATGATAAAAGGCTGGCCAGAAACAACCTAGGAGCCAGAGAGAAAACTCTCTCAAAGGCCACAAGTTTTTCTTCGGTTGTGAATACCGATGGTTGCCACAACCATGCTATTGTAATGAGGAGGATCGATATGCCAATTGCAATAATACCCGCGATTACGGCTTCTTTGGCTCTTTTTTCACCATAAAATTCATTTAGAACATCTATGAGAAAAAATGAAACCATATAAGGTATAATGCCCGCTGGCACACTCAAATTGAGGGGCATGCTTAATATTTTGGCAGAGCCAAGTATGTTTGAAAGAACCATCATGCATGGAACAAGTGAAATTATGATGTACATGCGCTTTCTTAAAAAAAATATGGATATAACTGACACAAGGATATAGAGGATCAAAATGTATAAAATTTCCATATGTGCGTAAAACATTTTTCTCTTAAATTTCTTTCTCTTTGCAGAAGGGAAAAGGTTTTAATCTCCTTTTTCAATTGCACTTATGCTCGTTGTGTCATCTTCTTCATCCAAAGAGCTTGCTTCAAAGGTGGCTAAAAAGCTGAACGCAAGGATTGCAGATTTTGAGGTAAAGAGGTTTGCTGACGGTGAAATTTATATAAGAGCCAAGGAAAACATGGAAAATGAGCAGATAGTTTTAATAGGAAACACGCACCCGGATGAGAATTTGGTTGAGCTTCTTTTTATGCAGGATCTGATAAGAGATCTAACCGGGGATTTTATTACCGTGATACCGTATTATGGTTATGCGAGGCAGGATAGACGTTTTCTGGATGGAGAATCCATCGCTTCAAAAACGTGTGCAAGGCTTCTGGAAGTGAATTGTAACAGGATCATCACCGTAAATCTGCACAAAGATGACATAAGAAATTACTTTAAAAAAGAAGTAAAAAATCTGATAGCTGGCAAAGCCATAGCTGAGCTGGCAGATCGCGTAAATGTTGATGTGGTTCTCTCTCCGGACATGGGATCTTTTTATCTCGCAAAGGATGTGGGAGATGTGCTAAAAATTGAAAGTGCACATTTTGATAAAAAAAGGATAAACGACAGAAGTGTTGAGTCCACCCTAAGTACAGATGTCAAAGGAAAAAGCGTTCTGCTGGTTGATGACATAATATCGACTGGTTCAACAATAATAGCAGCTTCGAAAATTCTGAGAGCTAATGGAGCAAAGAGTGTGCACGTTGTGTGCGTTCATGGGCTCTTTTTAGAGAACTCCATCGAAAGAATAAAAGAGGTGTGTGACTCAGTGAATGCGTCCGATACCCTAAAGAGCAAAGCAACATCTTATTCTGTGGCTTCACTGATAGCCGATGCTGTTTTGTCGATCGCATAAGGTTTGCTTTTCATAAACCTTATTATCTCATTACAGCACCAGAAAAGTTAACTTTGAATAATTATTAATTTTTGATGCGCTCTGTCGGCGAAAGAATTCAAAATGTAAGATAGCTGTCCTAATGATTTATTTAATCACTACTTATCAATGAGATCAATGGTGAGAACTTTAGCACCCTTCATCAGTGCATTACCTGCTATCTCTTCATATTCTGCGATCTGGCGGAATATTTCTGCAAGTCGGGACATGTAAACCTCTTCTGGAACTTCCTCAGGGTGGTCTTGCACGTATTTCCACAGGATGTTGACCTCCTGCCATTTGTAACCTGCAAGTTCGAAATATTTCGATGCTCTTCTCAAATCTCTAGAACCCGATGATTCGGCGAACGCTGCTAAAAATGCTGATGCATGAGAACGGGAGGCTGGAGCATATTTCGTTGGAAAAAGCCGAGTGAATATCTTGGTCAAATCTTCTGGAGTCAACTTCCCAGTTTCAATATCTCTCGCCATCTGGCGATCTGCCTTACATCCATACCACTCGCCCGGGCGTGGAGCCCACTCACCCAAACCAAGAGTCTTTTGGGCATTCCTGGTCATGATCTCTCCCCATGGTATCTCAGTTCTCATCCCGGGCTCAGGTTTAGCTATGATCATCTCGTGTTTCTTTGGGGAAGCACCCCAAAAAAACTGAGACATCCACACACTGAAAGGTATGGAGGCATATGCTCCCAGCGTAGAATTGAAGCCTTCGGGCTTGATGCTCAGAGAGGGAGGTGGGTTGAGGAAGAAGTCTGGATAAGATGGATTATGGAAGATCACCCTCGGCACTGGTTCTGACTCATCATATCCCACAGCAAGAACCACATGGGATGACCATGGGGTGATGACAGGTATATCCTGAGCCAGAAACCCTTTCAGAGTCCTCTAGGCTTCCACCTCGTCCTCGATGTCGATAGCAGTTACATTGCATCCCAGTATCTTTGCTGTGTAACTGATTCCCTCAGGGGTTGCCTCATATGGAAAGAGCCATTTTCCAGCGGGTGTATTTGTGTAGTGAGTGCCATAACCCCAATCGATGTTTGTCAAGAGGGACACGGGATAATCAGCGCCAAAGTACTTGAGTTGCATTTCGAGAGAGACCATTCCACATATTGCCCAGTACTCGTACATAGGTATGTAAGGGACTCCTTCAATGATATGCTTGGTTGGAAGTTCAGCAGTTCTGTTGGCTGACTCTCGTTGTTGAGTATCTTCTTGACCCAGGCATAAGAAGCCAGATAGAGTAATCGCAGCGGCAATAATAATCACTACTATTGCCCATGTCCGTTTTTCCATTTTTTCACTTCCTTTCATAATCTTACTTTAGTTTTATAATTTCCTGTTTCAACGTTCCGAAGCCGATTGCGTATAATTTAAGTATATCCGAAATCAAGTTCATGCATATCTCTTTCTAAATGGACTTCAATCATTCTTCACTCCTTGAAGATCAGATCTGAAGGACTTCTTATTTTTCCTATATCTCATTACTCACATGAGCATATATTTCTGTCGTTTTGTATGAGCAATTAGCCCACTCACATCGAATCCAGGGCTCAGCACAATAGACAAATGCAACATATCATACTATCTCTAAAACGTGAGAGAAATCATACGCTTTCCCTTCATTCAAAAATTCGAATCTTTCTCTTTCTTCTAAAATGGATTTATATAGTGGTCTGTTCCTGCTCAATCCGAACTCTTCCGCTTCTCTTGGTAAAGCGCGCCTCAGATCCGGTAATTTATCGTAATTTTCATTCTGTGCCGTTCCCTTTTCGGTAAAATAGTAAGCACCGCCCTTAAATTTTACATAAGGTTCATAGATCGATGAAAATTTCTTGGATACGAGATTGCTCATGACAAGAAATTCGCTCTCTGGATTGATCGTAATGTGTCCATACAGTGGGGGGATCACAACCTTATCTCCTTCTTTTGCCTCCACAATTATAGCGTCATCGACCGTTTCATATGGTTCTGAGGATTTCTGGAGCAGATAGTATGCTCTTCCTTTTATGACCTCATAGACTTCGGGAAAATAGTCTGGGTGATAGTGGCCTTTTGTCTTTACAAATTCGCCACCGATGGTTCCGGGAACTATAACCGTTATATCATACCTTATGCTACCAAAAGAATCGTCGCCCACATTTCTGAACATATAGTACAATTCATTGATTTTTTTTACCGGATTCAAAAGAACACTTTCCATGTCTTCGAATGTTCTTACCCCTTTTTCTCCCAGAGAGACCTTTCCTACAAGCTTCTTTTCTTTTTCATCAAAGGTTATTGGTAAACCACATGCACTTAGATCCAGCATAACGATAATTTTCGTCTTTGTTTAAATTCTTTGTTCTTAATAACACATTCCTGATGGACAGGTTGTATGTTGATTTTAATGAAAAGTCTTTTTTGGTTGAAGAGCTATCTGTAGAAGAGATCTGATGGTAATAGTTGTGTTTGACATGGATGGCACCCTGATAGAGGGGGATTCCTGGAGAGCTACAAATAGCTATTTCGGAGTGGAGAATAGGCACATTTTCTCGTATCTCAGAGGTGAGATAACATATGAAAAATATCTGGAACTTACGTGTAAGGAATGGGCCAGGAAAAATGGTGGCAGAGTTTACTATAAAGATCTCGAAGAGGCGGTCAGGAATCTTACTGCCAGAGACGGTTTAAAAGAACTCATGGATCTGCTGGAAAAGAGGGGATGGAGGAAAGGAATAATAAGCGCAGGTATAGATTCTCTCTCCTCAAGGTTTTGCAGAGAGTTCGATTTTGATTTCTGTTTTGCAAACGGTTTTGAATATGAAATAGAAAACGGAAAAAGAAGACTGAATGGGAAAGGTATCCCCAGAGTTGAATTGAAAAGGAAGGGTGAGGTTCTTGAGGGAGTTCTTAATGTTTTTGAGAATGATCTTTGTATAGTTCTTGGGAACACGAAGTACGATATTCCAATGTTCAAGAGAGCAAAACTTAGCATAGCCATTAACCCGAAGGATGAAGAGACGGAAAAGAGTGCAGATTTTGTGATAAACGGCAAGGATTTCTATCCTGTTATTGAACTCTTGGATTCCTTAAAAGTATGAGGCTTCTTAAATATTAGAGGGTCAAAGAAAATAATTTAAGTAACGATTGACTTAATGTCTTATGGGATCAGCCGTACATTCAGACATAAAAGAAGAAATGGAGAAATGGGAAGAGGAAACAAAAGGTAAAGAAAGACAGCCAAAAAGCAGTTCCAACATAGAGATAAATAGAATTTACACACCACTGGACGTCGAATCTTTTGACTACCTGAAAGAACTGAATTTTCCTGGTCGTTATCCTTTTACAAGGGGGGCATATCCAACGATGTACAGAACAAGGCTCTGGACAATGAGACAGTATGCCGGTTTTGGAAGTGCAAAGGAAACAAATGAAAGGTACAGATACCTTTTGTCTCAGGGACAGACAGGATTAAGTGTCGCTTTTGATTTACCAACGCAGATAGGGATGGACTCTGACGATGAACTTGCCGCCGGAGAGGTTGGAAAGGTTGGGGTTACAATAGACAGCGTTGAGGACATGGAGGTACTCTTCAGTGAAATTGGGCTTGATAAGATCTCGACGTCAATGACGATAAACTCACCCGCTTCCGTTCTTCTGGCCATGTACATAGCTATTGGAGAGAAGAACGGAGTTGAAAAGACCAATCTTAAGGGAACGGTGCAGAACGATGTTCTTAAAGAGTATATCGCAAGAGGTACCTATATATATCCACCAGCACCTTCAATGAGACTTGCAACAGATGTCATAACCTATTGCGCAAGAGAGATGCCAAAATGGCATTCAATAAGCATAAGTGGCTATCACATGAGAGAGGCAGGATCTAATGCTACTCAGGAAGTTGCTTTCACTCTGGCTAACGGAATAGCCTATTGTGAAGATGTCATGAAGAGGGGAATAAGCATAGACGATTTTGCACCCAATCTCTCTTTCTTTTTCGCCGTTCACAACAACTTTTTTGAAGAGATCGCAAAGTTCAGGGCCGCAAGAAGAGTTTGGGCAAAGATAGTGAAGGAAAGATTCAAGGCTGAAAAAAGTAAATCGTGCGTTTTAAAGTTTCACACTCAGACAGGGGGTGTGACTCTGACGGCACAGCAGCCAGAAAACAACATTGTCCGAGTTGCTTTGCAGGCACTTGCTGCCGTACTCGGAGGGACTCAGTCTCTTCACACCAACAGCTTTGATGAAGCTTTAGCACTCCCGAGTGAGAAATCGGTAAAAACTGCCCTGAGAACCCAGCAGATCATAGCATATGAGAGCGGGGTTGCCGACACGATCGATCCAATGGGTGGTTCCTATTACATAGAATGGTTAACGGATAGAATAGAGGAAGATGTCTGGAAATACATAGGGATAATAGACGACATTGGGGGAATGGTAAAGGCCATCGAGAATGGCTATGTGCAATCTGAAATAGCTAACAGTGCCTATGAAACCCAGAAAAGGATAGAGAGCAAGGAAAACGTGGTTGTTGGCGTGAATCAGTTCGTTGCCGAAGAGAAATTGGATATAGAGACTCTCAAAGTCAGAGAGGAAGTTGAAAGGGAGCAGATTGAAAAGTTGAAGAAGCTCAGAGAAAAAAGGGACAAAGCAAAGGTTGAAGAGTCTTTGGCGTCCCTTGAAAAAGTTTGTGAGACC
>Ga0209633_10006058_pt1 | contig 10417 bp, 15 predicted proteins | sample Cruoilmetagenom1_FD_187290 | JGI IMG/M metagenome (GOLD analysis project Ga0209633, IMG submission 187290) | Oil polluted marine microbial communities from Coal Oil Point, Santa Barbara, California, USA - Sample 1 (SPAdes) (version 2) | ecosystem: Environmental > Aquatic > Marine > Oil seeps ... | reverse complement strand
TAAGTGCCCCTTCAGCATCACCGATCGATTCAATTGAAGTATAGGCCACGGTGGGAACCTTCGGATCATCTTCAAGTTCTTCAGTCTTGGTGTAAATGTGGCCCAGCTTTTCCTCAACAACGTGCTCGCCTGCCAGAAGGCTGAGCTCCGCGCGGTTAAAACCCGAACTCAGCAATTCGTCAATGGCCTCCTGCATCGTCTCTACACTGTCGAAAACAGCTACAGCCTCGCGAACCGATTCTTCGTTCTCATAATGCGTCATTACTTGCTCCTCTTTCATATCGATGCGATAGAATTCTACCGAATTCATCAAACAAATCCAGCCCGCATAAATACCGGCGATCGGGCTGATGCCTTGTTTAGTACAGTAATATTAGCTGCCAGTCGGCGGCATGGCACTAGTATAGCGGGCACGGATGGCAAGCGCCGCCACTCCGTTGAAAACGAAAACGAGCAGGAATACAGAACTGTCCCTTCAAACTGCAATTCCGGAGAGAACGAATATCCCGGCGCCAATGATTGCGCCTATACTCAACATGGTGGCGCTGAACAATCCGAACAATCGTTGCAGCTTAAGTCTGTCGCAGCGGCTTTAACCACTGCCTGTCTCCTGAGCGACAGCCCTGTGTGGTAGGCCTGCCAGTTTAGCGAGCATGGGGATGGGACCGTGGGGAAACATATCAAACAGCATCTGCTTGTAATCGTTTTCCTCTCTGTAGTTCTTGTTTTCGAGCTTTTCATGCTCGCGGATAAGGTCCTGCATGGTCGGGTGGCGCAAGTGATCCTCATAGAAATTACGGAAATATTTAACCAGCATCCAACCGGTTTCCGTTACTTTCTTGTGGCCAGCCGTTTCATGCTGCTTGACGAGTTCAAGTCCTACATCTTCGGTCCAGTCATCCGGGTTGACCAGAAAGCCTTCATTGTCTGTTTCTATGGTATTGCCGTTGACAGTGATGCTCATGTTTTTTTCCTTGTTACAATTGGCAATGCCTCATCGAAGCAGGTCATCGCCCTCAATATCTGGCGTACTCTGGTAGCGAGTTAGTCGTGTTCGTCAGACAGGGCGAGAACGCCTCTTTCTCCTGCCGGCGGTTGCTCTCTTAAGGTTTTCCAGCAAGGCTATAAGGCCTTTACAGATGGTTCACGATGAGATCGGAATGCGTTTCAACTTCGATTGGGCTTCGGCAGGTTTATCGATTTCGATGGTCAACACACCTTTCTTGAAATTGGATGACACTTCCTGATCGCCGGCCTCGAAGGGCAGGCGGATCTGTCGAGAGAACGAGCCGTAGCGACATTCACGATAGTACCGCTCGCCCTCTTTTTCTTCTTGGTCGAATTTCTTCTCCCCGCGAATGGTGAGAATCTCACCTTCAATTGTGACCTCGATGTTCTTTTCATCAACGCCGGGAAGCTCTGCCGTAACCGTCAGCTTGTTTTCTGAGTCCGTTACGTCGACCGAAGGCATGGCGGGAAACCAGGCGCGTGCCTCGCTCGACACGGTTTTCGGCAGGGCGGAAAAGCCGCCCCAACCGCTGACGAAACTGTCGAGCAGCTGATCCATCTCTTGCCGCAATGAGCGGAACGGGTCTTGAACCTGCTCGCGCTTAACGGGCACCTCGCTGCCATTGTCATCATCTTTGTGGCCCCAGGGAATAAGTGATTTGAGATCCAACATAATTCTTCTCCTTTTGTTTGCCTAGATGAAAGAAACTCAATCGGTGCTCGAAAATATCGCGTTCTGCCTGAATATCTCCAACTTTATATTAGAGCACATTTTACGTTTAATTCATGCCGCCTTAGAGCATTTATCGGGATATAGGCCACGGTGGGAACCTTTGGATTATCTTCAAGTTCTTTAGCCGTGGTGTAAACGTGGCCCAGCTATTCCTCGATAGCGTGCTCGCCTGCCAGAAGGCTAAGCTCCGCGCGGTTAAAACCCGAACTCAGCAATTCGCCAACGGCCTCCTGCATCATCTCTACATTGTCGAAAACAGAGACAGCTTCGCAAACCGGTTCTTCGTTCTCATAAAGCCCCTTTACTTCCTCCTCATTCTTATTGAAGCTTTGAAATTTTATTAAATTCCTCATACAAATCCTTGATTCAGGACAAGTCAGCGGGGCTGAAAATACGATATTATTAAAACTTGTGGAGGATACCGAGATCCAATGATCGACAGGGACTTCATGCGCAACCAACCACCAGGGATCTGGAGACAGTTATGATGTCAGAGGGCTCCAAGAACCAAAGAATCAATCTAAAAAAAGCGTTTCTTGACCCGGCGTCTGAATTCTCATCGCCTCGAGAATTATTGCATGAGGTAAATCTAACCAAAGAACAAAAGATCGAGATTCTTCGAAGATGGGAATATGATGCCTGTGAAGAGAGCGTCGCAGCCGACGAAGGCATGGGAGAGGTTGACGGCGTGCTACTGCAACAGATAGTCCTTACTCTTCAAATCCTTACTGGTGGCCTAAACCAGGACAGGTCGCCGCCTACCAAACAAGGTGGGCTTGACCGTTCATCACTGAAAACCAAGCGCTGATCCATCTTGGAACAATGGACAGTTGCCGTTTTATCCAATAGGAGGCGGTCATGGACGAGCATTTTCTCATTGCGTTTTCTGCGAGCGTATTGGCAGCGACAGTAACGACAATCGGAATTGTTGTGGTCCGACATTTTGGGGAATGGGGGCGGCGAAATACAACCTATTTTATCTGTTTTGCCGCCGGTGTTCTGATCTCGGTCTCCTTCCTTCACATCATTCCCAAAGCTTTTGACATGAATTCGCAGGCGCCTGCGTTCCTGCTCACCGGCTATCTGTTTATGCATTTCTTCAATCACTTTCTGACTGCCTATGTATGCGACCGGCCGACGACGACCGATTATGCTATAGGTCTCGTGCCGATGCTGGGAATTGGTTTTCACTCTTTCATCGACGGCGCGATCTACTCCATCACCTTCACCGTTAGCATCTTCACAGGCGTTCTGGCCGCCATCGGAATGGTGCTTCACGAGTTTCCCGAGGGGATCGTCACCTATTTGTTGTTGATTCGCGGCGGCTTCAGCGAGAAAACATCGCTTGTTTCGGCTTTTCTCGCCGCCGCATTAACGACACCGCTCGGTATGCTTGTTTCGTATCCGGTCGTTAACCGAATTGACGTGCCATTGCTCGGCGCCTCGCTTTCGCTCTCGGCCGGCGCGCTTGTCTATGTCGGTGCAACCCATCTTTTACCAGCAGCGGAAAATGAGCCGCGCAGATATTCATTGGTGGCTCTTGGAAGCGGAATAGTGGTAGCTATTGGTATCATACTGGGGCACCAATGAGCGAAGTCACCAGGAACGTTTATTCAGCTGTTATCCTGCTCTCCGGTCTTTCGTTCCTTACAACCTGGATTGGAGTGTCCCTTGCTATAAGGTTTAGAGATAGTAAGAGAGGTATTGCATTTGGTATTGGTTTTTCAGCCGGGATCATGATGCTGATCTCCTTTATAGAGCTGATCCCCGAGTCATTTAGTCTCGCAGGAATGTGGCCGACTTTAATCTCCTTTGCAGTCGGCATTTGCCTGATCTGGGCACTAAATCTTATAATACCGCACACTCATTTAATTGATGAATCGGGAGGAACTAGAAAAACAGCAATTAAGTCTGCCTATTTGATCGTCTTTGGACTGATCTTGCATGACGTTCCAGAAGGCTTTGCAATGGCAAATTCCTACATCGCCTCGCCCAAACTCGGTCTCATGGTAGCCATTGCGATCGCTCTTCATAATATACCAGAAGAATTTGCAATGGCCGTTCCTGTCGTTCCATTACGCCGTCCTCTATTTCTGTATATATCAGCGCTTCTATCCGCCATGGCCGAGCCTGTAGGAGCCATTGTTGGTCTCATGGCTGTTGATGCCATTCCCGTCCTCAATCCTCTGTTCATGGCTTTTGCCGCCGGTGCCATGGTCTTCATTTCTCTCCACGAATTGTTTCCGATGGCTATCCGGTATGGAAATACTAAATTGTTTAGCACTGGAGCTTTTTGTGCTCTGATTGTGCATTGGTTATTGAATGCAGTTATCACATGATATTCATGTCAAGAAGTTCATGGAGAAACTATTCATAATCGGTTATCTCGATCACATCGTTTATTAATGAATCAATTCTGCCTCGCCATTCTGGTTGATCCATTGAAACAACTTAAGCAAGTGCCGTGCGGTGGATATTCTCGAGATCACCTGCCAGTTCAGCACGTATCAGAGCGGCAATCATTTGCGTGAAATCTTCGCGCTTGACCAGATCTGCCAATGTTAAGGCTGATGTTGGCAGTCCCAATGCCCTGGCCGCCCCGATCGCCTTTTTACCTGCAAAAGGGTAAAGTTCCTCCCAAATATCCTGCGCTTCGCGAAAGAAGATATCGACCCCAACATCTCCGATGCCCTTGAACGCCTTCAGTAGCTGGCGTTCAATTTTTGGATCATGCCCAGCTTTGGCTCGTAGCCGACGTAGATCCCCATCATAGTTATCAATCAGAAGACCCACTGTGTCGCCGAGAAGCCGCGCTGTGTTTTCATCAAAACGTGCATAGCCGGCCCGATTGAGTACCTCCACCCGCTCCTCCCAGCTGCTGTCAGCCATTTTATTGGCCGCAGTCCAGCCTTTGTCGATCAGTGCTGCTTCTGCCCGCATGGCCAAACAAGTCGATATCCGCGCACTCATCAACAATGACGCGCAAAGCCATTGGAACAATGGCGCGGGCTCATTTGATGATAACTCGATTCCCAGTTCAGCCGAGAACGTGCGTCCGTGACGATCAAGCAACAGGGCTACCAGTTTTTTCTGCTCTTCTTTTTCAATCATCAAATGGCTCCTTATCGGTCTTCAGTGCGTTTTGCTTGTACAAATCAATATGCTGCCAGTCGCCGACATGAGCCGTGCCGGTATTTCTTGTAAGCGATATGGCAGCGGCCACTTGTGTTGTTATGGGGCGACAATGAATGGATATGGTTTAGCGGCCCATATATTAGCAGGTCCTAACGATCCGCTTTACCCATAACTACCTCGGACAGAATGCCGTTCAATACTGCAAATAACAGAAAATATATGACCAGCGTTATTGTGAACGCTAATCCAAAAGCATGAAACATCAACGGCAGTAGGGGAAGTTTTATCGCCCGGCTGTAAAGGAATGCGGTAATAAGCGACCGGCGCATTCCTTTTTGCTTTAGATCTCCCAGGAGCACATACCAGGGATAGATCGGACCAACCGCCAATATACCGGCTGCAATGGTGATGAGCCAACCTTGCAAGCCGGTTTTTTCTCCAATATATCGCTGCATCCATTTGTGATCCGTTAACAGATTAAACAGCAATAAAAGAACAAGTACGGCACCGAACACAGGCAGAATTTTGGTTAGCATTACATAAAGGGATGACAGGGCTTTTACGGCGAGCTCAAAATCAATGATCGTGGCTACGACATAGAGAACCGCGACACCAGCGAGAAACAACCAGTTGTACCACGATTGCCAATCTTTTACGCCCTTTTCCAACGAAGGCATCTTTTCTGTTGCCTTTGCCTTCATCCAACAATTTCCATTGTCCATCCAGCCAAGTAGGCGATGGCTATTGACGAGAGGAAGCAAAGCGCGTTCCTGACAAGCGCGAACCGCTTGCCGAGTGCGGCGATTTCAGCTGGTAATTGTACCACGCCGACAGTCACCCAGCTTACCAGAAAGGCAGCAATAGTAGCAAAACCAACGCCTGCCTCCTTAAGCTCGCCTCCAATGATATAGCTCGTTATAGGATGTCCCACCGCCACACTGCCTGTCAGAGCGCCAAGCAAAGGCCCAAAAATGCTGCCCTTTGGCAGTGCTTCGGCAAGGACTTCAGGTGGTATTACTTCTGTAAACAAGCTGGCCAGAGCAAGTACACCAAGCAGGATTGGGAGGATATTGAGAAAAGGTATCAAGGTATGCCTGAAGGCATTTTTGAATCTGTTGTCCACAGTTTGCTTTATCATCTGGAGTTTCTCTTTGTGTTTGGTTTTTCCGCTCTAACGACGGCAAATAGCCCTTCACCGTGTCCGGGTTTTATTGGGTCAATCTGTTCAATAAAACTGGGAGCGCGAAACAGGGTCTGCCCCCAGCTAAATTCATTGAAACCCGACTTCTTCAAATACGCCTCCACTTCTTCAGCCGAAAAGAAGTGGGCATCGAGATAAAAGAATTTTTGCGCCTCTTGATCAAGATGTGCTCTTCCTAGCTTACTGCCGTAGTCGAGAAAGCCGATGATGATAGAGCCGCCATATTTCAGGATACGCCGTATCTCGCTCAACGTGGCCGTTAGGTCATCAACATAACAGATAGTTACCACGATCAGCACATAGTCGAAGGCTTCATCGGAAAACGGTAATTGCTCTGCTATTCCGGCGAGCACCTGGATCCCCTGTTTTTGTGCACGGACCAGCATCTTCATGGATGGGTCGAGGCCAATTTTTATCCCGAGTGGCCCGGCGAAGCGACCAGTACCCACGCCAATCTCCAATCCCTGACCTTGGTGGGGCAGAAAGGTACGAACTGCCAATAACTCCGATAAATAGGCGGCTTTATGCCGCTCAAACCAGTCATCATATTGCTTGGCACGTGTGTCAAAAGGGAATGTTTTTGGCACCCTGTTTGTCTCCTACAGATGATTAATAAATGTCCTCTTCTCCACTATTATACGGCATCGGATATTTTGAGGGCTCCCTAGAGCAGTTTCTACCCTGTTAGCCAAGATAATCCTCGGCAATGGTGAATAGGTTGATCTTGATCAAGCAATCCACTCGAGAGCGATGGTATCTCTTCAATGCAAATGGTTCCGCTCGGACAGGAAAATCACAGAAATCGAATTTCTTCGGCCTCTATATGGTCGTATTGCGTTCAACTTACTTTCGAAATCTGTCTGGATTGGCCTGCCCTCCAAGAAACACCGGCTCATTTAAAAGGAGATTCCGCATGTCCAATTTAGAGAACTTTTCTAAAGAGCTTAACGAACTAATTACGTCCCATATTAAAAAGGGAGCTGACCCTCAGGATATCGTTGACGAATTGACACGAGAAGCAAATTTGATATTTGCAGGTTATAATCTCGAGATCTATCTGGCCACTCGTAAAGGCAATTGAATGGCTTATAACATTTTCCGCCAGCAATCATGAGACTAACCGAGGTGTTTTTGATAGAGGATTATTCGATGTTCGAAGCCTTTAGAATCCGGGATCTTGGACCATGATTTTACGATTCCAACGCCGAAGTTAAACTGCTACAAACCCGAGCAGGGCGAGTCGATCAGCTACTGATCAATCCAGATTCTTACTGCACGCGCTCTCTGAATGTATAGCTATTTCACTCATCTATGGCACCGGAACTCAGAACAAGCTGAAGTGGATTAAGGTACGGGGGACGAATTTATAGAACATGGATGGTGTGTCTCTCGCGATTGTTTTTAGTCCGCCTTGGGTCATTTTCTCCATTGATAGTGTACAGACAGTTTCGTCCGGACCACGCCCGGCAGCAGAGCATTCGCATTCAAGGTCCCGATTGGTTCGTCCACAACGTCTGGCGCAAGCTGGCGGCGTATATGTTGTGGCCTTGTCAAGCTTTACGATAACGACCTGACAACAAAGGTGACCGAGATTGGATAAGAGCGCCTCCTGCGTATGGTCGATTTCTGTTGCCGATCGTGGCTCGAGCTGGAGGGCGAAGGCATAGAGAATCTCTAATCAGGTTCGCTTTTCACAGAGAAACGCTTCAGTGTGCGCACGGTAACGCCCGATCATGGCATTCCCCGCCTCGCTTTCGCGTTGGATGAAAATGCGCATGTCGATATCTGAAAAAACCACTCGGAGGAATTCGACCTCGGCGCTGGTCAAAAACTTCCGTAAAATCTTGCGGCGTAGCGCAAGAGTCGCCTGCACTTCACCGCCTGCCTTATTGGCATGTCTGTCCCGCAGATGATTTCGTTGCCCTGTTGGTCTGACAGCCGCACAACCCTTTGCCAACCGCATTCGTCACGGAAAGCTTGCCGTCACTGCGTGATAATTTCTGAAGCCGGGAATTCATCGTGCGTATTGCACATTTAAATATTTTTACCTTGATTTCGATCAACACTGATCCGCTGCTGACCTCTTATAAATAGTGCAACCTTACTTAACGATGTATTTGTCGACCGATTTTTCCCGCACGCCACGAATTGGGGGAGAAGCGAATAGAGGTGCCTGCCCTACCTATCGTCCGTGGGGAGGAAACGCGTGGTGAGGAACCGAATTCCGGATTTGCGTCATGCAGTCCATGCTTCTCTAGCGGATTGCAACCGTGCTGAGCGTGGAGGAGATCGGCAATGTTTAAATCTACACGACCTAAAGACAAGACAGTTGCGGGCTCATCCAAAAAGGCTGCAACCCGATCGCCTGACCTACAAAGTCTCGCGCGCGAAGCAACGTGGTCTCTCAAACAACCCACTGGTGAACTATCGAAAAAAGCGCGCAAGATATTGCACTCGCTCCTGCCTCGTGATGTTGCGCTTGCACCCTTGAAGGCAGGCGAGCCGGGCGGCGAGGTCGTGGTCGACCGTCGGTCAGCGATCAAAATGTTGCGTCAGGCAGCGCAGACGGACAAGAGCGGCGAAGTGTTATGGGGCGATGGCGATAACGACCTCCTCGTCTATACAAGCAAGTTAGGCCTGAAGCTCGACGCGGGTTTCATAACCGTCCTGATTCCTGTTGCCTGCGATCAGGTGCCTGATGCGATCGTGGAAGTCACATTCGCGGTCGGGGAAAAAGTCAATCCGGCAGGGCTGATCGTTGCAACAGAAACACGTCCGCGTGGCCCTGCCGTGGTGGTTGACGTGTGGGGCCAGGCACTTACGGCTTTGGCCTGGCACGGGTTGCTGAGGACCATCACCGTGTTGGCCCATGAATCAGGCATCGATGAAGACGGTGCCGGGCTAATTCCTGTAGCAATCTTAGCGGAACCAGATCAGCTTCATGTGCAGACGATGGCGCGGCACAGTTTTGACCGGGTGCCGCCATGACCCAGCCAACTTTAGACCTCGGCGATATTGCAAAACTCGCTGTTGCGCTCGGAATAACGAATGCGGATGGCAACCCAAACGGTAAATGGTTCCAGAAACCATTTGATTATCTGAAAGAGATTTTCTCCAACGACGAGCAGCGTTCGGCTCTGCTCAACCTTATCAACCAGCTTCTGAACGTGGGCTCTGAATGTTCACAAGCTGACGCGCCACCCGGAGACGAATGGTTTGAGATTTTACGAGCTCAGGCTGAAGGGATAGCGCTTAACCTCGTCATCGAAGCCGACCAGGGCGACAAGGTCCATATAGGCCTGGGCGTCGTGGCGGAAAGCGACGACCCAGCCTCGACTACAAAGCTACACCTGCCGCTTTTCCAGGTGCCGAAAGCCGGGAGCGTAGAGCATGCCGAGGAACTGTTTCTACTTGGCAAGGAAAATGGCCAGATTGTTTTCTCTACGAATATCGACATCGCCCCATAACACATCGCCGGCCTGGTCGGCCGGCCGATCGCGGTCGTAAGCGCACAATTGAGGCTCGAACTCGTGGCGGATATGGACGAGTTTGACCGCTCCAATCCCGCTGCGGTTGCGAAGAGGTCTGCCGCATTTGAAAAGCTGGCGCAAAAGCATTCGATCGCAGTGAGGCTCGGCGAGATTACCCGTATGGATGACGGGCTGATCGGCTTCTTCATAGGCAACAACTTCAGCCACCTGCATGTGGTTGACAAGGTTGTCCGCGATAGCGCGCTCGAAGGTGGTCGCAGGCGCGGCCATCTGGGGCCCTATGGTTCCGCGCAGGCGATGCCGGCATCCGATCCCATAACCCACGATTACATCCGCGCGGGGGATGAGCTGCGGCTGCGGCCCTTCATCATCGGCGGCGGTTCCGAGCCAGCGGCAATCGCCGATGGCGATCTTGTGTCTCTCACACTATTGATGCATCCGGCGGGCAAGGTGCATCTTACCTCGGGCGTGCTGCCGCGCAAGTCAGCCAGCCTTGCCAGGGACTGGATTGACCCTGGTCTGTCGGTCATGGCGCCGTCGGCTTTTGTGGGCCCCGTGCTGATCGAGCCAGACAAGGTACGGCTGCCCAAGATCTCGGTCTTTCCGAAAGATCAGACATGGACCCGGCGTGACAGCCCCTATAGCTGGCAGGACGATCCCATATTGGCCGCCACGCAGACCGCGCTTCTTCCCGACTTTCCCGCCGAAATCCAGGAGGGATACATTCGCATCGTACCGCACGACTCTCCCGGTGAAGATGAAGACAACATTATTTCGTGATGCCTGCTGGCGAAATGGCTTCTTCTTCCGGAGTTCGGAGTTAATTGGTCAGTAGAACTCACTGGCCAT
>Ga0209633_10006057_pt1 | contig 10417 bp, 13 predicted proteins | sample Cruoilmetagenom1_FD_187290 | JGI IMG/M metagenome (GOLD analysis project Ga0209633, IMG submission 187290) | Oil polluted marine microbial communities from Coal Oil Point, Santa Barbara, California, USA - Sample 1 (SPAdes) (version 2) | ecosystem: Environmental > Aquatic > Marine > Oil seeps ... | reverse complement strand
AGGCAGTCATTAGAAAACTGCCAGTGGAGTCGATGGTGGGCTTATTCTGTAGGTTAGGGGGCTTGTAAGATGACTTTTGGGAAAAAACGAAAAAATAACCGGGCTCTACAAGTTTCTTTCCGTCCATCACAACACCGTTAAATCACAACACCGTTAACATCACCTATAGCGTCATATGACCAAAGTCGATCCATTGGGTAGGCGGGTTAAGCATCGCCCATGGACATCGATCTCTCCACTCACTATTCTGGTGGAGCTAATGGGCTTTCCGTCCTGGGCCAGGACCCATGGAATTTCGTACACGCGCAGAGGTTTTAACCCCCTCTCGCTTCGTATGCCATTGATCTTATCGGCCCCTGATCTCGTTTCAGGCGACACGACGATCGCCTCGAACTCTCCAGTAATGGAGGGGCCATAGGGATCATCTATGGGGACTATTGTGACCTCTCTACCACAGTTCTCAAAGAAGAGCTTCAGCTGTTGCTCTCTAACGCTGTACGCTCGAACCCAGCGGAGCCTGAGTCTAGAGGCGAACTCGTCGGAGGTCAGCCCCACCAGGACGTTTCCCAAGGATAGGGCCTTTCGCAGTAGCGCCTTGTGCCCATCGTGCAATGGATCGAACGTGCCGCCAACGCATATAGCTGTCATCGCTCAAGCAGGGTAGATATGCTCTTTACCAGCTCCCTTCGATTTACCCTTCGTTGTTCGGTGCTATCCCTATCCCTGATGGTAACTGTATCATCTTCAAGCGTTTGATAATCGGTGGTGACGCAGTATGGTACCCCGATCTCATCGGCCCGCGCGTATCTCCTCCCTATGGAACCATCTTCATCGTACATGGAAGTGATCCTCATATTTCTGAGCGCCGCGCTGATTTCCTGGGCGCGTTGATCCAGCCCATCCTTGGCCATCAGGGGGAAAACCCCCACCGTGACGGGGGCCATCTTCGGTGGCAATCGGAGGAGGGTACGATCTCCCGTCTGCGTGTAAGCGTGTTCCAGGACTACGTAGAATATCCTGTCGATTCCGTAGGAGGGCTCAATCACCCGGGGGATAAACCGCTCCCCAGCAACCTTCTCCTCGATATCAACGATCTGGTAGCACTCGGGAGGTACCAGGATCTCTTGTCCCTCCAACGAGATCGTTATCCCCTCTTCCTTAACCTTATCGGGCTCTAGCGCCTCGATCATCTCTTTGATCGGGGCAGCCTTCTCACGGAACATGGGACCCAGAACTCCCGGTCGCGCCCGAATCGCTCGCCGTGTGGCAACCCGCGGCTTGGGATATCGTCTAAATGCCCTCATGTCCACGCCAGAGTGTCGTGAATGGGCCTCGAGGTCGTAAGTGGTGCGATCAGCGATGCCAACCAGCTCCACCCACCCAAATCGTTCCGTTAGTGCTTCTCCATCCCAGCAATCGCTCGCGTAATGGGCCATCTCTTGGGGTTCGTGTTGCCGGAATCTAAATCGGTGAGGATCGACGCCGACCTCGAGCATATACCGATGGGTAAGAAGGATGTAATGGGCGATGGTATCGGTGAGCAAACCGCGTTGGACGGCCTCCTTTATGGGCCCCCTGATCTCTTCATGGTGATGGGGAACCAACGTTATCTGCTCCCCCGATCGTTGGATGTCCTCCTCATACCTGGGAGGCAGGTTTAGGGGATCCAAGAACAGCTCGCCCTCAGCGATGGTGAATTCTCTCAGGCGTAGTACATGGCGCGGTGAGATCTCATTTCGGTAACTCTTCCCGATCTGGACAACGCCGAGCGGCAGTCGCTCCCTTCCATACCGATACAGGAGGGGGAAGTCAATAAACATCCCCTGGGCTGTCTCTGGCCTTAAATAACAGCTGCGCTGCTCGACAGCCACACCCGTTTTAAACATGAGGTTAAATGGTTTTTTCGACATGGGGGCCCCACACGAGGGGCATTGATCCCCCACCAGTTCCGCGGCCTTATGCACCCTGCCACACCGTTTGCATGTGGCCATTATGTCCGCGAAATGGGTCAGGTGGCTGGAAGCCTTAAAGACCTCCTCCGGAGCGATCGTTGGGGTCTCGATCTCCACAAAACCCTCCCCGCGTACGTAATAATCGCGCCAGACCTCCTCGATTCGCCGTTTTAACCCACAACCCAGCGGGCCATAATCATAGAAACCAGAGACGCCACCGTAGATCTCGAAGGATGGGTTAAAAAACCCCCTGCGCTTTGCTAGGCTGACAACGGCCTCGTATACCCCCATATTACCCACGGAAGATTGAGGGCATCAGGTCAAGGGCATAGAGCATGCTTTCCAATCGACCATCCGCGTCTATGATCAACAATTGGCCGATATCATGGGACAACATCTTCTTGGCCGCTTCAGTGATCATGGCGTGCTTAGTAACCGTTATCAGATCGGTGGCCATAATCTCCTTTACCGGCTCCTTTGGAAGATCGACCTTGTATGTCATGTAATAAAATCGCATCACGTTGCGTATGCCATCCCATGTCCATACGTTCTCATCGTCGCCCAGCCCCATGGTCGATCGATCAAGCGTGTCCTCTGTCTGGCCAAGTCTAAACAGATCGGCATCCGTAACGATACCCACCAGGGTTACATCGTCGTTGAGCACGGGCAACGCGTAAGACTTGGTGAAGCCTAGTATCTCCATGGCCACCGGTAACGGCGTACCATCATAGACGGGCACGCAGTCCCCTCTTAGGTAGTCATCGACCTGCCCCTTTGGCTTCCTTTGCAGGATGAGCTTCAACAGATCGGCCGGCGTACATATGCCCACCACCTTATCATGTTCGACAACAGGCAACCGACGGATGTCGTGCTCGTACATTATTCTGGCAGCCATCTCCACCGATGTTTCTGGCGTCACGATGAGTGGATCCCTAGCCATGAGCAAGGCGATTTGCTCCTCCTCTGGCTTCTCAAAGATGTCCTCCCTCGTTAGGACCCCTACCAGCTCCCGAGTCCCGCTTTTTACGACTGGCACGCCAGAGATGTTGTGTCTCACTAGTAGCTTTAGCGCCTCCTCTCTGGGATTCGGTATCTCCACACAAACGGGGTTCCGAGTCATTATCTCTCTTACGCGCATGCACCCACCTCTTCTCCCATTACCTTTTATGTTTTCGTTATTATGGTGGTACAACACCTCTTCTCGTTTAATCTTTTCTCCACGTCAGCGGACTCGTAGATACTGAGTAGGATGTGATTACAGCGACAGCCGTTGGCCACTCGACCCGACCCAGTATACTAATCAATCTGGCTAGCGATAGAAATACGAGCGATTTTAGTCGTAGAGGATTATTTATTATATGCCTTTAATGGACACCCAACTTGTTCAAGTTTCAATTTAGTTTGATGTGATACCAGGTTCAATATGATACCAGGCTCAATATGATACCAAGCTCATCAGACTCCCAGTTATACTCATGGCCTTATCCAGGGAGGCCTCCCCTTCGGGATTATTCCATATGAAAGAGAGAGCGAACCATTCACCCTCTTCTGTTTGGAACAGGTAGTTCAACGAGACCACACCGGGCTCCGATCCGCCCTTATAACCCACATACCCCCAGTCTTTAGCATTTAGGATCCCGGGGTTAATTGCAAGGCAATCCATCATCTCTTCTATCAGCTCTGGGTCTTCGACTACCTCGCCTGCCCACACTTTCCGAAATAGATCGGTCAGCTCGTTTGAGGAGGCGAACCATTCGATGGAGTCGATGTAAGTTGGCTCGCCTATAGTCCATAGGGGAGGTTTTCCGTAGAGCGAGTTCAAAAACCCTCTCTTCTCCGACAGATTCGAGTTTAGATATCTCTCCACGTCTTCTCTCGGGGACATTTTGAGATAGAAGAATTCTTGGGTGGTCAAAAAGGGTGTGTTGAGCTCAGGATTTTCGTGGCCGAAGGAGGCAAGATCCTTCTCGATGCTCTCCCTGCCAATGAGGTGGATAAGAACGTCTGTAGCGGTATTGTCGGATATGGAGATCATAAGATTGGCCAGGGTCGCAACGGTGATGGGAGTGCCCGGAGGCCACTCCTGGAGAATGCCTGAAGGCATTGATAGATCCCCCTCCTTCAATAATACGACATCATCCGATTCAATTTCCCCCTCTTCGATCTGCTTGAACAGTTCCGAAAGCACGTAGAGTTTGAAAGCGGATCCGATCGCTAGATGTGTATCGGGATTGTGGGAGAAGATAACCTCATCACCCGATTCGGAGAGCTTACAGAGCAGGACGCTGACAGTTCCAGGTAGAGACCGCACCTCTCCCAGTATAGCGTGGGTGTCGGAAAAAATAGCTGCTCCTAGCCAGCAACCCACTATCTTCCCCTCAGAATCAAGGACGGCGGTCAATTCTCTAAACGATCCATCTTCATACCTCACCTCAAAGATGTAGGTGCTCGCCTGCGCTTCTTTGAACTGAATGTCTCGGAACCCCTCCCCATACACTTGTGCTACATCATTCATCTGCTTGATGGGAACCGCTGATAGAAAAGCTGAGCTGAAGTCGGATTCCATGAAATCGAAGGAACCAGTGGAAAATGCTTTCTGAAAGTTCTCTAAAAGCTCGCTGCCTTTCTCTGGAATGGCCTGACTGATCCCGGCGGAAAGCACGGGCTCAATCGCGACGAACAAAACAATCAAGACACAGATGACGATCTTCTTTTTCATGGTGGTGTAGTAGAATAATGATGCTGGTACATATAAATAAATAAGTACACGTCGGGAGGCCACGTTTGCCCTCCGAGACAGCATCATTGCGCCTAACCGACCGAGGTCGATAGGGATACACGTCTGCCTACCCTGAAGTGAAACGGGAAATACCTGAAGTGAAACGAGGAGTGGAACGCAAAATAGTTATAACGGTATTATCTAAAGCATTGGTAATACCCATGTTTCAGATATACAACACGAGGAGCCGGCAAAAGGAGGCTTTTGAGCCTATGGGTGACCCAGTGAAGATGTTCGTCTGCGGCCCCACAGTATATGATCACTCACATTTGGGACACGCGCGCACCTATGTCTTCTACGACGTGCTCTGCCGATACTTGCGTCATCTGGGTTATCGGGTCTTCTACATCCAGAATGTGACGGATGTGGGCCACCTGTTTGAAACCGGCGAAGACAAAATCCTAAAGAAGGCGGCTGCGGAAAAGAAGCCCCCGATGGAGATCGCTGATTACTACCTGGCCCAGCATTTGGAGGTCATGGATGCTCTTCACATTGAGCGGCCAAACATCATGCCAAGAGCGACAGGACACGTAGTCGAGATCATCGAGCAGATTAAAACGCTGATCCAGAAGGGTTATGCCTACGAGGTCAATGGCTCGGTGTATTTTGAGATCGACAAATTTTCGGACTACGGAAAACTCTCCCGCAGAAAGATCGAGCAACTCGTGCCCGGAGCTAGAGTCGCGGTGAAAGGAGAGAAGAAGGACCCACGGGACTTTGCCCTCTGGATTAAGGCGTCAGAGGGGCACATCATGCGTTGGCCATCCCCCTGGGGCGTTGGCTATCCAGGCTGGCACATCGAGGACACGGCCATCGCCCTGAAGTACTTTGGCCCCCAGTACGACATTCATGGGGGGGCGATCGAACTCGTGTTCCCCCACCACGAGGCCGAGATCGCCCAGGCCGAGGGAACGACTGGCATAAAGCCATATGTCCGGTACTGGGTTCACAGTGGCCTCTTGACCATACAGGGGGAGAAGATGGCCAAGTCTTTAGGGAACTTCATCACCGTGCGCGAGGCCCTCTCCAAACACTCGCCCGAGGCCTTAAGGTTGTGGATGGCTCGTACCCACTATCGGAAACCGCTCGATTACAACGAGCACGATCTGGAGGACGCCGAGAAAAACGTCCAAGAACTCGCTGACGTGATTCAGATGATCGATGAACGGCTAAAAACCAAAGAGCGGGGCAAGGGCAATGCCTTCCGGATCAAGGAACTAAAGAGGGGATTTTGGGAGGCCATAGAAGATGATCTGAATACCCCGCTCGCGTTGGCTTCTTTCTTTAACCTGTTGTCGGAGGTGAGGGGAAACTGCGATCGATACTCCGAAGAAGCGCTCGTGGGGGCCAGACGTACGATCATGGAAATGGGCGAGCTGCTGCAGATCATACCGCCGGATGTTGATCCCTTAGTTGGAGCATTGGCCGGCATGATCGTTGAGCTGAGGAACGATCTGAGGAAGGAGAAGGAGTGGGGGAGGGCTGACGAACTGAGAAAACGGTTGAAGGATGTGGGTGTGGTGCTCGAGGATCGGCCCGAGGGGACCAGGTGGAGAGTGGAACGAGGATGAGAAAAGAAGAACTGGCCAACGCCGTGTTTTCGGAGCGCCAGTAAGTAAGCAAGTGGACGGATCGAGCATAGCCAGATAAGCGAAATCCGGCTTCTATTGGCACATTTTGAGGACCTCAAATAAGCTGGGGTAGTCTTCAAAAGGTTCAAAATACCCAAGACCCTCCCACCCGATTTCGTCTCCACCAGGACCATTTCGGCATTTGATGCGATCGACAACGTCTTGACTATATCTGCTAGAAGGATTATTAGCTAGTATGTCGTAGATAAAAATAGCCTCAGCTCCAGCCCTCTTTGCGGCTTTACAGACTATCCTGATATACTCGGCTTGTCTCCCATAATTGTGTTTTGGACTTATGGTATGATAGCCCGTCTCCATTACTATAACAGGCTTCCCGAACATTTTTGCCTTCGGATTAAAACCTCTAATGTCCAGCCAAGTTTAGGATCGTAAGAATTAGGAAGAATACAGGGATAACAGTCGATACCAATGATGTCGATACCAATGATGTCGATACCAATGATGTCATATTCAATATCCGCTATCTCAATCATGCAAAGAAAGCCTTTCCAGCCAGGCCAGGGAGCTGCTACAGTTAGTATTAGCTTGCAATCAGGGTCCGCTTTCTTTGCCGCTTTACAAGCAACCTCTAAAGTTCTAATTATTTTATCCGGAGGCCAATCAGCCCAATTCCTTCCCCCCTCTATTCTTTGATCTACCATGGCCGCATTTAATTCATTCTCGATTAAGTAGAATTTAATATCGTTTTCCTTGAAGTTTGACACCGCATTAAACGTATAGTAGCATAAATATTTCAAAAATTCTTCAAAATCGTTCTTCCTTAGAGCCACAATCCAACTTGGAAAATCACAAGATACATCTCCTCGAAGATAGGAAACATATTATACGGAGAGGTAGATAAAGAAATTGAATATCATGCCAGCGGTGAAGAATTTCAAGGACGCAAAGCACGTCGCCGAGAGCTTTTTGGAGAAGAAGGGAATAAAAAAATTCTCGGTGGAGGGGGTAGTTCTTCAGGGAACCATATGGAAACTCAGACTCGTGGGGCCAGAGAGCACGTCCCATATCGTCGAGATCGATGCCGACACCGGCGAGGTCGTCGGGTATCGGGAGCGGATGTAAAAGACCTTCTCATCCAGGTATCCTTCTTATCTAGATGCCTTCTCATCTGGCTAATGCAATCAACCTCAGCTTGATCGTTTTATCTACCCTGAGCTTCATCGATCGTGAGCTTCATCGATCGTGAGCTTCATCGATCGTGAGACCCTAGCCTATAATCCCCCTTCTCCTAAAGACTTCCATCTTGTCTATGGCATGCGTCTTTGGCCTCTCGCTTTTGTACACCGACACGGTCTTTAGCCCATCAAAGCGCCTCTCTATCGCGGCCATCTCCTCGGGAGATAGTGGTTTTACCGGGCAAGGTCTCAAAGGCGTATTGAGTTGAACCTCATCCGGTTGTATCTCCCTGGCGATTGCTGCTAGCTCCTCCGCGCGCCCCATATTTTCCTTTATGAACATCATCTGCAACGCGAACAACCCCCTAAACGCCTTCCTGGATTGCTTTATTCCATCTATAACATCCTCGAGCAGCAACCCCGGCACTGGTCGATTGATTTGTTCAAATGTCTTTTGATCTGGAGCATCCAACTTCGCTATCAGGATGTCCATCCCATCCAACTCCCCCCTTACGTCCTCCCTGCACATGAGGGTGGAGTTCGTCAGGATCGCAATCGGTAGATCTGTAAGCCGTCGTACGACGTCTATCAAGCTAGCCAGGTTGTTTGCAAGCGTCGGCTCACCTGCGCCGGAAAACGTTACCACGTCGGCGCGCGTCTCGGGAAGCGCGTCTTCTAGATCCCTCCTCAGTTTCCCATCGCCTATAAATTTTCTTCTCACGAGGGTTTTCTCCGCCGTCTTCCCTAACTGGCAATATGTACAGTCGAACGAGCAGGTCTTCATCCGGGTGCACAGCGAATCAACGCCCAATGAACGGCCGAGCCTCCACGAGGACACGGGACCATACACCGCTTTCATATCTTTATCACTCTCCCAACGCCACACGGGACATAACTTTTTGGGAACAATCTTTCTATCTCCCGTTTGTGCACCGTACAATGACATGGGCAGATGAGCTTCATATTTTCTAATAGTGAGTACCTGCTGAAGCCGTGGAAGCCGCCGATGATTCCATAGATATCGCCGAAGCTCGAAGCCACTCCCAGTATCGTTTCGAGGCCTGGATGGGAGCAGCCAGTGATTACGACCCACCCCTGATTGCTTTGTACGACCAACGATTGCTCCTTTATAAAAGTGCCCAGCCCACCAGTGGTGTATATACCGTCAACGATTTCTACAGGGCCACTAACTTCTATCAGTCGATGAAATCGCAGCGGCCTTCCGATCGTGTAGACATCGACTTCTCCATCAACCCCCAACAGATCAGGAAGACCACCGATGTGATCCCAATGGTTATGGGAGATCACGATCTTATCGAATCGTGGCTCTATCTCTAACTTTTCCAAATTGTGCAATAGTATCTGGCCATCTGCCCCGGCATCGAATAGTATGCGGTGGTTAATTGTTTCGATCAAACACGAGAATCCATGGTCCGCCGTTAGGCCTGGCACGTATATCTCATCATCATACACGATTGTAATCTTCATTTTGTTACCCCCACAATCTTCTCTTCGATTTTACCATCAGGAAGCATATGATCGGGGTGAGATACCTCCTGCTCTTCTGATTGTACCTCACGCAATCGTTGTAATTGCCCCTACAATATCGCTCGATCCACTTTTTGTCGATTTTCCCGTCCTCATAGAACCATCTCATCGGACATACTGCGTACCATTTACAACTCTTCATCTCGTCCTTCTGTCCCCCACGTATCTGCCCAACGAAAAATAGCTCATATGCTCGTAAAACACGGGATTCATCAATCCTTTCTGTTTCGACAACCTCTTCATATACAGGCCTTTATCCAATGACAGGGCAACAACCCTGCCAACGACCAGAGTTCTATCACCAGCGTCTTTCATCCATTCAACCTTGCATTCCAGGTGGGACCTGCACTCCGCTACCCTTGGAGGCTTCACTTTGATCGAGTTGATGGGCGTGAGGCCAGCTTTTTCAAATTCGCTGATCTCCGGAGGGAATGGTGTGGCGGTGATATTGATCTCCCCGAACAGATCAGCGGAAGGAACGTTGAGGACGAACTCCCCCGTGGCAAGGATGTTTCGATACGTGTCTCTGTCATGCGCCGTTCCCAGGCAGTACATTAATGGTTTATGGCAGACCGGCATCACCATCCCGTATGGTGCTACATTGGGTATACCCTCTGTGCTGATCGTCGATACCAGGTACACCGGTACGCAGGGAGAGCAGAGGTGACCCACCTCCAACGGTATCTCCATCTTCCCCGTCGATTTGTTTATCGCTGTTTCTTCACTCATTCATCCTCTCCCCTGATTTAAGACATTTCGATGGTACCTAGAATAAATCGCTCCCAGCGGGTTGTGAGCTAGTACCCTATCTTTCACAGCCAAGGTCGTTACCGGTGCTTCGGAATACTTCGTGAATAAGATATCGTGCCCGATACATAATCCCAAGATGATGTTCAAATCCGTTTCGGCTTCGTTTAGAATAAACGCCTGACCGATCGGATTGCATGTCGTCTCCGCGCCCTCTCCATGAAGGCGTTCCAGATCAAATTCGGACTTATCGATGCCGCAAACCTTGCAGCATACGGAATGAACCTCGAAATCCTTCGATAATATCTCGTGGATTATCTTGGCCTCATCCTCAAGCCCGATGCAAAACGCTATGCCCAATCGTTTGTATTCCATTCCCTTGGCATACAAAATCAGTTCTTCAAGCCTCGTTTTTTGCATGTAATACTTCGATTCGATGTGGGCAGACACCCTGATCGATTGAAGTTCCTCCCCACTTACCTTTATCGCCTTGCTTCTTACATCGGTACAGTCTTTTCCTTCGTAGCATCTTTTATCATTACAGAGGGCACATTTCATCTCTCATCACCATCTAGCATACCATCACCATCTAGCATATCATCACCATCTAGCATACCATCACCA
>Ga0209633_10006055_pt1 | contig 10421 bp, 10 predicted proteins | sample Cruoilmetagenom1_FD_187290 | JGI IMG/M metagenome (GOLD analysis project Ga0209633, IMG submission 187290) | Oil polluted marine microbial communities from Coal Oil Point, Santa Barbara, California, USA - Sample 1 (SPAdes) (version 2) | ecosystem: Environmental > Aquatic > Marine > Oil seeps ... | reverse complement strand
TCCGCCAATTCAACCGTGTAGCCCTCGGCGCGAAATCCGGCCAGATATTCGGGGCGATAGGGTTCAAGTTCGGATAAATCCCAAGGGCCAAGCGCATCGGTAAACCGTTTTGGCAAAGATTTTGAGGCCAGCACCAGAACATCGTCAAAAAACCGTGCAACGCGGCCTGAAACGGACCGCCAGCGGACTTTTTGCACCTGTTGCTGCACCCGTTTACCATCGCGCATCACGGTGTGGGTTTCATAGTAAACCGTGCCGCGCTGACCGGAATAACGGCTTTTGGTGTCGGCGTCGTAGGTCCAGTAGGGCACGTAAATTCCCTGCAATTTCCGACCCTTGCGCGCATATTGCTTAACACCATTTGGCGCAAACCACAGGCTGCCCAACCAATCCCCCAAAGCCGCGCGTGCGGCCCGTTCATCTAACGCAAAGGGCAATAACGCCTTTGGTTTGATCTGGCGCAGGGCCCCGGTGTCTGTAACCACGGGGGTAGCGCAAAACGGACACTCGGCGGCGTGGACTTCGGCGTCAAACTCGAACTTGGCGCCGCAATTGGGGCATTGCACAACGCGGACTTCTTCAATCTCGGCGTCGGGCAGGCGCGCCTCAAGGGCGGTGCTGAAATCCAGCTCCGCGATGGCTTGCAACTGGTGCGTGCCATCCCCTTCGATGATCACTTGATTGCCGCAGTGATCGCAGATCAATTTGCCTTCGCCCGGTGCATAGCGAAAGTCAGCCCCGCATTTATCACAAGGGAACCGATGCTCTACCGCGACATTGGACATCTGATATGGGTCGGGCGCATTGGCCATTGGTTTACGCCCCGGGTGGTGGTGGTGGCAGGATGGTGAACAGCTGTGCCAGCTCGTCGATGTCGTCGGCGGTTTTCCAGCCGTCTTGGCCGACAGACCAGACAAATGATTCACGGGTTAGCGAACCATCCATCAACATCCGCCCCATATCGGCGCGCGAATACGGGCCTTTGGTTTCGCTGCCATCCGCCACATGCCAGACTTTTTCAACGCTGGACGGTGGGGGGGGCGGTGCGGCGGCGGCAGGGTGTGGGGCCGCGCCCCAAGGGCCGGATTGGGGGGCCATTTGGTTTTGCATTTGGCTGGCCATCGCCATGCCCATGCCCATACCAAGACCAGCCCCCATGCCGCCGCCGCCATTCGGGTTGCTGGCGGCGGCTGTCATGGCTTCGGCGGCGGAATACTGGGTGAACTTGCCCAGATCACCGGCAATCCCCATCGAGGTGCGTTTGTCCATCGCGGCCTCAACGGCCGGTGGCAGCGAGATGTTCTCGATGTAAAGTTCCGGCATGGATAGCCCGTATTGCTCCAGAACCGGCGCCACTTGGGTAACGACCAGTTTGCCCAGATCAGAGGTATTGGCGGCCATATCCAGCACCGGAATGCCGCTGTTGGCGATCACGCGGGAAAATTCCTGCACGATGATGTTGCGGATTTGGTAGCTGATTTCGTCCATGGTGAATTCACCATCGGTGCCGACGATTTCGGTCAGGAAACGGGCCGGATCTGCGACTTTGACCGTATAGGTGCCATAGGCGCGGATGCGCACCGGCCCAAATTCAGGATCCCGGCAGATGATCGGGTTTTTGGTGCCCCATTTCAGGTCGGCAAAACGGGTGGTGTTGACGTAATAAATTTCCGATTTAAACGGTGATTTAAAGCCATGATCCCAATGTTGCAGGGTGGTCAGGATCGGCATGTTGTTGGTTTCAAGCATATAAAGCCCGGGGGTGAACACATCCGCCATCTGGCCTTCGTGGATAAACACGGCGGCTTGGCCTTCGCGCACCGTCAGTTTGGCGCCATATTTAATTTCGTGTTCTTCGCGCTCAAACCGCCAGACCATCGTGTCGCGGCTGTCGTCGACCCAATGGATGACGTCAATAAATTCGCCGGTTAAAAAATCAAGAATACCCATATTTATGTTCCCTTCAAGATCGGGGTCATGATGACCCCCCCATTAATTCGGCTGCAAGCTGGTTCACAATTGGTCGCGCTTGCCCTGCGGTCATACCGGCATGCAGGCGGCGATCATAGAGCATTTGCAGCAATAGTTCGTCGTGATGTGTGAGCAGGCCAAACTCTTCGTCGTCGTTAAAAATCGAGGGCCGCGCGGCGGGGCTGTCATTGGCAAGGCCCAGCCCTTGGGCCAGTTCTTCGTGAAAGCACGACAGGCGCAATAAATCGGGATGCTCGCCGCGAATGACGGCGACCGCTTTGGCATAGGTCGATGGCTCGGCCCCATCGGAATAGGCAAACACCAGACAAAGCGTTGAGCGGGACATGTCTGTGACGGCCTCAAGCGACGCGTTGCTGATGCCCGGCGCCAGCGCTTGCAATCGTGGGCCAGCGGTGCGGCGCTCGTCCTCATTCAGGATCAGGATGTTGTAATTGGCAGCCCCCGAGGTTAACCGGATTGGGACCCCTGTGAGGCGTGATAAGCGCTTGATATAATGCGATATATTTGATCGGTCACGGGTGCGTTGCGCCAAGGGCACCGATGGCCCAAACTCGATCTTCATGCGGATCGGTTGCTCCCATCGGCGCAGCAGGCTTTCGGTTTCACGGGCGATGATTTTATCGCCTGTGTTGGTGTATTCGTCAAACATCGCAATGCGGATGAAATTATCCGCCAGATTGCGTTTGGAAAACGGCACATCCGAGCCGCCGCCATCGGTCCGCAGCAAGCCCTGCACCAACAGATCGGCCTGCACGCGGGCCAGATGAGTGGTCATTTCGCGGCTGACCTCGGATTGCGGAGTGACCTTGGGGGGGGAGGAGGCCGGGCGCGGAGTCGGGGCGCTTGACGGCGGCGTTGACACAGCTTGCGGCACCTCACAGCCAGCCAGCCCGATCAGGCTGATGGCTAAAAGCCCTGCAAACAATCTGTATTTTAGTGCCATATTCCGCCGATCCAGATGCTAGTTATCAGACAATGCGCCACCGGCGGTGTCCCCCACCTTGTCGCCGCGAGACTTGGCGGATGCAAGGGTGGTTTTCAACTCGGCTTCCATTTGCTTTAGCTCCACCTCGGCGGCGGCGCGTTTGGCTTTGCCCTCATCGGCGATGCGCAGTGAATCCTCGATGGTGGCGATCAATTCGGCGTTGGCGGTTTTCACAGCCTCGATGTCAAACACCCCGCGCTCCATTTCCTCGCGCACCGTTTTGTTGGCTTGGCGCAGGTTTTTGGCGTTGGCGGTCAGTAATTCGTTGGTCAGATCATTGGCGTCGCGCACCGCACCCGCGGCCTCGGCGGAGCGTTGGATGGTGACGGCTTGGGCCAGTTGGGTTTCCCACAGCGGCACGGTGTTGACCAAGGTCGAGTTGATTTTCGCGACCAAAGATTTGTCATTTTCCTGTACCAACCGGATCGAGGGCAGGGATTGCATGGTCACCTGACGGGTCAGTTTCAGATCATGCACACGGCGCTCCAGATCGTCGCGCGCGGCGCGCAGGTCGCGCAATTCCTGGGCCTGCATGACTTGTTTGCCCTCGGGGGCTTTTTCAACCATCGCCTCTTTGGCGGGGATGGTTTTGCTATCCAGCCCCTTTAGCTTTTCCTCGCCCGCCGCGATATACAGCGCCAGTTCGTCGTAAAAATCCAACGTCTTTTCGTAAAGATTATCCAGCGATTTGATGTCTTTCAGCAGCTTATGCTCATGGCCAAGCAGGTTATCGGTGACCATATCCAGTTGGCCCTGAACCTGTTCAAACCGCGACAGAAATTTGGCGAATGGCGCGGTGCGCCCCAGCAGCTTTTCCCACCACGAGCGTTTGCGCCGCACATCCAGTTCGGACACTGAAAAGCCGCGAATGGTGGTGACCATATTGCGCAGGCTGTCGCCCGCCGGTCCGACATCTTTGTTGCGCACATCCACCAGCATGGCCTGCGAAATTTCGCGCAACTCTTCTTGGGCGGAGGAGCCAAATGCGATGATCGAATTGGTGTCGCCCATGTCGATTTCGGCCATGCGTTTTTTGATGGCCTCGGCAACCGGTTTTGGCGCGCCCTTGAGCGGCACAATATCGGTCGCAGGTTCGGGCAGGATCACGGCGGTGACTTCCTCAATCAGTTTCAGCGATTTTTCAGCCTCTAGGCGGGTTGTTTCGGTCATTCTTACATACTCCTGAACTATTGGGCGCTATCGGCCTGTTTTATATTCCATCACGCTTCAAGCGGTCGCGCAGCACGTCTATTTCGACATCCAGATCGCTGCGATCATCCAGCAGCAACTTTTCGGTGCGGGCCGCAAAATTTTCCTCAAGGTCCTGCAACAAGGCCGCGTAATCATCCCGGGCTTTGGCATCTCTTGTGCGGGCGTAAAGGTCGGCAAATTTCACCGTCGCATCCCGCGCCCCCAGCAAATAAACGCTGAGGTATTTGCGCGCCGCTGTCAGGTCGCGCGGGTCTTCCTCGACGGTGCGAAACATATCGCGCGCGGTGATTTGAAACTGCGCCACGCGGTCCTCGATCTTGCGATCATTGGCGCGCAAAATCGCATCGCTCATTTGTTTTAGATGCTCTTCGGCTTTAACGACAACGCGGGCGACACGTTCGGTCTGGAAGGCATCAATCCCCTCCATGCCCTTGTCGCGCATCGGGTCGATGCCAAAGGCAAAGCCGTGCAACACCACGCCAAGCCCGCCGAAAATCAGCGCATCAAACACCCCGCCACCGCTATACCCTGCGATGAACAGGCCAATCCCCGTCAGGGCCGAACCAAATATCTTGCGCGGGATCATCGGGCGCCGCGCCACCCGGCGCGCGTCATATTCTTTTTGCGCCACAACCCCGTCGCGTGTCAGCCAAGCCGCCAGCATCAACACCCCAAAGGCCAACAGGCTGGTCGCCATGCCCTCGGGTTGTTTGAAAAAGGCGCGAAACAGCAGCGGCAATGGTGCGAAAAACAACAGGTTCGCCCGCCAACCCGCGCTGACATCCGCCGCAATCTGGGCGGGTTTTCCAACAGTTTTATCTGTGGAATTCTCGGTGCGATCCATACTGTCATCGGGGCTGAATTTTCCGCCAAAACGCTTGGCCATCACAGGCCCCCAAACAGAGAGACGTAAAAAATCACCGCGATCAACACCGTAAACGCAAGTTTCTGAAGTCCGGTTGCAGACATATTTCCCCCTAAAGTCCCGATACATATAGGCGATATCATGCGCGCATACCAGCCCGACCAAATGTCGCTAGTCTTTGTAATCGGCCTTGCGTTCGGCCTCCAGTTTGCGGGCATAGCCAGATTGGATCATCTCGACCAAAACCAACACCACGATTGAGAAATAGAAAGTGGTTTTTGACATCGGCAGCAACGCGTGCCCAAAGAGTTTGATCTGCAAGCTGTCGTCATGCATGGCGTGCGCCGCCGCAGGGCCGGCCTCGCCCAACAAAACCACGCCAACGATCAGCAGGATGAACAGGCCCAACACCTCATACATACGGTTCTTTTCCAAAAACTCGGTCACCCCATCGGCCAGCGCCAACATGGCGATGCCCGATATAAGGATTGCGATGGCCAGCACCGGAAACACATCGGTAATCGCCAGCGCCGACAGCACAGAATCAAAGCTGAAGATCAAGTTCATGATCACAATCAGCGCCACCACCTGCACGGCGGATTTCTTGTTTTTGTTCTCAACGTCAACGCCCAGATGCTCCATCGTTAGCATGTGGGTGATTTCCTTAAAGGCGGTATACATGATGAACACACCACCGATGATAAACACCGTGGTAGCAAAGTTCAGGCCGCCCTCAATCAGGCCGGGATGTTCAAACACATAAAACGGTTTTGACATCGCCGCGATCAGTTTGATCATCACAAACAGCAGCACAACCCGCAGCGCCACGGCAATGATAATGCCCCAGAATCGCACAGATTTCTGGCTCGCGGCGGGGGCGCGTTTGCTTTCGATGCTGATATAAAGCAGGTTGTCAAAGCCCAGCACAGCCTGCAGGAAAATCAACACCATCAAGTTGCCAGCGTTTTCAATAGTAAACAGATCAGTCATCGCGCGCGCCCTTTTCGTTACAAAATACGTTTGTCATTATATACGTGCTGGCGGGGGCTTTGAAAACTGCCTTATTTGCGTCGGCGTGTGGGTTTTGGCTTTGGCTTTTGGCTGGGAGCGGCGGCCATTCCCAGCTGGTCGCGGATTACCCGCTGTTTGATTTCCTCAACCTCGCCGGCCTTCAGTTCCCCCAACCGGAACGGGCCATAACTGACGCGGATCAAACGGTTCACCTTTAAGCCGACCGCATCCATCGCCCGCCGAATTTCTCGATTCTTGCCTTCGCGCAACGAAATCGTCAGCCAAGCATTGGCCCCTTGTTGGCGGTCAATCGCCACATCAAAGGGCGCAAATCGCTCGCCATCCACCATCACGCCTTTGCGCAGCGGATCCAGCGCCTTGTCATTGGGGCGGCCATTCACCCGCACGCGGTATTTGCGCAGCCAGCCGGTGGCGGGCAGTTCCAACTTGCGCTTGACGCCACCATCATTGGTCATCAGCAACAGGCCTTCGGAATTGATATCCAACCGCCCGACGCTCATCACCCGCGGCAAATCTTTGGGCAGGTTCGCAAACACCGTATCGCGGCCCTTTTCATCACGCTCGGTGGTCACCAACCCGATGGGTTTATGGTAAAGCCACAGCCGCGCCATGTCGGGTTCGCCAACATCGGCCCCATCCACCACGATTTTATCGGCGGCGGTGACGTTCAGGGCAGGGCTGTCAATCAGCTTGCCATTCACAGAAACGCGGCCCGCCGCAATCATCCGCTCCGCCTCGCGACGCGACGCAAGCCCTGCGCGGGCCATGACTTTGGCAATGCGGTCACCTTTGGTGACTTGATCGCCAGCTTTTGGTGTTTGATTTTCCATGCCCTGCTCTAACCTGCGTTAGCCGAAATGAAAAGCGGCTTGGCAAAACAGCTGCCACAGGGCAAACCTGACGCCATGAGCCACTTTACCAGCCATATGGACATCGCCTTGGAGGAGGCCCGCGCCGCCGCCCGCCGTGGTGAAATCCCTGTCGGTGCTGTGATCATCGCCCCAAATGGCAAGGTCATTGCCCGCGCCGGCAATCGCACCCGCGAATTAAACGACCCAACCGCCCACGCCGAAATCCTCGCCATCCGCGCCGCTTGCGCCGCCCTTGGATCAGAACGCCTGACCGATCACGACCTTTACGTCACGCTTGAGCCCTGCCCAATGTGCGCCATGGCCATCTCGGCGGCCCGCATCAAACGGCTGTATTTTGGGGCATCCGACCAAAAATCCGGCGGCATACACCAGGGCCCGCGCATCTTCAGCCACCCCCAAGCCCACCACGTCCCAGAAATTTACGACGGCATCCGAGAAGACGAGGCCCAAACCCTCCTCACCAATTTCTTCACCGCCCTGCGCAAATAACCCCCTTTGGGCTTCTTCTTGCCTAAAATACCTCCGCCGGAGGCCCCGACAGCGCCACAAAACCCGATGTTGTGATGAACCACAGCCTTGCGACCATCGCCACACCCCGCTAAAGCCTTTTACAAACCTATAAACCGGAGACCCGTGATGTCGATCGACAAGGAAACCGCCGCCCGCGTGGCGCATTTGGCCCGTATCCGGGTCACAGACGAGGCCCTGCCAGCGCTGGCCGAAGAATTTAACGCCATCCTTGGCTTTATCGAGCAGCTCAACGAGGTTGATGTTGAGGGCGTCGAGCCGATGACATCGGTCACACCCGCGCGCCTGAAACGCCGCGACGATGTGGTGACGGACGGCAACCAGCAGGCTAAAATTCTTGCCAATGCCCCGGACGCCCGCGAGGGATTTTTCGCCGTGCCCAAAGTGGTGGAGTAGACGCTATGACAAACCTGAACACCCTGACCATCAGTGACGCCCGCGATCGTTTGCGCGCCGGTGACATAACCGCCGTTGAATTGACCGAAAGCTGTCTGTCCGAAATCGACGGCTCAAAATCCCTGAATGCCTTCGTTCACAACACCCCTGAAATATCGCGCGAACAGGCCAAAGTCGCCGACGCACGGCTGGCCAAGGGCGACGCGCCTGACATGTGTGGCATCCCGCTGGGCATCAAGGATTTGTTCTGCACCAAAGGCGTTCTGTCGCAAGCGGGCTCGGCCATTTTGGAAGGGTTTAAGCCGGAATACGAAAGCACCATCACCCAGCAGTTGTGGGAATCCGGCGCAGTGATGTTGGGCAAGTTGAACATGGACGAGTTCGCGATGGGCTCGACCAACGAAACCTCGACCTACGGCAATGTCACCAACCCATGGCGGCGCGGCAATGATGAAACGGCGCTGACGCCGGGCGGTTCCTCGGGCGGGTCCGCCGCCGCGGTGGCCGCCGATCTGTGCCTTGGCGCGACCGGCACCGACACCGGTGGCTCGATCCGCCAACCCGCCGCCTTTACCGGCATCACCGGCATCAAACCGACCTACGGACGCTGTTCACGCTGGGGCGTTGTGGCCTTTGCGTCGTCCTTGGATCAGGCTGGCCCAATGACCAAATCGGTGCGCGATGCCGCCATTATGCTCGAGGCCATGTCAGGCCATGACGCCAAGGATTCGACCAGTGCCAATCTGGCCGTGCCAAATTTTGAGGCTGCGCTAACCGGTGACATCAAAGGGAAAAAGATCGGCATTCCAAAGGAATACCACATGGACGGCATGCCCCAAGAGATTGAGGCACTTTGGGCCGACGGCACCGCGATGCTGAAAGATGCCGGCGCTGAAATTGTTGACATCAGTCTGCCGCACACCAAATACGCGCTGCCAGCTTACTACGTGATTGCCCCCGCCGAGGCCTCCTCGAACTTGGCCCGTTATGACGGGGTGCGCTACGGCCATCGCGCCACATTGGCGGCCGGTGAAGGCATCGACGACATGTATGAAAAAACCCGCGCCGAAGGGTTCGGCCACGAGGTGCAGCGCCGCGTGATGATCGGCACGTATGTTTTGTCGGCAGGGTTCTATGACGCTTATTACAACCGCGCCCGCAAGGTGCGGACCTTGATTAAGCAAGACTTTGAAACGGTGTTCAACGCAGGCATTGACGCGATCCTGACACCGGCCACCCCCTCCGCCGCTTTTGGGCTTGGGGATATGACCAATGCCGATCCGGTGCAAATGTATCTGAATGATGTTTTCACCGTCACCGTAAACCTTGCTGGGTTGCCCGGTATTTCGGTACCTGCGGGTCTTGATAAACAAGGTTTGCCGCTGGGCTTGCAACTGATTGGTCGTCCTTGGGAAGAGGGCGATCTGCTGAATGTTGCCTATGCGCTGGAAAATGCCGCCGGATTTGTTTCAAAACCGGAGAAATGGTGGTAATGACCATGAAATTGAAAAATGTAAGGGGTTCTTCGATGCGGATATTTGTTCCAGCCATGATGGTGCTGGCGCTTGCAGCTTGTGATCCGGCGGTGCCGAATTCAGGCGAAGGCGTCGGGTTTGATGGCTACTCCAGCTATGAGCAACAACGCGCCGCTCGCGAGGCGAAGTTGCAAGGTCCGAGCGCGCCGGTGGCCGATACCATTTCGCAAGAAACTATCACGCCCTCAAGCACGTCGCCAGCCGCGCCGTTAAGCGCCACAACCACACCGGTGGTTAAGGCCAATAGCAGCGCCATTTCGGACGAGCAGGATTTCGCTGCAGTTTCGGCCCGCGAATCCATTCAAAGCGATGCCGAGCGACTGGCGCGCCGCAGTGCGGAATACGTCCAGATCGCGCCGACAGCTGTGCCAACCGGTGACGGCGGGCGCTCGGCCAGTGTGGTTCGATTCGCGCTGTCCACAACCAACCGCGTTGGTGAGTCACAGTATCGGCGCTCGGCCGTGTTTGCCAAATCGCGATTTGAAAAGAATTGCGCAAAATATCCATCACCCGATATGGCGCAAACCGAATTCTTACAATCTGGTGGCCCGCAAAAAGACCGCAAAGGTCTGGACCCTGATGGCGATGGCTTTGCCTGTTCATGGGATCCGCAACCGTTTCGTAACGCCAAAGCGGGCTGAGGGCAGGGGTGCGTCTAACCCCGCACCCATCGCCCAATTTCGGGCCGCGCCGCGCGGGCGCACAGCCGGATATGGTGGTGCTGCATTATACCGCGATGCAAAGCGCCGAGGCGGCGCTTGAGCGGCTGTGCTGCCCTGATCACGAGGTGTCGGCGCATTACCTGATTTCGGAAGTGGGCGAGGTGTTCCAGCTGGTCGACGAGGACCAGCGGGCTTGGCATGCGGGCGCGGGGTGTTGGGGGGCTGTGAGCGATGTGAATTCCCGCTCGATCGGCATTGAATTGGCCAACACCGGTTTTGCCCCGTTTTCCGAGCCACAAATGGCCGCGCTTGAGAGCCTGCTGGCGGGCATCACGCGGCGCT
>Ga0209633_10006054_pt1 | contig 10421 bp, 6 predicted proteins | sample Cruoilmetagenom1_FD_187290 | JGI IMG/M metagenome (GOLD analysis project Ga0209633, IMG submission 187290) | Oil polluted marine microbial communities from Coal Oil Point, Santa Barbara, California, USA - Sample 1 (SPAdes) (version 2) | ecosystem: Environmental > Aquatic > Marine > Oil seeps ... | reverse complement strand
TGAGAAAGTAAATATTGAATCCGTTGGTAAATTTTGGGATTTCTTATTAGAAACCTTAAAAAATGCTCCTGTAAAATAGAAAATAATTTATACAAAACACCTCACATGTTTAATTTGTGAGGTTTTGTTTTCTTTAAGAAGATATATATGAAGAAAGTAGAGATAACAACAACAACTTATGAATACGACTCCATTAATGAGTTAAATCATGATGAAAAAATATTAATAAATAAATCAAAAGAAGCTGTAAAAAATGCTTATGCACCTTATTCTAAATTTAATGTTGGAGCTGCAGTTTTATTAGAAAATGGAGAAATAATTACTGGAACAAATCAAGAAAACGCTGCATATCCATCAGGCTTATGTGCTGAAAGAGTTGCAATATTTTATGCAAATTCAAAATATCCTAATGTTGCAATAAAATCAATTGCGGTAACAGCTTTTACAAATAATCAATATATAGAAAATCCTTTACCACCATGTGGTTCTTGCAGACAAGTTATTGTTGAAAGTGAAACACGTTTTAATAAACCAATTAAAATATATCTTGTAAGCAGTAAAAAGATAATTGTGGTAAAAGATGCAAAAAACTTATTACCTTTAAATTTTGATGAAAATTTTTTGGGAGAGTAATATCTTTAGCTTTTATATTTGTTTGATTATTACGTTTATAGCTAATTAAATTACAAATTAAACTTAGAAAGTGAAAAAAAATATTTTTATTGTTTTTTTCTTATTAGTAACAAATTTGTTAATTTCTCAGAATATAGATCTATTTGACAGTTTGTACAATAAAGGTGTTGATAAAGCATATAAGGATACAAGTATTGCAAATAATATGCTTGTTAAACTTCAGGAAATAAATAACCTAACAAATATAGAAATTGCAAAATTAAATTACCTTAAATTTAAGATTTATGATAATTTAAGAAAAAAGAATAAACTAAAAAAGTTACTTAATCAAAATATAAGCAAAATTAAAAACTATAATGATGTAGATTCTATTTTATATGAAGGTATAGAGTTCATTCACGATTCATATACTGATATGGGAATTGATTTGTTATTTAAATTCATTGAACTTACAAAAAATGATGCAGAAAAAACAAATAAACAATATTTTTGTAAAATAAACATTTCTGAAGGCTACCGTAAGAAGAGAGAATTTCAAAAAGGTGTTAATTTATTATACAGTATCATTTATAGAAATGATATCTCAAATAAAAACATTACCTTTGCATATAATAGATTAGCTGCAAATTATAATGAATGGCAAAATCCAAACATTAAAAATTTATTAGATTCTGTCATAAAATATTCCAAATTATCAGTTAAAATCTCAAGAGAAAATTCGTATAAATCTAATTTGGCATCTTCATTAAATGAACTTGGGTATATTTATGCGAACAAACTTTATAAATATGATCAAGCTGAGAAATACTTCATTGAAGCTTATCAATATTTTATTGAAGAAAAATCATTTAGAAATGCAATTAATACAACAATAAACCTTTCAGGACTGTATTTAAGAAAAGGCGATTATAAGAAAGCTTTAAAAACAGCAGAAAAGGTAATAAATATTTGTGATATAAAAGGAAATGAAGATGCACACATGAGATTATATTTACAGTTGGCAAAAATATATAGTTATAATAAAATGTATCATTCTGCTTATGAATTTTTGTCAATAGGGAGAAATTTACAAGAAAAAATAAATAATAATAAAACAGATAAAACAATTAATGAGCTTGCTGCAAGATATGATTTAAAAATAAAAGAAACCCAAATAGAAAAAGAAAAGCAAAAGTTGAGAATTGAAATAAAACAAAAGTTATACACTTATGCAATATTAGGAGCATTGATTTTAATACTGATAATTAGCTATATAACTATAACTTTAAAAAGTAAAAACATTTTGCAACAAAAAAAACTAGCAGATATTGATAAAAAACATTTGCAAGCTATTTCTGAAATTAAAAATAAGGAATTATTACAGGCAATTGCAAAAAAACTTTCATATGATGATGTTTTATTAAAAATTAAAGATGCTTTAAAAGAAAATGATAAGCGAGAAATTATAAATATTGTAAATAAAAATATTAATACAGAAAATAGTTGGGATAGTTTTTTGCTTAAATTTACAGAACTGCATCCTGACTTTTTTGCAAAATTAGAAGAACAATTTCCCAACCTAACAAAAAGTGAAAAAAGATTATGTGGACTACTGTTCATTAATTTCAAATCTAAAGACATTGCAAATGTTTTAAATATTAATGAAAATTCTGTAAATAAAAACAGACAACGACTTAGAAAAAAGTTAAAGTTGAAAAAAAAATGTGATATTTCAGCATACCTAATTAGTATTATAAAATAAAGACTCATTCTTATGGTGTTTAATTGCAGTACTTTAATTTTTTGTACTACTAAATGTCCTACCAGGCTATACTATAATTCCTCTATTTTTTAATAATTTTGTTTATACTATTAAATTAATTTTCATTGAAATGATTTTACAAATCTTGCCTTGAATATTATTATCTATATTTAAAATATAGTTTAAATAAAAACTAAAAAAAATGAAAGTTGGGACATTAATATTTGTATTAATTTTTTTTTGGTCAAGTATATTTTCACAAATTCCAAATAAATTTAAATACCAAGCTGTTTTGCGTAATGTTAGCGGAAATGTATTAGCAAATGAAAATGTAATTATTGACATTTCAATTTTAAAAGGAAGTACAACTGGAACAAATGTTTTTACTGAACATTATAATGTAACCACAACAGAACAAGGAATAATTAATTTAAATATTGGTTCAATTTCAGATTTAAAATCTGTAAAGTTTAATGATGATATTTATTTTATTCAAATAAGTGTTGATGGAACAATAATGGGAACAAGTCAACTGTTAAGTGTTCCTTATTCATTATCATCAAGCAATCTTGCACTAACTAGTCCTAATGGAGAAACATATACATCTTCAGTTGATAATAATGGAAATATAACTTATAAGAAAAGCACTTCAAATCCTGCAAATATATTATTAGAAAGAGAAAAATACATATTATCAAATCTTGAAGTTACAAAATATGTTCATTCTGACGACTCAATAATGAATGAGGAACTAGGAATTTACAATTACGATTGTTCAGGATTTATTTGCGAATTTGCCTTGAAAACATGTTTGCCAGAACACTATCAAGATTTATATACTGCATATCAAGAATTTCATCCCGCAGATTCAAGACCTCGAGCATGGACTTTTTACGATTATTTTCGTGATATTTTAGGTTCAAATTATGATTTGGATGATATTGAAACGTGTACTGCACAAAATCAATATTGGAAAGTATTTACATCAATCGATTCAGTGCAAAAAGGAGATTTGTTAATTGCTAGATATGCAGATGATTGGAGAACTTGGTATCATGATGTTTATTCTGATCCTGTATCATGGCCAAGCACAGGACATGTTATGACAGTATGGAGTTCTCCTTTAAAAGTTGAAGATTCTGATTACGAGTATGATTTAAAAATTATGGATTCTACCAGTTCTCCTCATGGTAGTGATGTAAGAGAATATAGTGCCTCTTCTGCAGATGGTTCTGGAATTGGTTATGGTTGGATGCGTTTTAAAGTTTCAACTCACGCATCAAAACGACCTTATCAATATAAATGGAAACCGACTTCTGATACCTATTATACTCTTTATAGTAGTAGTACAGATACTTATACTAGGTTAGGAGGAATTGTTTTTGCCAGACCAATTAATAATACAAAATAAAGTTTATACACTTAAATTTCAAATTTTAGTTTCAAAATAATATTTATTAACTTTTAAATAAACAAGATGTTAAGAAAATTACAATTATTAGCAGTTTTAGTGTTATTTGCATTTTCCGCAAATGCACAATGGGGACAATTTCAAAAAACAACTCCTGCAGGTGCTCTTTCAGAATACCCGAATTATGAATATGGAAGCTCCGTTGATATTGACGGAAATTATGCCGTAGTAGGAGCAAAAGGTGCAAACTCTTCAACAGGACTTGCCTATGTGTTATATTTTAATGGTACAGAATGGGAAACACAAGCAACTTTAAAGGCATTAAATGGAGCAAGTGGAGATGAGTTTGGTTATGCAGTTGCAATATCAGGTAATACAATTGTTGTTGGAGCATGGAATGATAACAGTGAAGGTACAGTATATGTATTTGAACGTCCTGTCTCTGGATGGTCAGGAAATAATGTTTTTGAAGATGCAATTTTGCATCCTACAAATCCAGAAACTGATGAGTATTTTGGAAAATCATTAGATATAGATGGTGATGTTATAGTTGTTGGTGCCTATGGTGATAATTCTTTAAGAGGTTCTGCATACGTTTATGTGAAGCCAGATACAGGCTGGGAGAATATGACACAAACAGCAAAACTTACTTCATCTGTAGAACAAGATGGTGATGATTTTGGAAAATCAGTAAGTATATCTGGAGATGTTATTGTTATAGGAGCTTATCAAGATGATTATTCTTCAATTAGTAATTGTGGCTCTGCTTATATTTATGTAAAACCTGCAACAGGTTGGGAAAGTACTGATGCTTATGACCAAAAACTTACTGCTTATGATAAAGAAGCTGAAGATAAATTTGGTCGCTCAGTAGCAATAGATGGTAATACCTTAGTTGTTGGTGCGTATGGCAAAAATTCTGACGCAGGTGTTGCTTATGTTTATGGAAATAATGGTAGCACATGGAATAATTTTGGAAAATTAATAGCTTCTGATTCTGATACTGATGATAAGTTTGGAATTTCTGTTGATATACAAGGTAATTCTGTTATTGTGGGGGCTTATGAGAATTCTTATAATTCAGCAACAAACAATGGTACAGCTTATATTTTCACAAAACCAGTTTCCGGTTGGACAGATATGAATGAAACTCAAATGTTATATGCTTCTGATTATACATCTTATGATAGGTTTGGAATTTCTGTTGCAATAACTGATGAGAATATATGTGTAGGTTCATACTTGAGCAATGCAGATGGAACTAATTCAGGTTCAGCATATTGGTTTAATAATTGTACACCAACATCTTCTACTATTATTGAAGAGGCTTGTGAAACTTATACAAGCCCAAGTGGAAACCACACATGGACTGAAAGCGGTATTTATCAAGATATAATACCAAATGCTGAAGGTTGCGACAGTGTAATTACAATAAATTTAACAATTAATGAACCAACTTCAAATACTGTTTCCGAAACAGCTTGTGAAAGTTATGAAAGCCCTAGCGGAAATTATATTTGGGTTAGTTCAGGAATATATAGAGACACAATACCTAATTCAAATGGATGTGATAGTGTAATCACTTTCAACCTTACAATTGTTCAAAATGATATTATTACTACCGTAACTCAAACAAATGAGCTTCTTGTTTCAGACCAAAATGGAGCAGATAGCTACCAGTGGATAGATTGTGATAATGATAATGCACCAATTTCAGGAGCAACAAGCCAGAGTTATACTGCAACTTCTAACGGAAATTATGCTGTTATTGTTACAATGGGAGTTTGTTCAAGCACATCTTCTTGTTATACAGTTTCTTCAATTGGTATTAATGATATTGAAAAAACTAATTTTAGAATATTTCCAAATCCTGTAACTTCTATTTTCCAGATAGATAATAAATATAATGAAAACATATTAATTAAAATAAAAGATGTTTTAGGAAAAACTATTATTGATATAACTGTTAATAAAAAAGTTGTAAATATAGATATGACAAATCAAAGAAATGGTATTTACTTTGTAAGTATTGAAAATACTGAAGGCATATACATACAAAAAATAATAAAGAAATAAGGTTTTATACATATTTAATTACTTATGTAGTTTATTGCCAATGAGAAATGTTTTTTGTTGGCAATTTTTTTTAAGAAATATTAATCTATAAACTTTGAATATTAATTAAATATAATGTAACTTTATATCTTCTATTATTTGTATATTTAATAAACTAAATAAAAAAAAGACAAATGAAAAATAACGCTAAATTCCTATTAATATTAGTTTTGATTTTTTTGTTTCAAAATTCAGAAGCACAAACTTATCGTTATACAAAATCAATTTTCCCTTCTGCAACTAAAACTGTAGATGTAATTTATGGAAATGCTCCTTTTTTAAATAGTTCATATTATGATGAAAATGCTACAACAAATGCAAATTTGTTAATGGATATTTATCAGCCAACAGGCGATACAAGAACTGATAGACCTGTAATAATTTTTGCACATGGGGGAGGATTTGTTGAGGGAAATAAAAATGTTGATGATATGGAAGCATTTTGTGATAGTTTTGCAATGAAAGGTTATGTTACCGCAACAATTGATTATAGACAAGGTGTAGAAGTTGCAGACAATGGGAATTTGCATTATATACGAGCAGCATACCGAGGTTTGCAAGATGGAAGAGCAGCAGTGAGATTTTTAAGAGCAAATTCAGTAACTTACGGAATTGACCCTGATAAAATTTATTGGGGAGGTAACAGTGCAGGTTCTTTTATTGGACTTAATGCTATATATATGGATGCTGATGAAAAACCTACAGATGCAGGAGTAGTTAATTATACAATTACAGTTGGAGGAATTCCTGTTAATTATTCAGGTCCCAATTTAGGCAATTTAGATATAGGCAATAATCTTTCAGAAAATGGTGAGCCAGATGCAGTTATGGCATGTTGGGGAGGTGTAGGAGATACAACAATTCAAATTGATGCTGTAAATAATCAAAATGTGTTTTTAGTTCATGGAACAGCTGATGGAATTGTGCCATTTAATTCTGGATCACCTTTTGGATTAAGCGGAATAAATCCTGTTTATGGGAGTAATGCAATAAATACAAGATTAACAAATTTAGGTATTTCTGCACAAATGACTTATTTCGTACCAGGACAAGATCACGAGTTTTATGGTGTTGATAATGGAGATTGGGAAAATGGAACAAATGGTAATGAATACTGGGATACAGTTGTTGTTAAAGCAACTAAGTTTTATCATGATCAATTTAAACCAACTGCTGATTATAATTTTACATTAAATGGATTAACTGCAAATTTTACTGATAATAGTTCAGATGCAACATCTTATATTTGGGATTTTGGTGATGAAAGCGCACAAATTTTTACACAAAATACAAATCACACTTATGCTGTGGCAGGAAGTTATAATGTGAGATTATATGTAGAAAATAGTCAAACAAATTGGGATACAATAACACAAGTTGTAACAGTTAACACTCCTATGTCTGGAACTTATTCAATAGGTTCTGGAGGAACAAATGATTATTCAATTCTTTATTATGCATTGCAAGACATAAATAATAGAGGTGTTGATGGATCTGTAGTTTTTGAACTTGCGTCAGATTATTATCCATCATCAGAGTCTTATCCTATAATGATAAAACCTTTCTCTGGAGCAACATATTCTTATACTCTTACAATTAAACCTGCAAATGGAACTTCTCATACATTTTCAAGAAGTGCTGCTTCAATTTTCATAATATTAGGGGCAAATCATGTTATTTTAGATGGTTCAAATAATGGAACTAATAGCCAAGATATAACAATTTCTAATATTTCTGCGAATGATAATACTTCAGGAATATCATTGATAGATAATCCCTCAGCGGGGAACGACATAACAATAAAAAATTGTATTATAAAAGGTGGCACAAAAGAACATGTAACTTCCGGTGTTTTTTCTAATAATTTTGTAGATGTTAAAATTGAGAATAACAAAATTTTAAGAGCAAGAACTGGTATTTACACTACTGGAGATGTAATTAATATTATAAATAATGAAGTTGGTTCAGATGCTGATAATGAATATTTACATTATGGAATAAGTGTAGAAGGTGGCTACGATATAAATATTAAAGGAAATACTATTTACAATCTTGTAGATTATCAAGATTTTGATGCAATTCATGCAATTGCAATAAATAATATGACAGGGAATGTAGAAGTTTCAAGTAACTTTATTAATAACTTAACACATACAGGAAATGAAGTTGTGCAAGCAATTGCTATTTTAGATTGTAATCCTACTGATTTTAGAATATATAATAATATAATTTCAAATATTGCTTCAAATTCTTTTGAAGATAATTACCCTGCAGGTATTGCAATACATTGTCCAGATATGACAAATGGCATGGATATAGAATTTAATTCAATAAACATTCCTCAAAATTTAACTTATGGTATAGGTACAGGAGGAATGAATACAATGGTTGGAGGAATAAATATTGGTGCAGGAAGCGGAATAACACTTAAAAATAATATAATATCAAATAAGCTAGGAAAAAGAAATGGAGCAACATTTACAACTATTGCAGCAGGTGTATTTGTTAACTCAACAACATCTCCTTTTACAGAAAATGACAATAATTTGTTTTTTGCAGATGGTACAGATTTTAATCCTTTAGGAATGAATCCTAATGGAACCTTATCTTTATCAGATTGGCAAACATGGACAAGCGGAGGAACAAATTCATTTTTTGATGAGGCTCTTTTTACTTCCAATGATGATTTAAACTTGCAAGCATGCTCACCTGCAGTAGCACACGCAGTTTATGATGCTCAATATAATTTAGATATTGAAAATAATGCAAGAGATACTCAATACCCAACAATGGGTGCTTATGAATATGAGAAAGTGCAAGCTAGTAATTTAATGCAAGAGTTTCCAGTTAAAGAAACCGGTTGGGTAATGCTATCTTGGCAAAAAGGGAATGGTTGTAAAAGTGTTACTTTTATGAAAGAGGGAGATTTTCTTGCAAGTCCTCCTTCTCCTGTTAATGGAGTTTCGTATATGCCAGATTTTAATTTTGGATTGGGCACCGAAATTGGTTCTACAGGCTGGTTTTGTGTTGCGAATGATCCTTCTAATAATACTTTTAATCAAACCACTGTAGTTGATGGTCAAGAATACACAGTTATGGTTTGTGAATATTTTGGAACAGAGGGTAACGAAATATATCTAACAGAAACATCTGCAAATAACCCAATTTTAGTTGTTGGAGATAATAGTGGAGGTGTTTCTGAAATAAATTCACAATCAATAAAAATAAAACCAAATCCAACAACAGGAAAAGTATTAATAAGCTTTTCTAAAGTTATAAACATTGGAAAAGTTGGTAACATAGAAATAAGTGACATTACAGGAAAAGTAATATATACTTCAACAATGCTCAGTGTAAGCAACAATCAATTAGAACTTGATTTGTCTAACTATGGTAGAGGTTTGTATTTTGTTAAAATAGAGAATGATACAAATGTTGTAATTAAGAGACTAATCTTAAAATAGTATTATAAAAATCTTCCAAGTTGTTGCTTGGAAGATTTTTTTACTCAAAGAAATTTTTTAAATCTCTACGATCTTTTTTTGTGGGTCTTCCTGTGCCACGGTCACGTTGCAAAGAAATATTTTTATTAATAACATTTAATGTGTCAAGTATTTCTTGAGGTGTTGTTTCGGTAATGTAATCTTGAACAAGTTTTGCTCCAACTCTTTTGTGTAATATTTTGTCAATTTTATATGTTTTATAAACTGGAGGATGTTTAATTTTAAATTCGTCGCCTTTTTGCATCATTCTTGATGGTTTAACAAATATATCCCCAATCATAATCTGTTTTTTCTTGCAAGCTTCGGCAGCTTTACTTCGTGTTTTAAATAGTCTAACAGACCATAAAATTTTATCTGCTCTTTCACTATTTAACTCCATCGTTATCAGCTTTGTTTATTTTTTGAACTTGCTGTTCAATATCATATTTTTTATTGAAGAAGTTCATAGTTCTTGTTATTCCAATTGTGCCAAAGTTTTTTATTGCACCAGTCATTTGTTTTAATCTTTCTGGTAATAACTTCTCTTCGGTTTCACTCCATTTGTCTAGCACATAATCAACTTGTCTGCCTTTTGAAAAAGAATTTCCAATTCCAAATCTAAGGCGGTTAAAGTTTTGATGACCTAGAACTGCAATTATATCTTTTAAACCATTATGTCCGCCATCTCCACCTTTGTTTTTAATTCTTATTGTTCCAAAAGAGATAGCTAAATCATCTACAATAATTAGCACTTTTTCAATTGGCACTTTTTCTTTTTTTATCCAATAATCCACAGCTTTACCACTAAGGTTCATAAATGTCATTGGTTTTGCAAGAACAAAAATTCTTCCTTTATATTTTACTTTTGCAACATCAGCATATCGTTTATGTTCAAATTGTATTTCGGATGCTTCGGCAAAAGCATCTAAAACTTTAAATCCAATATTGTGCCTTGTATTTGCATATTCAGTTCCTGGATTTCCTAATCCTACAATAAGATATTTCATATCGTTATAAGCTACCTTTTTTTTGTTAAATA
>Ga0209633_10006053_pt1 | contig 10423 bp, 5 predicted proteins | sample Cruoilmetagenom1_FD_187290 | JGI IMG/M metagenome (GOLD analysis project Ga0209633, IMG submission 187290) | Oil polluted marine microbial communities from Coal Oil Point, Santa Barbara, California, USA - Sample 1 (SPAdes) (version 2) | ecosystem: Environmental > Aquatic > Marine > Oil seeps ... | reverse complement strand
CGGATCCTGGAGATGAGTCCATCTCTGGTTAAAGAATATCTTAATATCCTAAAAGATCATAATGGAGGTGATCATGACGATAACTGAAATGAAAGAAAGCGTCTGTGTCAGTTGGCAGATATATAATATAATGATTCATCGGATCACCTCTCGCCCCTACGGTAGGGTATGGAGAGGGCAGATGGCGCTCCTATTCGCTTCCTTAAGATCTCTCTGGTACCAAGCAACAAAACGATTATGGTGAGGACATAGGGTGCCATGTTCAGAATGTTTGAGGCGAAGTATGGCTGTAAGCGGTATGCCAGCCAGAGCATGGCGCCGAAGAGATACGATCCAAAGATCGCACGGCCGGGACGCCACATCGCGAATATGGTGATAGCTATCGCTATCCAGCCCAATCCCGCGGTCATGTTTTCCGTCCAGCTCAGTGGTTTGCCCAGGGGAAGGAAAGCTCCCCCGATCCCCGCCAGAACGCCCCCAATCGTTACGCACAGGTATCGAATCAGGTAAACGTTTACACCCAAGGCATCTGCCGCCGCCGGATTTTCGCCAACCGCCCTGATCTCTATTCCCAGTTTAGTTTTGAACAGGACAAACCAGAGCAGCACAGCCAGTGCGAGCGATAGATAAACCATCGCATTACTGGAGAATAGAGGGCCTATAACCGGTATCTCGCTCAACCCGGGAATTATTATCGGGTAGAATCTTCGAGCCAGCTGGATTCCCACAAATCTTCTACCGAGCACGCCAGTGAGCCCGATACCAAACATCGTGAGTGCTAGACCCGAAACGATCTGGTTGGCTCTCAGGCTTATGCTCAAAAACGCGTGAATGAGCGCCATGAGTCCGCCAGCCCCTGCACCCGCCAACAAACCCAGCACCGGGCTGCCTGTCCACAGCGTTGTGACAAAACCAGCCAGGGCGCCCGTAAGCATCATCCCTTCAACACCGAGATTTAACACGCCGGATCGTTCGGCGTAGATCTCGCCGAGTGTCGCAAGCAGGAGAGGCGTACCGACCCTGATTGCGGCTATCATGGCGTCCGTGGCAAGATCTAAGAGAGGCATCTATTCCTCACCTCGCAGAGATATCTTATAGTTAACAAAGATCTGGCCCACGATCAGGAAGAACAGGATCAGCCCATTGAAAACGTTGATCGTCTGAAATGGCAACCCCAACGACGTCTGAAATACGTCTCCGCCAACTAGCAAACCGCCCATGAATATTGAGCTCGCGATCACAGCCAGCGGGTTTCGCATGGCGATCCAGGCAACTATGATCGCCGTAAATCCATAACCCTGTGAGATCTGTTCGGGCGTCGTCAGCAGATGGCGAACGCCGGCAACTTCGCCCACTCCCGCAATTCCTGCCAGGCCACCAGATATGATCATAACAGCAAGAATGGTTCTGGTGTAGCTTATGCCTGCGTATTGTGCCGCGTGTGGGTTATCGCCGATCACCCTGATCTTATAGCCCAGCTTGGTTCTCCTTAGAATCACGTAAAGCAACACGGCCAGTGCGAAACCGATAACGAGAGTGGGATAATGGACCCGGGTACCCGCGAGGACCGGGAGCTGGGCGGCAGACGGAAATCTATCCGTATAGGGAAAACCAAACTGTGTCGCCCCCTTCCATGGTCCGGTAACGAGGTACTTTACGATTTCCATCGCGATGTAGTTCATCATCAACGTCGTAATCACCTCATTGGCACCGAGCTTTCCTTTAAAGATCGCGGGGAGCAAACCCCAGGCGGCCCCTGCCAGAAAACCCGCCAGTATCATCAGAAGAAGAAGGGAGGGCCCGGCGATGGGCACAAACAGCGCGATCCCGGTGGCGGCAGTTGCGCCAAGAAGAAGTTGTCCCTCCGCCCCTATGTTCCAGAAAGATGACCGAAACGCCACGGCCAGACCCAGACCGCAGAGCATCAGCGGTATCGCCTTTGTCAGCGTCTCAGACCATCCATAAAAACTACCGAACGCTCCGATGAATATCCGGGCGTATGCGTGCAGGGGATCGACTCCCTGGGACCACAGAATGAGGGCAGCGACAAGCAAAGCGGCACCCAAAGAACCCATGAAGGCAATCACATTTGCGAGCACAGAAGGGGATGGATTTTGCTTAATTACCACTTTCACGGCTTAACGCCTCCCATCATTAACCCGAGCTCTTCACTCTTCGCCCTTTCCGCATCCATCACCCCCATTATAGCACCTTCGTACATGACAGCAATTCTATCGGATAGCATCATGATCTCCTCCAGATCCTCTGAAACCAGCAAGATGGCGGTGTGCTGCGCCCTCTGTTTCAGGAGAAGCCTGCGAATCTGTTCGGTCGCACTAACGTCGAGCCCGTAGGTGGGATGCGAGGCCAAGAGCAGTCGGGGTTCGACAGAGGTTTCCCTGGCAACGATCAGCTTCTGGATATTGCCGCCCGAGAGCAGTTTGACCGGGGTTTGAACACTCGGTGTGGCTATTTTATAGTCTGAGATCAACTTATCAGCATTACGGGTGATGTGTTTATAGTCAAGGAATCCCCCTGAGCCAATCGGTTGATGGGTCAAGATGAGATTCTCGGCAACGCTCATGTTGGGCACGATACCCATATCGATTCGTTCTTCGGGAATGTGCGCCACGCCGATCTCGGCGATCTTTCGAGTCTGGCAGTTCGTCATGTCCTTTCCGGAGATAAAGATCTTACCGTGCGTGGCTCTGCGCATGCCCGTGATCACCTCGACGAGCTCGCGCTGACCATTGCCAGCCACGCCGGCTATACCAAAGATTTCGCCTTCGTGTACGGCAAATGAAATGTTTTTCAGGCATGGTAATCCTTTGTCGTTATAGGCACAGAGATCCTTTACGTCAAGAACTGCCTTACCTTTTTCAGCTGGCACCCGTATCAATCGGAATATCACATCACGGCCGACCATCGCCTTCGCCAGCTCTGGCTGGCTTGTTTTTTGGGTCTGAACCGATTGAATGACCTTACCGAGTTGCAACACGGTGACACGATTGCTCAGTGCCATTACTTCGGCCAGCTTGTGGGTGATGAGCACAATCGCGCAATTCTTTTTCGCCATTCCTCGAAGCACCGTGAAGAAATCCGCGATCTCGCGATCGGTTAGCACAGATGTTGGCTCATCCAGAATGAGAATGGTGGCTCCACGATAGAGAGCTTTAATGATTTCTACTCGTTGCCGCTCGCCGGCTGAAAGCTGCCATATCTTCGCTCGTGGGTTGACCTGGAGCTTATACTTCTCAGCAAGCTCGTTGATTCTCTTTTCGGCTTCCCGCAATGGCGAGAAAAATGGCACAGGTGACCCCAGAACCACATTTTCCAGAACGGTGAGCGGATATGCCAGCTTGAAGTGCTGATGAACCATACCAATGCCAAGTTCAATAGCGTCCTTTGGCGATCGGATGGTAACTTTCTTACCCCTGACCCACATCTCCCCTTCATCGGGCTGGTATATGCCATAAAGGATGTTCATCAGGGTCGTCTTACCCGCACCATTTTCGCCCAGTAATCCGTGTATTTCTCCTTGTCTAAGATCGAAATCTATGTGATCATTTGCTAAAACACCTGGGAATTCTTTTGTGATTCCCTTCATCTCCAGAACTGGTTCTGCGGGTTCCATGTTGTTTATGATATAAAGTTCATCCTATTATTATTTTCACATTGCCTTGCGATTTTTGGGCGCTCCAAATTTATGAAGTATAGTACACATGCTATTCCGCAAAACCAGTGTTTTATTCTTAAGAATGCAAGAGAGATATGTGTCAGATGGATCCGAAAAAGATCAAAGTTTTTTCCTTAACCTCATAGCAAACTCGGAATTGATTTGAGAAGGTTTTTTAAAATTATTTTTACATAAGAGGGCAGCTCCGATATCTAAATAACTTTAAATAAGAGAACTGTATTAAAAATATAATGGTAACAAATGAAGAGCTGATAGACGTTGCTATGGGAAGGAAACCCTGTGATCTCATTTTAAAAAATGGTAAAATTGTGAACGTCTTTTCCGGTGAAATACACTCTGGTAGCATTGGCATATACAGGAACAAGATAGTCGGTATAGGGAACTATGATGCTAAAAAAGAGGTAGATCTAAAGAAAAGGTACATCTGCCCTGGGTTCTTTGATGGGCATGTGCATATTGAAAGCTCCATGATCACTCCTAAAGAGTATGCAAAAGCGGTGGTGCCGAAAGGAACTACCTCCCTGGTTACGGATCCTCACGAAATAGCGAACGTCCTTGGTCTGGAGGGCATAAAGTACATGCTTGAAACGAGCAATAGATTGCCAATAAACATCTTCTTGATGCTCTCTTCATGCGTTCCGGCAACTAATCTGGAGACCTCTGGTGCAAGTCTTTCAGCATTCGACCTGTCTCTCTTTTTGGATTCACCAAATGTGCTTGGTCTTGCAGAGGTGATGAACTATCCGGGAGTGGTGGACAAAGATCCCGAGGTGATGGCAAAGATATCGAAGGCCAAAAACAAGAGAATAGATGGGCACGCTCCGGGACTGAAGGGCAGAGGGCTGAATGCTTATATTGCCGCTGGAATAAAATCTGATCATGAATGCACAACCCTCAGGGAAGCCTCTGAAAAATTGAAAAGGGGAATGTACATAATGATCAGAGAGGGCACAAGCGCAAAGAATCTGCTGGCTCTTTTGCCTTTGGTGAAAGCAGAGAACTCATCCAAGTTCTTTTTTGTCACAGATGATAAGAGCCCCAGAGATCTCTTAAGGGAAGGGCACATAAATTCCATGATAAAGATAGCCATGGAGCATGGAATAGACCCGATTACAGCTATCCAGATGGCCACTTTAAACCCAAGCCAATACTTCAAAATCGATGATCTTGGAGCGATAGCCCCGGGTTATAAGGCAGATCTTGTTGTCTTCGATAACTTTGATGGGTTTAATATAGAGATGGTCTTTAAAGATGGGGTGCTCGTTGCAAAGGATGGAAAGATGATAAAGAGAATGGCGAGACCTGTAAAAGTGCCTCTCAGATCAACGATAAACGTGAAGTGGATAGAGATTGAGGACTTCAGGATAAAGGCGAGATCAAAACTTGCAAAGGTTATAAAACTTGTGCCCGATCAGATAATCACGAGAAAGAGAATAGAAAAGATAAAGGAAAAAGATGGTTTTGCTGTGTCAGATGTTGAAAATGATGTTTTGAAGATTTGTGTAATAGAAAGACACATGGCCTCTGGAAACACAGGACTGGGCTTTGTGAAAGGCTTCAATCTGAAAAGGGGTGCCATGGCATCTTCGGTTTCCCACGACTCACACAACATCGTCGTTCTGGGAACCAATGATGAGGACATGTATCGGGCTGCCGTCAAAATAGTGAAGCTTAGAGGCGGGCTCGTTATCGTTAAAGATGGGAGTATGGTTGAGGGCCTCTCTCTTCCAATTGGGGGTTTGATGAGCGAGCAGAAGCTTGAAACGGTGGCAGGTCATATAGAAAGATTAAATCTGGAAGCAAGAAAGCTTGGGTGTAAACCAAAAGATCCGTTTATGACCCTTTCTTTTCTCACCATTCCGGTCATTCCTGAACTCAGATTGACGGACAAAGGGTTGATAGACGCAAATGAGATGAAAATAGTTGAACTCTTCGAATAAAAAACCATTTGCTTAAGAAGAATTTTTCTCTTTAATTATCTCCGCAATTATGCTTACCGCGATCTCTTCAGCGGTCTCTGAATTTATGTCTATGCCTATGGGAGCATGAACCTCTCTGAGTTTTTCTTGATCAATGCTCTGTTTCAATTCATTGAAAATGGTATTCACCTTCGATTGGCTCCCCATCATTCCCATGTAAAATGGTTGTTCGTCTCTTTTCAAGATCTCGCTTAGGATCTCATAATCTTGCTCATGGGATCTTGTGACAATCACCACAAAACCATTTTTAAAATCAATGGTTTTGGCACACTCCTCTCCTCCACCTATCGCGATCTCCGAATGTGGAAACCTTTCTTTATTTGCGAACTCTTTTCTATCATCTATGATGACTGTTGGAATTTTGACGATTGAAGCCAGATCCGCTAGGGCTTTGCCCACGTGCCCACCGCCAAAGATGTACAATTTTCTTCCAGCTTCATATTTCTCTAAGAAAACCTTGACCAGTCCGCCACACATCATCTCACTTGCTTCAAGAGCTGCCTCTACAATCTTTGTTTTTTCCTCGCTTTCAAAGAGCTTTAAACTTTCCTCTGTTACTCTTTTCTCAAAACTGCCACCACCGAGGGTGCCATAGGTTGCACCATCTTTAAAAATTAGCATTTTGAAGCCCACTTTTCCGGGAGTGGAGCCCTGTGCTTCAACGATCTGCCCAATAACAAACTCTCTGTTTGCCTCTAGAGCTTTAACAACTTCTCTGAAAAACTGATCCATAACTGTAAAAAGATAGTTGGTTATTCAACTTTTCCAATTTTTTATTCAAGCAGTCAAACAAATCAAAAACTATTTAGATGAACAGTTAAATTTGATTTATGAATTTGAAATTCGCGGCGTGCTTGTTGGCTGTTGCGCTTATTGCGCCGTTTGTGCCGCTTGCGCCGCTTGTAAGCGGTTGGGGAGGTAGGGAGGGCAATCCTGAGCTGTATAGCGTATACAGAGGGTTAAGAGAGTTTGGTGTAGAGGATGCATGGAAAATGGGCTACACTGGAGAAGGCGTAAAGGTTGCAGTAATAGATAGTGGCATAGACTTCGCTACCCCTGACTTGATAGGAACTCAGGCTAGGGTTGAGAACGAAACATCACCATATCATGGCTGGCCTATCGTAATAGATTTGAAATCTCTTTCTTCGTATCAATCTAATTCCTTCGGTTATTATTCTCAGTATGCAGATACTTCATCCACAGATACGGAAGGTTACACACTCACGGGAACGAGTAAGGGCGGGGTTTATCACATTGGAAACCATTCCGATCAACATCTGACCAATTATTATAGAGAACCGGTAAAGGTGCTTGTGGTGGATGAACAGGTATCAGGAGTATATAACACGGTATACGTGGATCTCAACAATAACCATGATTTCAGAGACGACAAACCGTGCAGAAAAGGTGATGAACCAGCATACTGGGATAGAGATGATGATGGCTATCCCGATGAATCTGGTGGTATGATATACTTTATAGCAGATGGCAAAATCCCTTTGCCCTTCTCTAGAATGCTATACGGCGAAGAAGCAAGAATGCCTGAAAACGGAGAATTGGTAGCATTTCATTTTGATCCTGGGGCTCACGGAACAATGTGCGCCTCAACGATCGCTGCTCAAGGCAGAAACGTGAAGGGTATTGCACCCGATGCGAAGCTCATACCCGTTAATGCATTTGGAGGTAACCCAATGATTCTCTGTCTTCTAGCTTCTCTGGGCTATGATGGTATACCAGATACCGGAGATGAGGCAAACGTTGTTAGCAGAAGCGGAGCTGGAGGCTATCTTACAAAGGGAGCTGATGAGACCTCGGCCTTTCTTGAGCACCTAACAACAGAGATTTCCCCGCATACTACTCTTGTTTTTGCCAATGGTAACAGCGGTTCAGGATACTCTACATGCGGATCCCCCTCGAGCGAGCACGTTATAAACGCAGGTGCAATCTATGACATGTGGTGGAACAATTCTACTTATAGAGGGGACGTTACATGCTTTTCATCCCGGGGACCGAATGTGTTGGGTCAGGTAAAACCAAACGTGCTCGCTACTGGTTACTATGCACCAGAATCCAAACCTTTATGGCTAACCCATAGTGGGAAGGCTGCGTGGGATATGTGGGGAGGGGGAACAAGCGATGCAACGCCCCATGTCTCTGCAGTTGTTGCATTGATCTATCAGGCTTATAAAGAGACCTACGGAGAATTTCCAACGAGCGAAAAGGCAAGAGACATACTGATGTCGTCCGCTACCGATATCAAAGAAGAGGTATTTGCTCAGGGTTCTGGTGTAATAAACGCAAAGAGAGCTATGGAAATAATAAGGAGAGAGAACGGAGCATTGGTCGAGCCAGCTTTTCTGGTAACAGAACCTGTTAAAGCAGGCTCTATGATAGAAGCAAACTTCACGATATCAAATTACTATGGAGAACCCATAGAATTGAAACCTCAAAATCTCGTCAGAACGAAAATGGTAGAAATCGTAGCAAAAGAAGGAATCTTCCATGTAGAGAATGATCTTCTTGACTGTGACCTTCTGAAGCTCTCATCTTATTATAACCGTAATAAGAGAGATACAAGAATGGAGGGGGATGAAGGCTATGTGCTCTATCTCTACAACTGGATGGATAAGAATGGAAATGGGGAAATGGCAAAAGAAGAGCTTGAGATGATAGCGGGAGCGGAGTGGGCATCGGGTTACACCTCCGAGGTAAGGATGACAGAGCCTGAGGAGAGGATCGACGATGGTCTCTTCTTCAAGCTTGAAAAGCTGGGTAAGAGTGAAGAAGCAAAAGTGGTGATAGAATGCTTTGAATGGAAATCGTGGGAAATGGAGATAAGAGTTGAGGGTAATAGAGCTAGTTGCAAGATCAAAGCACCTGAAGCAACAGGGGTATATCAGGGAAAGATATCCCTTGGCGAAACCGGGCAATCAATTCCCATATCCTTTGCAACTTATATGAAAGACAGGATAGAGATAAAAGGGGAAAGTGTACCGTACGATAATGCAAAACTCTACGGAAGATTTGAGGGCGAGCCAAAAGGCCTGTGGGAGTCCAGGCTCTATCCTATCTATCATGAAGGAGAAGATGCTCTGATAACGATAGAGGTTGAATGGGATGACCCTGAGGCGGACATAGATGGTTTTCTCTTTAATTATGGCTCTGTAAACTCTTCGCACATCTGGGGCTTCTCTACCGTGCCTCCAGTTGAGCTCCCAGAGCTCAAAGTGCTCAGAATGACAGGCTCTACGGTGAGGGCATATCATCACCCTACAATGGAGGGTTCTATGATACTTGATTATAGTTATAGAGGTAGTTATAATGTCTTCCGCACCTCAACAGGAAAAAACAGAGATGTATTTACAGGCGTCTTGAGAGATGGCTTAAATATAATTATGCTCATGGAGGTTATTCCGGGTAATAAATACGGAGAAAACATAAAGATAGAAACAAAGATTGAGCCTTTTGAAGATATGAATGTAAGCTGTACGGCTGGCGAGAGGATAAGGTTGCCTACGGACACTTTTTATGGATTTTCCCGGGGGGAGAATATCACATTTGAAGAAAAGAAGCTTAATTTAAGGGCAGGGGACGTGCTGTTGCTCCTCCCAAACCCCATCTACTGCTTTCCTATGCTCTTTTTTGATTCTAATAAAGATGAGGTGCTTAACTGGGAATCAGATGAGACTGTGTTTGGGGAGAATTGTGTAGAAGGAAACGGAATAGAACTTAGCATGATACCCATAAGAAGGGATGGAACGTACTTTCTGACAGGATTTTTTGGAGATCTTTACCACTTAGAGAAGCATGGAAGATTCATCCTTCCGAGGAAAGCTCCTGAAAAAGTGGGTGTTTATGTGAGTATAGCAGAAAAGGATGGTAATCTTTTGCCTGTACCAGTAACATTAACGGTAAAAGCGGGAAAGCCTGCATCCATTGATATAAAAACTCCAGAACGTGTAGGTTGCGGTGTTTTATTTGAAGTGGAGCTTGAAACCTGTGACAGATTTGGTAATTTTGTGGATAAAAACATGAACATCACATTGGAATTTGATGATTCAACCATGAACGTGGAAATAAAACAAGGAAAAGGCATAGCCATCCTGAGGGCGCCCGATCTCGTAGGAAAATACAGAATAAAAGCGCGGAGTTCTTTCGGATCGGCAAAAACCTACATCGAAACAACCAGAGATATCATTACACTTAGCAACATTTCTGTCCAGAACAAAGAAATAAAATTTGATATTGGAAATATGGGAGAATCTAGCTCAGAGGTAAATATATATGCGAATCCTGCCAGTTATATACTACCAGAACAGCTATCGCAAATACCGGCAGAGTTGCTATCCTCTGTTTTTTACAGGGAATTTCTTCCGTTCTCAGCTAACACAACTGTACATCTAGCAGGTGGAGAGCATGAAGAGATCTCTCTTCATCTACAAAAGGATCTTGGAGAATTTGCATCTATGTATCCATATCTAATCGTGATCACAGATTTGCACCAGAACCTTATTGGGTACAAAGAGGTGAACACAGAGATTCTTAGAGCCTATTCAACGCCCTCCAATGTCGAAGGATTAAAGGAGTTGAGGGAAATAGAAACTACATTTGTTAACGAGCCGTTATCGTTTAAAGCTGAAGGCTTTATATCCGTTCAGTTAAATGATCTTCAGCCACTCTTTTTTGTTACCTATGGGGCAATATCCATCTTCCCGGATGAGATTGGAGAGCTCAGGGTGAAAATGGA
>Ga0209633_10006052_pt1 | contig 10423 bp, 9 predicted proteins | sample Cruoilmetagenom1_FD_187290 | JGI IMG/M metagenome (GOLD analysis project Ga0209633, IMG submission 187290) | Oil polluted marine microbial communities from Coal Oil Point, Santa Barbara, California, USA - Sample 1 (SPAdes) (version 2) | ecosystem: Environmental > Aquatic > Marine > Oil seeps ... | reverse complement strand
CCCCAGTAGGTCAGAATCTCTGACATTTTGACGCCACGGCATAATTGCACGCCATGTTCGCGGTATGTGGGTGCGTAGCAGTCCTCCGGACGCATTGCGTTACCCACGGAAATCTGCACGGCTTCGTGGCCAAGGCAGGAGGCATAGGTTCCCATTCTGCCCGTACGCTGCAGCGCCACGGCCTTTTTGTCAAAAATGCGGGTTATGACCATCTGCCGGTATAAAGAGGTTAGTTCCTCCATGTCGTGAGCAAGGGGTGGTACATCTTTTGATATCAACCGGCCATCGGGTGACAGGAACTGGTAGAAATCAATTTTGAATGAGGCAATGGTTGCCGGCATTAAATTATCCTTGTCACTCACTGGCAACCTGTTTCGGATGACTGACGCCTGAAACAGGCCGTTGCCTGTAAAGGTCATCTAGTATACTTAAATCATTTACAATTAATCGAATAGCCTGAATCACATTACCCATATTTGTAAGGAGTACTTTTTTAACTATGAAACTCGCTTCTCTGAAAACCGGCGGCCGTGATGGCAGCCTGATTGTAGTCAGCCGTAATCTCGAACATTACGTGTCAGCCGCTGATATTTCGCCAACACTGCAAATTGCACTTGATGACTGGCAGCAAACGGCTCCAAGGTTGAATGCACTATATGCGGAACTGAACCAGGGAACATGCGGCGGTATCCAGCAACTGGATGTTGAAGTGCTTGCTGCGCCTTTGCCGAGAGCCTTTGAGTTTGTTGATGGCAGCGCATACCTGCCACACGTAGAGCGTGTACGCAGGGCGCGTGGAGCGGAGGTCCCGGAATCCTTTTATGTCGACCCCCTGATGTACCAGGCAACCTCGGCTGGATTTCTTGGTCCCCGTGATTCGGTGCCTGTTGGCAGCGAAGAATATGGCATCGATTTCGAGTCTGAAATCATTGTCATCACAGATGATGTGCCAATGGCGGTTACGCCGGAGAAAGCGGAATCGCATATCCAACTGATTGGTTTGATAAACGATGTCAGTTTGCGAAATCTTATTCCTGCTGAACTGGCAAAGGGATTCGGTTTTTTGCAATCCAAGCCCCGTTCGGCACTTTCGCCGGTGCTGGTCACACCGGATGAACTGGGTGATAAATGGCAGGACAGCACTTTATCGCTGCCATTGCACAGTACCCTTAACGGTGCTTTTTTTGGCAAGCCTGAAGCTGGTGTGGATATGCAATTCAATTTTGCGCAGTTGCTGGCTCACGCGGCCAAGACCCGACCATTGACTGCCGGAACCATTGTTGGCTCAGGGACCATTGCCAATGAAGATACTGGCAAGGGCGCTTCCTGCCTGGCTGAAATCCGTATGCTGGAAATCATCGCGGATGGGAAGCCATCAACATCGTTTATGAAATTCGGTGACACGATCCGGGTGGAAATGTTTGACGCGGAAGGTGGTTCGATTTTCGGTGCCATCGAGCAAAAAATTGTCCGGTATGAAAGCTGAGCCGGAAACGCAACTGACGCTGTACAGCTATTGGCGCAGTTCGGCCGCTTACCGGGTACGAATAGCACTGAACCTGAAAGGGCTCTCTTATCAGACTATACCGGTACACCTGATTAAAAATGGCGGCGAACAGCTTAGTGATGCATACCGCGCCATAAACCCGCAGGGTCTGGTGCCGGTTTTGTTACATCAGGATCATGTTCTGACGCAATCGTTGGCGATTTGTGAATACCTCGATGAATGTTTCGGGCAATATCCTTTATTGCCTGCAGATTCATTGCAGCGGGCACGTGTTCGTTCCCTGGCCTTACAGGTTGCCTGTGAAATTCATCCGATTAACAACCTGCGTGTACAAAAATATCTGAAAGGTCAATGCGGAGATTCCCTGGATACGGTTGAGTGGATGTCGCACTGGATGACAGAGGGTTTTGCGGCCATCGAGCAGCAACTTAAAAATGAAGGCGATGGTCATTCCGGTTATTATCGTGACCGTCCCGGTTTGTTTGAGTGCTTCCTGGTGCCGCAGGTTTATAACGCGGAGCGCTACGGCACGGATATGTCGGTCTTTCCGGTGATTAGTAAAATTGTTACCCAATGTCGGGAATTGCCGGCTTTTATCGATGCGGCACCGGAAAATCAAGCCGATGCGGTTCCGGTTTGATCAGGAAATCTTTGTTTAATAATTTAAGTGTTCAACCTTGGCTGTTGTTAGGTCATAATTAAGGGATATTTTTCAGGTATTTGTTTGATGAAACCCATCTTGATTTTAATTGTTAGTTTAGCGCTGGCTGCATGCATGGCACCGCGCCCGGATCCCGGCGTTTTCGATGTTGCGGAAAATGCCATTCAGGCGGCTGAAGAGGTTGGCGGTGATGAATTCGCACCGGTAGAAATGCGTTTTGCACGGGAGAAACTTGCAAGCGCTAATCTCGCCATGGAAAAGCAGAAATATGAGGTGGTCGTCTACCTGGTGGAAGAGGCGGAAATCAACGCGGAATTAGCGATTGAAAAATCCCGTACGGCCAAGTCAAGACGGCAGGTCAATGAGCAGCGTAAGAGCAACGAGGAACTTGAAGCCAGCTTGCATGCGACCTTTGGGGATGAGTTCAAATGAATCGTTCACTGACACCAATTTTATTGGTACTGATGCTCGTTTTGCTTTCTGCCTGTGTTGCGCCACCTAAAAAGGATCTTGCGCTTGAGCGGGTTCGTGATGAACTGGACAGCCTGAAATCTAACCCTGAACTGGCCGGTTACGCGCCGCTTGCACTGGGGGAAGCGGAACGTGCTTTACGTAGTGCTGAACAGGCAACCGGTGATGATCTGTATCGCTCATACCTGGTCTACATGGCTGATCACCGTATCCAGATTGCACGCACCATGGCCGAGCGTGAGCAGTATGAGCAAACCTTTGATGAGTTGAAAAACCAGCACAGCGCAATGTTGATTAAGGCCAGCCAGTTGGAAGCCGATCAGGCGCGTGAGGAAGCCGAACGTGCCAGGTTACTGGTTGCGACCACCTCGGAAGAAGCGCAGCGGGCACGGGAAGAAAAAGAAGCGGCACTGCAAAAGGAAGCTGAATCTGCACGTGCTGCTGAGCTGTCAGCCGAAGAGGCGACCCAGGCACGTCGTCTGGCTAAATCCCGGGCATCGGAGGCCGAGTTCGCTCGTCGTGAAGCCGATCTGGCCAGCCAGCAAATTACATCGTTGACACGGCAACTGGAAAATCTGCAGTTGCGCCAGACAGAAAGTGGTGTGGTAGTCACCTTGGGTGATGTCCTGTTCGCTTCCGGTCAGAACCAGTTGGTTGAAGGGGGAAGATCCAGTCTTGAAGAAGTTGTTGACCTGTTGCAAACCGAACCGGACAAGAAAATCCGCGTGGAAGGGCATACGGATTCCAGCGGCGATGCGGAAGCCAATTTGCAGTTATCAGAACAACGTGCACAGGCGGTTCGTGAAGCGTTGATAAGCCTGGGCGTGTCTGCCGACCGGGTTACTGCACTGGGTATGGGTGAAGATTTCCCCATTGCCAGCAATGAAGATGAAGCCGGACGTGCACAAAACCGTCGTGTGGATGTTATCCTTTTGGATAATTAAGAAAAACAATCAGATACAGATTTAATTTTGCAGTAAAAAAAGTATACAAAAAAAATACGCTTATTGATTCGCATGGTTTTGATTTGCAACTTGCCAGTGGCCGTACTTTGCGCTAATGTTAACTCATTGCTATGGTTATTTTAGTATTTAAAATCGGAATTTCCGACTAATGGCAGCGAGGTTCTCAAGTTCCTCGCTGTGTTCTCCTGATATTTGTTACATCCTGCCTAGTAATTTCTCAACTTCACTATCACCCGCTGCCGGGCTGTTTGTTTGTGCCCGTGGTTTGCGTGTGCCTCATCCCGTATAGGAGCAAAGCTATGTTTGAACACCGTAAGAATGAACTGGACGAACTGATTAAAGAAAATGAAGACTTTCGTCGGATTTACGACCGTCACCAGGAACTGGATAAGCGCGTTACTGCCGCTGAACTGGGAACGGCTCCGATGGAAGACCTGGCGTTGAATCAGTTAAAGAAAGAAAAATTGTGGGTAAAAGACAAGTTGGCAGTATTTATGGACGCAGCCACAGCCTGAAATATTTTTCAAAATGAAATAAAGTACGGTCGGGAATTTTCCCGACCGTTTTTTTTATCCGGAGTAACCATCTTCATGCAAGTTTATGATTCTGTCCTCGACCTGATCGGGAACACACCTATCGTGCGCATCAACCACATGGACACGGGTCCATGCACACTTTATATCAAGCTGGAAAGTCAGAATCCGGGTGGATCTGTCAAAGATCGGATTGGTCTGAAGATGATTGAAGATGCCGAAAAGGCTGGTTTGATCAGCCCCGGTACAACTTTGGTGGAAGGTACGGCGGGCAATACGGGTCTGGGACTCGCACTGGTTGCAGCGCAAAAGGGATACAAGTTGATCCTGGTTATACCGGACAAGATGAGTCGTGAAAAAATTTCTAACCTGAAGGCCATGGGTGCAAGGGTTGTATTAACACGCTCGGATGTGGCCAAGGGTCATCCCGAGTATTACCAGGACCTGGCACAGTCGATGGCCAATGAAATTGAAGGTGCGTTTTTTATTAATCAATTTGGTAACCCGTCGAACCCAAGAACACATGAAGAGGTCACCGGACCCGAAATATGGGAACAGATGGAACACGATCTGGATGCCATCGTACTCGGTGTCGGCTCCAGCGGTACTGCAACCGGCTTGTCGCATTTTTTTGAGAAAGCTGCCCCCGACCTGGAACTGGTCCTGGCCGACCCTGTAGGTTCCATTCTGGCCGAGTACATCAATGATGGTGTGTTATCTGATAAAAGTGCCAGCTGGCTTGTCGAGGGCATTGGGGAGGATTTTTTACCGACCATCAGCGATTTCACACACATTTCAAGAGCTTACGCCATCAATGATCGCGAGAGTATGTTGACTGGCAGGGAACTATTGAGCAAAGAAGGTGTTCTGGCCGGTTCGTCGACGGGAACGCTGCTGGCGGCCGCAGTGAAGTACTGTCAGGAACAGACAGAACCCAAAAAAGTACTTACCCTGGCTGCCGATACCGGTAACCGCTATCTTTCAAAAATGTACAACGATTTTTGGATGCGGGACCAGGGATTTATAGAATCTGATCAACATGGCGATTTGCGTGACCTGATTGCGCGACCGTTTGAATCCAATGACACGATTACAGTTGGTCCGGATGAACCCCTGGCCAATGCCTACAGCCGCATGAAGCTGTATGACGTTTCACAATTGCCGGTCATAGAAAATCGCAACATCGTTGGTTTTATCGACGAATCGGATATATTGCTGGCCGTGGCGCACTCCAGCGATTGTTTTGACAAGCCTGTCAGTACGGCCATGGTGACCGAGCTTGCCGCGGTGGATGTAAACGATTCAGTTGATGATCTGATGCCCATATTCAGCAAGGACTATGTGGCCATTGTGAAAGATGGCGGATCATTTCTGGGTCTGATCACCCGTGTTGATTTACTGAACTACCTGCGACGCAAGGCAGACCAATAATGAAAAATCACTCAAAACATCAGCTCGCTACCCGAGCCATACATGCTGGACAACAGCCGGATCCCTCCACCGGAGCGATCATGACGCCGATCTACGCGACCTCGACCTATGTACAGCGTAGTCCGGGTGATCACCAGGGCTGGGAATACTCGCGTAGCCACAACCCGACACGCGATGCCTATGAGCAATGTATAGCAGATCTGGAAAGCGGTAGCCGGGGTTTTGCATTTGCATCCGGAATGGCGGCAAGCGCGACCGTTCTGGAGTTGCTGGATTCCGGTGATCATGTGATTGCCATGGATGACCTGTACGGCGGTAGCTTCAGACTGTTTAACAATGTTCGCGAACGCTCCGCCGGTTTGAAGTTCAGTTTCACTGCGGTTGAAGAAATAGCAACTCTAAAAGCAGCTATTCGTCCTGAGACCCGCATGATCTGGGTGGAGACACCGACCAACCCGATGCTCAAGATTGTTGATATCGCAGCGGTGGCCGAAGTTGCCCGTGAGTGTGGTGCCTTACTGGTAGTGGATAACACCTTTGCCTCGCCGATGTTGCAACGACCGCTGGAGTTGGGTGCAGATATCGTGGTGCATTCTGCCACCAAGTTTCTGAACGGCCATTCCGACATGGTGGGGGGTATCGCCGTTGTAGGGGATAATGATGAATTGGCCGACAGGCTTTGGTATTTGCTCAATTCCATCGGTGGAATTCAGGGCCCCTTCGACAGTTTCCTGGCCATGCGTGGCCTGAAAACACTGGCATTGCGGATGAAAGCGCATTGTGAGAATGCACTGCAGATTGCACAGTGGCTGGAGGGGCACCCGGCAGTCTCAAAAACCCTTTACCCGGGTCTGGAATCACATCCGCAACATGATCTGGCCATGTCCCAGATGAACGGGCAGGGTGGCGGTATCATCAGTATTGATCTGAAAGGTGGCTTTGATGCTGCCAGGCGTATGCTGGAAGGCTGCCAGTTGTTTTCACTGGCAGAAAGCCTGGGCGGTGTGGAAAGCCTGATCAATCACCCGGCCATTATGACCCATGCATCAGTGCCGGTTGAAAAACGGGCTAAGCTGGGCATCAGTGATTCGCTGGTGCGCTTGTCTGTTGGTGTTGAGGATGTTGGTGATTTGATCGACGAACTGGATCAGGTCCTGTAGCTTGCGCTAACAAAGTGAAAGGCTAAGACTGAAGCTCTTCCAGGTCTCTGAATAATTCCAGGGCCTCAGGGTTCGCAAGCGCATCCACGTTTTTAACCACCATGCCATGTACGACATTGCGTACAGCCAGCTCTACAATTTTCCCACTGACTGTCCGTGGGATATCACTGACCTGGATAACCCGTGCAGGTACGTGCCTGGGAGTGGCATTGTCACGTACGACCTTGCGAATGCGGTTTACCAGCTCGTCATCCAGGCTGAGGCTGTTGCGCAGCACGACAAATAACACCACGCGTACATCGTCGTCCCAATCCTGACCGATGCAGATACTTTCTATCACCTCTTCAAGGCTTTCGACCTGTCGGTAAATTTCCGAGGTGCCGATACGCACGCCACCCGGGTTAAGGGTTGCATCCGAGCGCCCGAATATCACCAGGCCGCCGTGTTCGGTGATCTCGGCAAAATCACCATGCGCCCAGATGTTGGGGTATTGCTCAAAATAGGCTGCGTGGTATCTACTGCCTTCATCATCACCCCAGAAACACACGGGCATGGACGGGAAACTTTTTACACAACACAGTTCACCGGTTTCATTGATCTCGGCGGTGCTGCCGTCATCACGTTTTATTTCAACGGCCATGCCAAGCCCTAAGCATTGAATTTCACCCCGATATACCGGCAGTGTGGGGCAACCGCCGGCAAAACAGGAGACAATGTCTGTACCGCCGATGATAGAAGACAGGCACAGGTCTTTCTTGATGTCTGTGTAAACGTAGTCAAAGCTATCCGGTGCCAGCGGTGAACCGGTGGACAATATGGATTTCAGGGTAGTCAGTGAATGAGTTTCACGAGGTTTGATGCCAGCCTTTTGCCAGGCGGATATGGCCTTGGCACCAGTTCCAAAGACAGTAATATCCAGTTCATCAATCAGGTCGAACATCGCCTCGGGTCCGGGATAGAAAGGTGAGCCTTCATACAAAATTACCGTTGCACCGGTTGCCAGGCCACTGACCATCCAGTTCCACATCATCCAGCCACAGGTTGTGTAATAGAAAAAACGGTCACTACGTTTCAAATCGGTATGCAGCATGAGTTCTTTCAGGTGCTGCAGTAAAGTACCGCCTGCACCATGGGTAATGCATTTGGGCACACCCGTGGTACCTGAGGAATAAAGAATATATACCGGGTGATCGAAGGGTAAGCGGGTGAACTCAATTACGTTGGCATCATTATCAGCGAAAGAATCCAGCAATTCCGACTTCATCAGACCATCCAGGTCAGGATCGGGGTCGACATAAGGTGTCACCACGATTTTCTGGATGCTTGGAATATGCTTCTGGATTTCTTTTACCTTCGCCAGGCAATCATGCTGCTTGCCGTTGTAGGTATAAGCGGCGGCACAAAACAGGACCTTGGGCTCAATCTGGCCGAGCCGGTCTACAACGCCATTGATGCCGAAATCAGGTGAACACGATGACCAGATAGCGCCGATACTGGTTGTGGCCAGCATGGCGATAATGGTTTCCGGCAAGTTGGGCATATAGCCAGCAACGCGGTCACCCGGTTCGATGCCGGATGCACGCAATGCAGAAGCTACACCCGCTACCCGGCTATACAACTGCCGATAACTCAGGGAACTGCTCAGGCCGGTTTCTGACTTAAATACCAGCGCTTCCCGGTCATCCCGGTAGCGCAACAAGTTTTCGGCAAAATTCAGACTGGCATCCGGAAACCATTGTGCACCGGGCATACGGTCGAAATTTTCAACCGTACGACTACCCGCAGAACCGATGACGCCACCAAATTCCCAGATTGCCCGCCAAAAGGCTTTTGGCGAGTCAATCGAGAATCGATACAAGCTTGCATAGTCGTTGATACCCGGGTCACGTTTCTGTCGTATCAACTGCAAGAAACGAGTGATATTGGCTTCCTGTACGCGTCGGGTGACGGGCGACCAGAGGGCTTCAGTCATACGTTTACTCTTGGTAATTTGAGGCTGTTTAACCCAATAGTTGCTCCATTTCCGGAATCACCGTGAACAGGTCAGCGGCCAGGCCTATGTCTGCAATCTCGAAAATCGGTGCTTCGGCATCTTTATTGACCGCAACGATGCAGCCCGCATCCTTGATTCCGGTGACGTGTTGTATGGCGCCCGAAATACCGAAAGCGATATAAAGATCCGGGGCGATGATCTTGCCGGTCTGGCCCACCTGCATATCATTTGGACAATATCCGGCGTCAACCGCAGCACGCGAAGCACCGGCACCGGCACCGATCAAATCCGCCAGCTTGTAAATCAGGTCAAAGCTTTCCTGGCTGGCCAAAGCACGGCCGCCTGAGATAACACGGGCTGCAGTTTGCAGGTCTGGACGTTCGCCGCCACCTGACTGCAAATCGACATAGCGTGTATGCGTGCTTGCTGAAGCGGCGCTTGAGCGCTGCTCAACGGTTGCACTGCCCGTGCTTTCAACAGCCTTCCACGAGGCCACACGGGCGGTTGCAACCAGTTTGGCGCCTTCCGGTGCCTGCACATTTACAATGGCGTTACCGGCATAGATCGGGCGTTTGAAATGGTACGGGCCTTCCACCTCTGAAATATCACTGACCTGGTTGACACCCAGTAATGCTGCAATCCGTGGCATCAGGTCTCTGCCGTAGGTGGTAGACGGGCCGAGGATGTGACTGTAGTTGTCTGCCATGGCAACCACCTCTGCTGCGTGGTTGGTGGCCAGCGGGCTCGCCAGGTGTTCAGCGTCTATGGCAAAAACTGTTCCGGCACCATCAATGGCAGCGGCCTCGGAGGCAATGTCGCCTATGGATGAGCCCAAAACAACGATGTCATATTCATGACCTATCGCGCTGGCACAGCTGGCACATTTTGCGGTGCTGGGGTTGAGGCTCGCGCCGTCGTGTTCTGCAATGATTAATGTTCTGCTCATGATAATCCCCTTACACCAGTCCGCGGGTTTTAAGTTCTGCGACCAGTTGTGCCGCGTCTTCGACCATAATGCCTTTTTCACGCACCGGTGGTGGTGCGTACTGTGAAAATTGCAGGTCGTTTTCTGAAACCACACCCAGATCACTCAGCGGGATGACTTCCAGTGGTTTGCGTTTGGCCTTCATGATATCCGGCAGCTTGACGAAACGGGGTTCGTTCAGCCGTAAATCCACCGATATGACTGCCGGCAAATCTATTTCAATCGTTTCAAGACCGGCATCTACTTCCCGGGTCACGGCGGCTGTATCGCCTGACAACTTCAACCCTGAAGCGAAAGAAGCCTGCGGGCGATCCCACAAGGCTGCCAGCATCTGTCCGGTTTGTGAGTTATCACCGTCAATCGCTTGTTTGCCCAGCATAACCAGGCCAGCCTGCTCCTTTTCTACAATCTTGAGAAAAGCGCGCGCAAGGGTTAGTGGTTGCAGGTTCTCATCGGTATCGATTTGAATGGCCCTGTCTGCACCCATGGCCAGGCCGGTGCGAAGTTGCTGCTGGCATTCATTTCCACCCAAGGAAACGACGATGACTTCTTCGGCATTTCCAGCTTCGCGGATTCGTAAGGCTTCTTCCAGTGCGATCTCATCGAAAGGGTTAATGCTCATCTTGACGCCATCGGTATCAACACCGCTACCGTCAGATTTGACGCGGATTCGAACGTTGTAATCTACAACACGCTTTATGCCAACCAATATTTTCA
>Ga0209633_10006051_pt1 | contig 10426 bp, 6 predicted proteins | sample Cruoilmetagenom1_FD_187290 | JGI IMG/M metagenome (GOLD analysis project Ga0209633, IMG submission 187290) | Oil polluted marine microbial communities from Coal Oil Point, Santa Barbara, California, USA - Sample 1 (SPAdes) (version 2) | ecosystem: Environmental > Aquatic > Marine > Oil seeps ... | reverse complement strand
ATGTCGTTGGAAGTCTATAAATAAACTTCTGTTTTTCTAATGAAAAGCCTCAAAAAAATCTACAGATTTAAACCTGTAATTCTTACTCAATTTTACGCTGTCAATTTCTTAATCTTTCAATGAACTTGCTTCTTTCTCTTTAAGCGGGTGCAAATATAGAAAGGTTTTTAACTCTCACAAAACTATTTTGCTTTTTTTTAATAAAGTTTTTAAAGTTTTTTATAATTGCTTGATTATCAAAAACAAACCTCAATAATTAGGGGATGCAAATCTAAGAGATTTCTAAATATTTTTAAATATTTTTACCTAGAAAGTTATTAACAAAACAACAGGAAATGATTATTTAAATCAAGACCCTGAAGTTAATAGCTGATTTTTAAACACTTGCAATCTGTTTTTGAAAGATGCAACCTGAAAGTTTAAAATTTTTTGAGATTTCTCTAAATCAAATCCAGTTCTTGGAGGACGCTTGGCAGCTTGATTAAGCTGAGAAGTTGGTATTCGTTTTATAAAAGAGCTATCTAAATTGAATGTATCAGCAATTTCTAAGGCCATTTCATAGATACTTAAAAGTTCACTACTTGATATATGAAATACTCCTTGTGCGTCAAGTTGGATAGATAATAAACAGGCCTCTGCCAAATCATCAACAAAAGTTGGCATCCTGTATTGATCATCTACAATGGTAATTTCTTGCCTATTTTCAATGGCATTTTTAATCCAAAGCACAATATTATTTCTAGACATATTATCAACCACACCATATACCAAAATAGTTCTTAATATAGTATGTTTAATACCTGAGTTTATTATCAGCTCTTCAGACCTCAATTTTGAAAGTCCATAATAACTTAATGGATTTGGCTCATCATCCTCTTTATAAGGTCCGTCTTCGCCATCAAAAATGAAGTCTGTTGAAAGATGAATTAAATGACTACTGTGTTCCTTAGCGGAGCTGATCAAGGTTTTAACTGCCTCTACATTTATTAAGTCACATTTCTCTTTTTCTTCTTCACAGACATCAACATTGGTCATAGCTGCACAATTGATAATATAATGAGGCTTTATTTTATTGATTAGTTGAGTTAATTCATCAGCATTGGTAATATCAATACTATAATAGGTATAATTTTCGGCTGTACCATTTCTATTTTCACCTCGTGAGATCGCGATGACTTCAAAAGCATTTTTAGCAGATAACAGATTTACCAATTTTTGACCTAATAATCCGTTACTCCCGGTAATCAAAACTTTTTTCCTCATTAAAATAATTTATTGAGGTTTTGAATTTCTTCTAGACTACCAAGCACAATTAATTTAGAATTAGATATTAATTGTGTTTCTGCACCAGGATTGATAACATATTCGTTTTCCGGAGTTTTAAACCCAATTACCGAGCAACCCGTTTTTCGTCTTAGATCTAAATCTCTAATAGATTTTGATAAAAATTCTTTGGGTAGATCTTCAACAATTATTTCTTCCAAATGTGTAGCATTATCAGAATCTACGGCTAGCTTATCAACAAATTCAACTATATCTGGAGTCACCAATAAAGAAGCCATATGGTCACCTCCCAATTTGTCCGGCATAATAACATTATTAGCACCAGCTATACGTAATTTACTATCTGATGTATCATCAGAAGCTCGGCTTACAATTGTCATATTTTTATTGAGTTGTCTTGCTGAAAGCACAACAAATAGATTATCCGCATCAGAAGGCAAGGTGGTTATTAAATTTGAAGCGTAATTTATACCCGCTTTTTCTAATACATCATCTCTGGTAGCATCACCCTTTATAAATAACAAATTATCTTCTTCAATTTCAGAAATCATTGAATTATCGTTTTCAATTATCACCACAGACTTGTGATACTTTTTTAATTTGATTACAGCTTGTTTACCATTTCTACCATAGCCACACACTATAGTATGCTTTTTGAGTTGTTCAATTTTCTTTTGCACTTTTTTAAATTTAATTTTATCAAATAATTCGCCACTAGCCACATATTGTGCTATTACTGAGGTAATCAATCCTAACATAACAATACTCATTAAAATTAGAAAAATTGTAAATAATTTTTCTTCTTCACTTAACGGATGTACTTCACCAAAACCAACTGTGGTAATGGTAATTATTGTCATATATAAAGCATTAACAAATGAATCATTAGACAAGTTCATATAGCCAATGACTCCAATAGTAATCACCAGTAAAAAAAGTAATAATACCTTATATAAATTTGATTGAAATTCGTTCATAAAGTCTACAGATCAAATACGGAACTTCGTTTTGTGTAAATCATATCTTTTAATTTAAGTAAAAAAGCCAACGTCAAATAAATACCAAACCAAAATCCCAATGTGACAAATGATATGTACACAAAAAATAATCGCACATTTGTAACACGTATCCCTAATTTATCCGCCAATCGAGACGATACATCAAACCCTCTTTTTTCAAAAAAATAACGTATGGAATGAATAATTGTCATTGTTACTAATTTTGACGCAATTTAACCATTTATTCAATAATCCTTTACAATATACATACAAATTCTATTTTGTATTAATTACCTTTGTAGCTTGCAATTTTTTTAAGCTAATGACACAAGAATATATTGAAGTACAAGGAGCCCGGGTTCATAATTTGAAAAATATCGATGTTAAAATACCTCGAGAGAAGCTTGTTGTAATCACTGGTTTGAGTGGTAGCGGTAAATCTTCATTAGCTTTTGATACGATCTATGCTGAGGGTCAGCGCAGATATATTGAAACATTCTCTGCCTATGCACGTCAATTTCTTGGAGGCCTGGAGAGGCCCGATGTTGACAAAATAGATGGCCTATCTCCTGTTATTGCTATAGAGCAAAAAACTACTAATAAAAGCCCACGTTCTACCGTTGGCACCATTACTGAAATTTATGATTTTTTAAGACTTTTATTTGCCAGGGCTGCAGATGCTTTTTCATACAATTCAGGTGAAAAAATGGTGAGTTATTCTGATGAACAAATAATAGACTTAATCTTGCAAGATTTTGATGCTCAAAAAATTATTATTCTTGCACCTGTCATCAAATCGCGAAAAGGACATTACAGAGAACTCTTTGAACAAATTTCTAAACAAGGGTTTGTCAAAGTAAGAGTAAATGGAGAAGTTAGAGATATTGAAAAAGGAATGCGTTTAGATCGCTACAAAACGCATGATATTGAAATTGTTATTGATCGATTACAAGTTGATAATACTTCTTTAAAACGTTTGCAAGAAACCATAAAAACTGCTATGTATCATGGTGATGACACCATTTTGGTTCTTGATATTGAAAATAACAGCACAAGGTATTTCAGTAGAAGTTTAATGTGTCCATCAAGCGGAATATCCTATCCACAGCCAGAACCTAATTCCTTTTCATTTAACTCACCGAAAGGCGCTTGTGATAATTGTAATGGATTAGGAAATGTTAATGAAGTAAATATCAAAAAGATCATTCCTAATTATAAATCTTCCATTTTAGCTGGAGGGATCGCTCCTTTAGGTGAACAAAAAAATTCATGGATACTTAAACAAATTGAGTTAATTGCTGAACGTTATGACTTCACACTAAATACACAAATAGATAAAATACCTGAGGAAGCGCTACATATTATCTTATATGGTGGAAATGAAAAATTTGAAGTAACTTCTAAACAATTAGGAATTACAAGAAAATACGAGATTGATTTTGAAGGTATTGCAAACTTTATTAAATATCAGTTTGACGAATCAAATTCAACTTCAATTAAACGTTGGGCCTCATCATATATGGACGAGAATATTTGTTCAATTTGTAATGGTTCAAGACTCAAAATAGAGGCCTTACATTTTAAAATTCAAGATAAGAGTATTGCCGATTTAGCCGGAATGGATATCATACAATTAGCAGATTGGTTTGCAGCTATAAAGAAAAACTTATCTGAAAAACAACTCATTATTGCATCAGAAGTGGTCAAAGAAATTGAAACCAGGGTTCAATTTTTACTAGATGTTGGTTTAGATTATCTAACCTTGAATAGAAGTTCTAAAACCTTGTCAGGTGGAGAAGCGCAACGTATTAGATTGGCAACTCAAATAGGCTCGCAATTGGTTGGCGTACTTTATATATTAGACGAACCAAGTATTGGTTTACATCAACGTGACAATCAACGATTGATTGATTCCTTACAAAAATTGAGAGATATTGGTAATTCTGTTATCGTAGTAGAACATGATAAGGACATGATTGAAAGTGCTGATTGTATTATTGATATAGGGCCTAAAGCAGGAAAACACGGCGGTGAAATTATTAGTAATACCACTTCTAAAGAATTATTAAATGGAAATACCCTAACTGCTGATTATCTAAACGGAGTTAAAAAAATTGAACTACCAAAATCAAGACGAAAAGGAAACGGTAAAGAAATTATTTTAAAAGGAGCAACCGGTAATAACCTTAAAAATGTATCTGTAAAGTTGCCTCTTGGAAAAATGATCTGTGTTACAGGGGTTTCAGGAAGTGGAAAATCAACACTGATCAATGAAACATTATATCCAATTCTTAATCAATATATATATAGATCTGTAAAAGCGCCAATGCCCTATACAACCATAAAAGGATTGGAACATATTGATAAAATTATTGACATTAACCAATCACCGATTGGTAGAACCCCACGTTCAAATCCTGCAACATATACGGGTGTTTTTAGTGAAATACGAAGTTTGTTTTCTAAAACTCCAGAATCTATGATCAGAGGTTATAAGCCAGGTAGATTTTCGTTTAATGTAAAAACCGGTAGATGTGAAACTTGTGAAGGCGGTGGAGTTCGAGTAATTGAAATGAATTTTTTACCAGATGTTTATGTTGAGTGTGAAACTTGTCAGGGCAAACGTTTTAACAGGGAAACATTAGAGATACGATATAAAGGCAAATCAATTTCTGATGTGTTGAACATGACTATCGATGAAAGTGTGACATTTTTTGAGCTTATCCCTAAAATCTATAAAAAATTAAAAACTATTCAGGACGTTGGTTTGGGTTATATTACTTTAGGGCAACCATCAACAACGTTGTCTGGTGGCGAAGCGCAGCGGATCAAATTAGCCGCTGAATTGTCTAAAAAAGATACAGGCAATACATTTTACATTCTAGATGAACCTACAACTGGTTTACATTTTGAAGATATTGACGTATTAATGAAAGTTCTAAATACCTTGGCGGATAGAGGTAATACTGTTTTAATTATTGAGCATAATATGGATGTGATCAAATTAGCAGATCACATAATTGACATTGGTCCTGAGGGAGGAAAAAAGGGTGGTAAGGTGTTATGTATAGGTACGCCAGAAGAAATTATTAAGGATAAAAAAAGCTATACAGCAAAATTTCTAAAAAAAGAATTAATTTAGCCAGCTTGACTAACAAATGAAATGTCTGGCAGACATATAAATATTTATTTTCTATTTTTATGTCTCTATTAGTAGATAATTATTAATTAGTGTTTATAAAAAGAAACAATGGCGAAAGATATAAATCTGACTGATGACAGAAAAATCATCGAAAAGTTTAAGCATAAAACTTGGAATGAAATAAAAACCAATGATACATGGGCAATATTTAAGATAATGTCTGAGTTTGTTAATGGTTATGAAAAACTAAGTAAAATTGGTCCGTGCGTAAGTATTTTTGGCTCCGCCAGAACAAAACCGGATGATAAAAATTATATACTGGCAGAACAGATAGCATACGAGTTAACTCAGAATGGGTATGGTGTTATAACAGGTGGTGGCCCCGGAATTATGGAAGCCGGTAATAAAGGTGCCTATAGAGGAAAAGGTGCTTCGGTTGGATTAAATATTGACCTACCGTTTGAGCAACATGACAATCCTTATATTGATGCTGATAAAAATGTACAATTTGACTACTTTTTTGTACGAAAAGTAATGTTTGTTAAATATGCTCAAGGATTTATAGTAATGCCGGGAGGCTTTGGTACCTTAGATGAACTCTTTGAAGCAATGACGCTTATCCAGACCAAAAAAATTGGAAGATTTCCAATTATTCTTGTGGGAAGAGATTTCTGGAGTGGCATTTTCGATTGGGTTAAAGGAGTACTCATACAAAAATATGAAAATGCAAGTGAAGAGGATATGAAATTAATTAGGATTGTTGACACTGAACAAGAGGTGATAGAGTTGCTTAACAGCTTCTATAAAAAATATAGTTTAAGCCCGAATTTCTAAAATTGAAAGTAACTTAAAAACAAAAAGCATCCACCTAATAAGGCGGATGCTTTTTTATTAAAAAAGAGTTTAGTGGACTCTATTAATTATAATCTACAATGAAAAATTCAGTTCTTCTATTTATTTGATGTTTTGCCTTGCTACATTTCACAGAATTTGAACATTCATTTAATAACGCTGTTTCACCAAAACCTTTACCACTAATTCTATCAGCATCAATTCCTTTAGATATTATGTAAGCAACAGTAGATTCTGCTCTCTTTTCGGATAATATTAAATTTGCTTTGTCTCTACCTCTAGCATCGGTATGTGAACGAGATTCTACAATAATATCCGAATTCTCTTTCATTAATTCTACAACTTTATCTAATTCTTTTGCTGCATCCGGACGGATATTTGATTTGTTTAAATCGAAATAAATCGGATCAATATTGGCTATTTTCTTGTTCTTAATTTTTTCAGGAATTAACTGAAAAGAAATATTTATCTCATTCTCTACGACATCATTAGCAGCTTCAATTACTTGTTCATCTTTTAGAAAGCCTGTCTTAGTACCTACTATTTTATAGGATGAATTACAGGCAATTTCAAAACTGAAAGCACCATCGATACCTGTTGTAATACTTTGTATTTTATTTTCATTTTCATCTAATAAATCAATAACCGCATCAGACAATGCTTTCTGGTTATCTTTATTTTGAGCAAAACCTGTTACTTGCTGAGTACATTCAATTTTAAGTGGAGATACTACCTCAAAGCTATAAATATCGTCATCACCTATTCCTTCTGTTCTATTTGAAGAAATAAATCCTTTGTTCTTGTTCAGAACAAAAGCAAAATCATCACTTATACTATTAATAGGTTCTCCTAAATTTACTAATTCTGATATTGAATTATCGTATATTTTTACCGCAAAAATATCCAGACCACCTATGCCTTTATGGCCTGTGGTAGAAAAATAAAGAATGTTATCATCATTTACAAAAGGAAACATTTCCTTTTCTTCGGTATTAATTTTTGATCCTAAATTTTTAGGTTCACTATAGGTTCCGTCATCATTTATATCTACTTCGTAAATATCCGTTTTTCCAATAGACTCCGGTCTATCAGAAATAAAATATAATTTTTTATCATCTTCACCTAAAGCTGGATGCCCCGTTGAAAATTGATCACTATTAAAAGGCAATTTTATAATATCTGTCCACTCGCCAGTGACTCTAACCGTAGCCTTAAATAATTGTAATTTCAAAACACCATCATCATCATTCTTTACAACATTGTTATAATAATTATTACTTGTGAAATAAACCGTTTTTAAATCTTTTGTAAACTCAACTTCCGCTTCATGAAACTTATTATTAACTGTACCTTTTACTTTATGTTTTCCCGTTATTTCTCCTTCATTGGTCACTTTTCCAATATATAGATCTAAATAAGGTTGACTATTGGGTTTCCATACATTCTTAACAATTGATCTTCTACTTCTTGGAGATGCAAAAACAACACTGTCTGCACCAAAATAAGTTGTGCCGAAGTCAGCAAACTCAGTATTAATATTTATATTCTTTATAACATATTTGCCAGCTGTAGTTTGTGCAGCTATATTAAATGCACAAAACAATAAGACTATAATTATATATTTTTTACTCATGTCTTTAATATTTATTTGTTGAGGTCTGTGCTTTTTATTTGAAAGGTTCATTTCTAATTGTTTTTTGACTAGAAAAATCTAGGTGATATAACATTATCTCTTGAAAGGTCTACATCCCACGAGAAAAATACTTCGTGAGAACCGGAATTTAAATCGCCCAAATTAGTAGTGGTGTAATCATATGCATATCCAATTCTCAAATCGTCTGTAACTAAGAAACTTGCTAGCCCACCAATTGAGTCATCTAACCTATAAGAAGCTCCCAATTCAAATCTTTCATTTATTAAAAAATTAGTTGATACGTCCACAGATAATGGAACTCCAGGAGCAGCCTTGAGCATTACCGAAGGTTTAAATTTTAAATTTTCAGACGCATCAAACACGTAACCACCCGTTAAAAAGTAATGCATTTTTTCGGAAGCGCTCGTAACACTATTGCTCTTCTCAAAATGTTTAGTCTCTAATACATTCGGTAAAGATAATCCTACATAAAATTTATTGGTATAATAAAATGCTCCTGCACCAAAGTTTGGTAACACTCTATTATCAAAATCTAAATGTGTCGGATCATTCGGATCTATAGATGTTAATGCCAATGCATCTAAATTATGAAAGGTAAACCCTGCTTTTAATCCAAATGCTAGTTTTCCTTCTTCAGAAGTGTTAATAGTATATGAAAAATCAGCGAACAAATTCTGCTCTTTTAAAGGTCCTATTTTATCGGCAATAACAGAAATACCTAATCCGAGCTTTTCACCTACCGGGGCATGAGCCGAAAATGTTAATGTTTTTGGAGCTCCATCTATACCTGTCCATTGCGTTCTTCCTAAAACACCAATACTTAATGTTTGTTTAGAACCTGCATAAGCTGGATTCAACACATTCATATTATACATATACTGCGTGTATTGTGGATCTTGTTGACCGTAAAAATTTATCGATAACAATACCAAACTCAGTACTAAAAATAATTTTATTCTTTTCATCTATATTATATTTTACCAGAATGAGAATCTATTCCTTTTCCTTTAAAAACTTAAATTATCTATTTAAATACACCCATCCAGACTCAGGTTTTTTATTACTATCATTAAAATTTATCATATAAAAATAGGTACCGGTTGGCACTTTATTATTACTACCTAAAGTCATTCTACCTGTTGAGAATCCATCCCACCATTTTGGATTAGAACTGCCATTATTTTTATATTCATAAACTAAGTTACCCCAACGATTATATATAGTCATTTCAAAATTTGGGAACAAGTTTACCAGTCCTGGAATTTCAAAAACATCATTGATACCATCACCATCCGGTGTAAAAAGAGTAGGTATTGAAACTTCGCAAGCTTTTATATCTAAATAGTCCGGAGTACCATCTTCATCACAATCATCATCAATTGGGTTTCCATTTTCGTTACCATCTTCTTCTCTAGTTAGAATCTCATCATTATCATCATCTGTATCCATATAATCAGGTGTTCCGTCATCATCTGTATCTAAACCATCTTCGTCTCCATTACTCACATTGTCATTATCACAGTCTAACTCATTCCATATTTCGGATGGATCTAAAGTTCTACTGTCCGCATTAAAATCACATGGATCACCTGAGTTAGTACCGTCTGTATTTTCTTGACTATCTGTTACACCATCACCATCAGAATCAGGATCAATAACAGTGATAGTAATTGATGCCGTTGCACACACATCTGGATCTATCGCTGTATTACATACTTGATAATCTATACTTACCGTACCACCTGCTATTGCTTCTAAAGCGGTTGGCGTATATTTAACCTCACCCGTGGTAGTATCAAACGCTATACTTCCCGTTGCTGTACCTGAACCTAAATCTGAAATACTCGTATCCGCTCCAGGTAAGAAATCGTCATTGCTTAAAATATCAAATGTAGTTGGACCACCAAATATTGCTGTGAAAACATCATCATCGGCCCTAGGAACTAATGGATTTGGATCTGTTCCATTTGGATTACCATCTCCATCACAATCTGCTGCATTCCATGCCCCATCAGGTGTAACTGTTTGACTTGTTATCAATAAGCTACATGCATCTCGAGCACCTGTATTGTCGATAATTTCTATGCCATTGATAACTCCATCACCATCACAATCTAATGCATTCCATACTGCGGTTACATTAGCAATAATTTGATTTGACGTATTGTAATCACAGGGTAAATCAGGATCTGTGCCATCAATTATCTCTTGTCCGTTTGACACACCGTCACCATCTGTATCTCCATCAGCAATTGTTATGGTAATTGATGCTGTTGCACACACGTCTGGATCTATCGCTGTATTACATACTTGATAATCTATACTTACCGTACCACCTGCTATTGCTTCTAAAGCGGTTGGCGTATATGTAACCTCACCCGTGGTAGTATCAAACGCTATACTTCCCGTTGCTGTACCTGAACCTAAATCTGAAATACTCGTATCCGCTCCAGGTAAGAAATCGTCATTGCTTAAAATATCAAATGTAGTTGGACC
>Ga0209633_10006050_pt1 | contig 10427 bp, 7 predicted proteins | sample Cruoilmetagenom1_FD_187290 | JGI IMG/M metagenome (GOLD analysis project Ga0209633, IMG submission 187290) | Oil polluted marine microbial communities from Coal Oil Point, Santa Barbara, California, USA - Sample 1 (SPAdes) (version 2) | ecosystem: Environmental > Aquatic > Marine > Oil seeps ... | reverse complement strand
TGCAACTGCTCTACCACTAGGGTCGTTCATGTTTTTAAAACTCTCATCCCACTCCAATGCTATTTTTGTACTACAAGCAACTGATGCTTCTTGAGGTACACAAAGCGCTGCTGTATCTGAAGGAAAGTGCTCTGTAAAAATTGACCGATAATAAAACTCTTCTTTACTAGTTGGTGTTTGAATAGGAAATTTATACTTCGCATTTGCTAATTGTTCATCGGTAATTTCTTTATCTACAACTTCTTTTAAAGTATCAATCCAAGAGTATCCAACACCATCAGAAAACTGTTCTTTTTGTCTCCAAGCAACACTTTCTGGTAAATAGCTTTCAAAAGCCTTACGAATTACCCATTTTTCCATACGCACCCCATTAATCATTTTATCTTGAGGATTAATTCGCATAGCAACATCCATAAATTCTTTATCTAAAAACGGCACACGACCTTCAATACCCCAAGAAGCTAAAGATTTGTTTGCCCTCAAGCAATCATACATATGTAATTTATCTAATTTACGAACTGTTTCTTTATGAAATTCTTCTGCGTCTGGTGCTTTATGAAAATACAAATAGCCTCCAAATAATTCATCTGCTCCTTCACCAGACAATACCATTTTTACACCCATTGATTTAATTACTCTAGCCATTAAATACATAGGTGTTGAAGCTCTAATAGTTGTAATATCATACGTTTCTAAGTTATAAATAACATCTTTAATAGCATCTAAACCTTCTTGAATGGTGAATTTTATTTCGTGATGAATAGTTCCGATATGATTGGCAACTAATTGTGCTGCTGCCAAATCTGGCGAACCTTCTAAACCTACCGAAAATGAGTGTAATTGTGGCCACCATGCATCTTGTGTATCTCCTGATTCTATTCTTTTTTCTGCGTATTTTTTCGCTATAGCGGAAGTAACCGAAGAATCTAAACCACCAGATAATAAAACTCCATAAGGCACATCACTCATCAGCTGACGATGAACCGCAGCCTCTAAAGCATTGTGTAATTCATCAATACTGGTTTGGTTTTCTTTTACAGCTTTATAATCTGTCCAATCTCTAACATACCATTTTACTAATTTACCATCAATACTCGATAAATAATGCCCTGGTGGAAATAACTCAATTTTAGTACAAACACCTTCTAAAGCTTTTAACTCAGAAGCTACATAAAAAGTTCCGTTGGCATCCCAACCAATGTATAAAGGAATAATTCCCATATGATCTCTTGCTACAAAATATGCATCTTTTTCAACATCATAAATTGCAAAACCAAAAATACCATTCATTTCGTCAATAAAATCAACTCCCTTTTCTTGGTACAAAGCCAAAATCACTTCACAATCAGATTCTGTTTGAAAGTTATATTTTCCATCAAATTGCTTACGCAAATCCTGATGGTTATAAATCTCACCATTAGCAGCTAATACCAAACTTTTATCCTCATTAAATAAAGGCTGTTTTCCTGAAGCTGGATCTACAATTGCCAAACGCTCGTGCGCCAATATTGCTTTATCATTACTATAAATACCACTCCAATCCGGACCACGATGACGAATTTTTTTTGACATTTCTAACAATTGAGGCCTTAATACCTCTGCTTTTTCCTTTAAATCAAATGCACATACAATTCCACACATGTTTATATAATTTTTAAATATTTTATTCTTTGTTTATAAATATACTGCAAATATGGTATATATGTTTTTAATTGTAAACATATATATTATATTTAGTTTGTATTTATAACAAAATATTTGATTTTTATTTTAATTTGTAATTATTAAGTAATACTATTAGGAAGTAATGTTTCTTTTTGGAATATAAGTATCTAAATTACACTTCTAATCTCAGCATAAATAAATTCGCCTACTCTATCACCATAAAGATTAATATTAAAGTCTGATTTTTTTTTCTTAAAAAATATAAATGCATCTACCATTTTTTGCTGATTACTTCCAACAATCGTAGCAAATCCATTTTTTACTAACTCACTCCACTCTGTTTCTTCACGAACTATAATACAGTGTTTTTTATTAAAAAAAGCTTCTTTTTGGAGCCCCCCACTATCGGTTATAACCATTTTACAATTTTTAAGTAACTCTAACATATCAAAATAGCCAACAGGGTCAATCATTTTGATATTATAATCCAATTGGTATTTCTCTAATATTTGTTTGGTTCTAGGGTGGATTGGTAAAACTACTTGCATTTCTTTTGAAATGGTTTCTAACCCTTCAAAGATAGACTTAAGCTTTTCTAAATCATCTGTGTTTTCTTGTCGATGAATAGTAGCTAAAACAAAGTTTTTATTTTGTAATTGTAAATCTTTTATAACATTCGATTTCTCGGAAGAGGTTTTACTGTAATACGCAATAGTATCTCTCATAATATCGCCACATTTTACAACTTTGGCATCTAGATAATCAAAACCTTCATTTTTTAAATTATCGATTGCAGTTTGGGTAGGACAAAGCAATAAATCTGAAATTCTATCGGTTAATATTCTATTGACTTCTTCAGGCATTTTCATATTAAAAGACCTCAAACCAGCTTCAATATGCACTACTTTTATATCAAGTTTTTTGGCAGCCAAAGCTCCTGCTATGGTAGAGTTTGTATCACCATAGATTATTACAGCATTTGGTTTTTCTTTTATTATTACCTTTTCAATTTTCTCTAACATTTGCCCTGTCATGGCACCATGGCTCAAACCATTAATATTTAGGTTGTATTTTGGTTTGGATATTTCCATTTCTTCAAAAAAAACATCACTCATATTAAAGTCATAATGTTGACCTGTATGAATAATGATTTCTTCAATTTCTTTTTTATCAGCAATTATTCTACTCAAAACTGCTGCTTTCACAAATTGTGGACGAGCGCCTAAAATGGTTATTATTTTTTTCATTTAATGTTTTTAATCAAATCAGCCAATTGTTTTGTCAAATTTTTTCGATGATATTGTTCTATATTTTTTGAGTCTACATTTAAATTACCCTCTTTGTCCTTTTTATAAAAATCTATAATAGTTTTCTTTAAGTTTTCTTTATCTTCAAAATCAATTACAATTCCTGAATTTGTTTTCTTTATAATTTCGGCTAAATCTCCATCTGTAGGAGCTATGGCTAAAATTGGTCTTTTGGCTTGTAAATATTCAAATACTTTACCTGTAATAATTCCTTTAGCAGCTGGCACATTATTTACAGCTAACAATAATACTTGTGCTGATTTTTGATAATCAACCACTTCTTTATGAGATAAATAATCTATAAAATCAATATACTTTTCCAACCTATTCTCATGAATATTTTGTTTAACTTCTTTAGCTACTTTACCAATCAATTTGATTTGTAAATCATTTGAAAAATCTGGATTTTTATCAATTAATTCAGCAAGAACTTTCCATAAAATTTTTGGATTTCTATCGGCATTCATCATTCCAATATGGGTAATTGCAAATTTCTCATCTAGTTCATTTTTATTATCCGATAATTCTCCGTCAAAACCATTGGCAATAACATGTGTATTTTGATTGAATTTTTTATAATTCTCTTTCATCGTTTTACCAACAACTAAAACTGCATCTGCTTTTTGTATAACCTCTTGCTCTAATGCAATATGTTTTTGTTTTGATTTATCTGTCAAAGGCAATTGATGAAAGTAATCAATATCTGTCCATGGATCCCTAAAATCAGCTATCCAATTCATTGAAAATTTTTCTTTCAACCTCATACCAATCACATGTAAACTATGTGGTGGACCTGTAGTGATTACAACATCTATTTTATTTTTTTCTAAATATTCTGACAAGTATTTCACAGAAGGGTTTATCCAAAATTTCCGAGCATCAGGAATAAAATAATTCGCTCTAATATATTGTAGTTTTTTTTCAATAAATGTTGGATTAGGGTTTAAAAACCCTGCACTGGTTACTGGCTGCTTACTCTTAAATTTTGAGAGCAAATTGTTTGGTTCCCAAATAGGCTGCTTTAGAGTTTCAATATTTTTAGGTATTTCATGTTCTAAAGTATTATCTAACAAAACATATTCTGGATTTTCAACAGTATAAATAACTGGAGTAATATCAAAATTTGGTAGATATTTTACAAATTTTAACCAGCGCTGTACACCACTACCACCTGCAGGTGGCCAATAATATGTAATAATGAGTACTTTCAATTACTTTTCTCTATTTCTTTATAAATATCAATTAAACTCTGCGAAACTTTTTCCCAAACAAATTCTTCTTCTATAAATTTTTGTCCATTTTCACCAAATTGCTTTCTTAGTTCCTCATCATGGTACAATTTTAATACTTTATTTGTGAAATCTTCAATATTTTTTTCTTGGTGCACCAAACCACTTTTTGTCTTCTCAACAAGATTTTTTTGTGCAATAGCATCGCTCACCAAAACTGGTTTAGCAAAACTCATATATTGAAATATTTTATTTGCAAAAGTCGTATCGTGGTGTTTATTCTTATGCAAAGGTGAAATTCCAATATGACTAGCTTTAATATAAGATGGAAATAAACTAACATCTTGCCAGCCTTCAAAATCAACATGTTGCTCTAAACTATTATTTTTAACTAACTCTTTAAGTATATTATCAGAAGAATTAGAACCAACAACAACCAATTTTAAGTTTTTAATTTCTAGTTTTAAAATATTTAAAGCTTCAATTACAGTCATTAAACCACGCCTCAAACCTGTATCTCCTAAATAAAGTATTACAAACTTATCTTTATATTTAGCTAATATCTTTTTATTAAAAATTGCATCCTCATAAAATGTTTTCTTAACCGTATTTGGAACAATATGCACATTATCTGCATAGATTCTACTCAAAATTTCATCTTTAGCTTCTTGTGTAACCACAATCGTTTTTGCTGCTTTTTTTATGAATTGCTCTTCTTTTTGCTTCCATTTTACAGAAGATATCAATTGTTTTCCTGGAAATTTTTGTAAATGAGGATACAACTTCATAATCTCTGGTCTATTCTCATGCAAATCTAAAACAATTGGTAAGTTTGTTTTTTTATTTGTTTTAAATACAGCTTCAGCGATAACCATATCGTGAATATGAATTGCTTCAATTTTATTTTCAATCAAGAAATGGTTTATTTTCTTTACCATTAAATTTGCATAAAATGAAAAAGTATATGCCAATGCCGAAAGTTTATACTCTATTTTATTTGAAAGGTACCTTTTTACTATAATCCCATTTATGTTTTCCGAATCCAATTCATTTTCATATTTTAAACAAAATAAAAAAACTTCATGTCCTGCATTTATTAATGCAACAGCTTCGTTTTCTACCCTTGGATCGGGTGGAAAAATTTTATCTAAAATCATTCCAATTCGCATAACTAACTATCTTTCTGCGTAAACTGCGTAGTATCTAGGTGTATATTTTCTAAGGATCGGACGAAATCCAATTTTATTGATTGGGCTTGTCCATTTTTCAGATTTTTTAATTTGCCAACCAGCCTTTTCTAACAACCAATCAAATTGCCAATCTTCAAACTCATGGTAATGCCTATCCCATTTATCCGTTTTACTTTTGTAAGCACTTGCAAACCATAATTTTAAAGGCACTGTTGTAATCAATTTATTTACTTTAATGGTATTTAGCACATTAAAAGGAGCTATTAAATGTTCAAAAATTTCAAAAGAAGTAACAGCATCTACATCAAAGTTGTTTACATTTTTATAATCAAAATCTAAATCTTCGCCATGTGTATTAAAAACGGTATAACCATAAGTTTCCAAAATTTCGCTTAATTCATTTCTAACTCCTAAATCTAAAATTTTAGCAGGAGCTGGCAACACTGACTGTAAAAAAGCAATGGTATGATTGTATCTTTTTTTTGGTGTTATTTTATACATTTTTTTTCTTTGTTTTAAAATACCATCCAATAGGAATTAATAGCATCAACACATAAGATACTAAAGTAATTGTATTTCCTGTTTGTATTACTTGTGGTTCAAATTTAAATTCAATTTTGTGTTTCCCTTTCGGGATAATCATAGCACGTAAAACATAATTTGCTCTAAAATGAGGTGTTAATTTTCCATCAACATATGCATTCCAACCATTTTTATAATACATTTCAGAAAAAATAGTTAATTGATTATAAACAGCATCACTTTCATAAGTTAACTTATTAGCCTGATAACTAACTAATTTTATATTATCAAAAGGGTCAATATTAAATTCAAAATCTTGCAATTCATTTTTATCTTCTGCATTAACAATAGCAGTTTGTTTTGTATTTAAACTATCTAACGCCTTAATTTCTTCATCAGCCGAATTAACAAATTTTACATTTTTCACAAACCAAGCATTGCCATTAGCCTCGTCATTCAATTGTACATTAGCACGGCTATTCTCGTCAGGAAAAATAATGTATTTGGTATTTAACATGTTCAATACATCAATATTGTTTTTTGCAATTTGAAAATCGTAAAGTTCTTGATAGCGTCTTGGTTTCGCTGCATGATAGCCGCCGATAGAATTATGAAAAAATGATGTGCTCCCGTCATTCATAGGGTTAACCATAAAATTCATCACTCTATAATGACCTTTGTCTTTTTGTATTTCAACATCCATTTCACCTTTTGGAAATGGTTTTTCTAATTTTGAAGCGGTAATAAAATCATCATTATTTACATAACGTTTTGCAATACTAACCAAATCAAAAAGCACCAAAACAAAGAATATTCCTAAAACAATATTTTTATTAATTTTCTCTTTTATAAAAAGCCACAATGACAAGGCAAAAAATGAAGTCAAAATTAAAGTTCTTAAGCTATCTTGAAAAAATATTACTTTTCTATCAGCAATTAAAGCATCTGAAAACCCTGCTGCCATATTATCAAAATTAGCATCTCTAAAACTTTCAAAAGAAAAGAAACTGGTTCCCGAAAGGGTGAAAAATAAAGCCAAACCTGCAACGATTATTGTGCTTTTTTTTAGGGCGTTAATTTTATCTTCTTTATTTACACCACTATCTAAAAACTTTTGAACTCCTAGAATACCCAATAACGGAATTGCCAATTCAGCGATAACTTGTATAGAGGAAACTGCTCTAAATTTATTATAAAAAGGGACATAATTGATAAACAAATCGGTTAAAAAACTGAAATTCTTACCCCAACTCATCAAAATAGAGAATATAGTAGCAGCTATCAACCATTTTTTTAAATTGCCTTTCACTAAAAAAATTCCTAAAACAAATAAAAACATCATAATGGCGCCTATGTAAGCTGGTGCTGCAACAATGGGCTGTTTGCCCCAATACATAGGTGCATTTTCGGCATAATTTAAAGCTTGATTTCTACCAGCTATATCTTTAAGAAAACGATAAGTATTTGAATCTTTTCCTAAATTTTCATTATTTGAGCCTCCCATAAATCTAGGGATAAACAAATCAAAAGTTTCTAAAATTCCATAACTGTATTCTGTAATATAATTTTTTGATAATCCAGAAGTATTTTCTGCAGGACTTCCATCAGGATTAATTGTTAACTCACTTTTACTACGAGTACTATAGGCAGCATATTCTTTGGTTGCTAATAAACTTGTAGCATTTACACCTACTGCAAGAAAAATTGCTACAAAAAGTATTCCTATTCTTTTAAAATAATTTGGTAATTCTTTATTTTGATAAGCGTTGAAAAGATAAACTATTCCAAAAATAAAAATCATAAACAGCAAATAATAAGTCATTTGCGGATGACTAGCATTGACTTCTAATGCCATTGCAGTTGCTGTTAATATAAATCCTTGCAGATATTTATTTTGAAAAACCAATAAAATTCCAGCTAAAACCATCGGCATATATGCAATAGCATGAGCTTTGGCATTATGGCCAACCCCTAAAATTATAATGAAATAGGTTGAAAAACCAAAGGCGAGAGAGCCAATAATGGCCAATTTCCAATCTATTTTTAATACCAAAAGTAAAATAAAAAAGCCTAAAAAATAGAGAAATAGATAATCTGCTGGTCTAGGTAAAAATCGTAATACACCATCTATTTTTTTAATATAATCATTGGGATAATAGGTACTAAGTTGGTAAGTTGGCATACCACCAAAGGCTCTATCTGTCCAATAAGGTTCTTTGTCATGTTCCGCTCTAAACTCTTTTACTTCTTTTGACATACCTCTAAATTGAGCTATATCACTTTGAAATAATTTTTTACCATCTAAAACAGGAGAGAAATAAGCCAAAGAAATGATAATAAAAGTAAGCAGTGCTGTTATATAAGGAACAATCTTTTTAAAATCCATAAATAAAATGGTTATATAATTTATAGTTAGATATGTATTATTCAGTTTCGTTGAAAACGAAATTATATTATCAAAAATTACTCATCAACCTCTTCATAATCAACATATTCACCAACACTTTTATTGCTTTCTTTATTCTGCATTGGCTTTTTATCAATGGTTGTTTCTCCTTCTTTTGAAGTATCAACTGGTTGTTGAAAACCCTGTTGCTCTTTAATTTTACTTTCAAAATTTTTCATTATTTTTTGAAAAAATATTGGAAATAAAAATCTTCCAATAAATTTCAAACCATAATAAACCAACATGATTATTAAAACAGTTCGTAAGACCCCTTGTAATGATGCTTCTTGCATATCATTCAGTTTAGTATAACATAAAATTATTAATCAATCCTAAAATAACAAATAGACCTCTTTATATTTTTAAAAGAGCTCTTGTATTTCTACTGGATTAGTTCGGCTTAAAAAAATCAAATTTAATTTTCAATCGCTTTGATTTTAAGCTTTACTAAATTTAATTTTCAAAAATAACAATTTGCAAACAATTGAAACGTTTATATAAAGAAAATCTTATTTTTGATTTTTTATAAAGCATAATATGAAGCATCTTTTTACATCCATATTCCTCCTGTTTTTCTTGCAAATTAGTTTTGCACAATATACAGAGGTAATCAATTCTAAACGGCCTGGTTTTTCTGATAGCCCTTATAGTGTAGGTACTAAAGTATATCAAGTAGAAGGTGGTTTTTTTTATAAAAATGTTGGTAATTACCTTTATTATGATGCTATTGCAAGTGAATCTATTGCATATAGTGCCAAAGCTTTTGGTACAGATATTACTTTTAGAACAGGTCAGTTTTTTGAAAAACTAGAATTTAATTTAGATTTAACTGTACAAAATGAAAATAGAGATTACACCAAACCAACAATATATTCAGAATCGGGATTTGGGTTGAGTAAATTAACCATTGGTGCAAAGTATCTAGTTTACAAACCAACATATACTGATAAATCTAAAGAGATTAGAAGTTGGAAAGCGCGGCATAGTTTTGATAAAAGGCGCTTATTACCAGCAGTAGGTGTTTATGTTGGATTAAATACAAATTTGCTAAATGATCTTTATAAAAACTCAGGAGGTTTAAGTCCTAAATTTGCAATTTTCACACAAAATGACCTTAGTAATAGATGGGTAGTTTTAACTAACTTCATAATGGATAAAGCTTTTACTGATGCCTCTGAAAATTCATTTATAGGTACTACTACTTATGCATTAACACAACAATGGTCTGCTTTTGGAGAAGGCCAAGTTTTTTTTAGAAAAAATGTTCCAAACGATTTTCAATTTGGTGCTGGAGCTGCTTATTTAGTTAATAATAATTTACAAGCTGATTTATCGGCAAGAATGATTTATGATGAACGAGGTGATAATACTTTTCTTTTTGGAGGAGGAGTTTCTTGGCGATTGGATAGACATAAAGATAAAATTATCAAAGCCAAAACCGATAATAATGAAGTTAAATTAGAAAAAGAAAATCAAAGCTTTTTTAATAAAATTACTTTTGGAATATTTGCTGGTGGTAACAAATCTTCAAATAATAAAAAGATGAGAAATGTTAAAACTTCAAAGGCAAAAACAAGAAGTTTAGAACCTCCTGTTAACAAAAAAGCACAAAAAGCAAAAAAGAAAAACAACAAGCGACTTATCAAACAACAAAAGCAAAAAGAAAAAGCACAAAAAAAATACAATAAAAATTTAGAAAAAAGTTAATTTTACCGCATGGTAATATTAAAAGAGGTTTTATCTAAAAAAGAGCTTAAACAATTTGTTAAGTTTCCTTTTACACTTTATAAAAACAACAAATATTGGGTTCCACCAATAATTAAAGATGAGGTTGCAAGTTTTGACAAAACCAAAAATCCAGTTTTTGAACATGCAGAGGCCAATTTTTTCCTTGCCTATAAAAACAATCAAATTGTTGGTCGTATTGCTGCAATAATCAATTGGACAGAGATTAACGAGCAGAAAATAAAAAAAATGCGTTTCGGTTGGTTTGATGTTATTGACGATATTAGTGTTACAACTGCCCTACTCCAAAAAGTAAATGAAATTGGCAAGCAAAATAATTTAG
>Ga0209633_10006049_pt1 | contig 10428 bp, 6 predicted proteins | sample Cruoilmetagenom1_FD_187290 | JGI IMG/M metagenome (GOLD analysis project Ga0209633, IMG submission 187290) | Oil polluted marine microbial communities from Coal Oil Point, Santa Barbara, California, USA - Sample 1 (SPAdes) (version 2) | ecosystem: Environmental > Aquatic > Marine > Oil seeps ... | reverse complement strand
GGAGGTCACCACATCGCGCACCACCTGCTCGGGCAGAGCAGTGGAATCGACGATCATGGCGTTTTGCCCCCCGGTCTCGGCGATCAGCGGCACGATAGGCCCATCACGCCGGGCCAGGGTCTGATTAATCAGCTTTGCCGTTTCGGTCGAGCCGGTGAACGCAACCCCGGCGAGACGGGGATCGCCCACCAGAGCGGCGCCGATCTTAGCGCCCTCGCCGGGTAATAGATGCAGCGCGTCGCCGGGCACCCCGGCTCGGTGCAGCATGCGCACGGCGGCGGCGGCGATTAGCGGCGTCTGCTCCGCCGGCTTGGCGATCACCGTGTTGCCGGCGGTCAGCGCCGCGGCCACCTGGCCGGTGAATATGGCCAAGGGAAAATTCCACGGGCTAATGCAGGCGAAAACACCGCGGCCGCGCAGAGAAATCTCATTGCGCTCCCCCGTCGGGCCGGGCATGGCCTGGGGCCGGACAAAGTCGGCGCGGGCGCGGGCCGCATAATACCGGCAGAAATCGACAGCCTCGCGCACCTCGGCCAGGGCGTCCGGGATGGTCTTGCCCGCTTCGCGCACGCACAAGGCCATCAGTTCGGCCCGGCCCTGCTCCATGAAATCGGCCGTCCGCTCCAGGCACGCGGCGCGCTCGTCCGCCGGCGCTGCATCCCAGTCCGCGGCGGCACCCACGGCACGAGTCAGCGCCGCATCCACGTGCGCCGGCGTCGCCTCGACCACCTCGCCGACCACGCGCCGAGTATCCACCGGGTCGCGGGCTAGCCGCGCCGGCCCTGCCTGCGCGGTACCGCCGACGATGGGTGTTGCCGGTTCAAATCGCGCCGCCGCCATGGTCTGGCCCAGCCGGGCCAAGGCCTGCGGGTCATTCAGATCGATCCCGCGAGAGTTATGCCGTTCCGCGCCGAATAAATCTATCGGCGGCGGAATCTGTGGATGGGGGACAATGCTTAACCGCCGCACCTTGGCCACCGGGTCGGCAATGATCTCCTCGATCGGCAGCTTTTCGTCCTGGATGCGGTTGACGAAAGAGGTGTTGGCCCCGTTCTCCAATAACCGACGCACCAGATAGGCAAGCAATTCCTCGTGCCCGCCAACCGGCGCGTAGATGCGCACCGGCAGGTCCAGCTTGTCCTTGCCCGCCACCTGGGCATAGAGCGTCTCGCCCATGCCGTGCAGACGTTGGAATTCGAAATCCCGTGACGCGCCAGCCATCTCCAGGATCGCCGCCAAGGCGTGCGCGTTGTGGGTGGCGAACTGCGGGTAGAACGCGTCGGGCGCCGCGAACAGGCGCTTGACGCAAGCAAGGTAACAAACGTCCGTCGAGACCTTGCGGGTAAAGACCGGATAGCCGTCGAGGCCGGCCATCTGGCTGAGCTTGATCTCGGTATCCCAGTAGGCGCCCTTGACCAGGCGCACCATCAAGCGCCGCTTGTGGCGGCGCGCGATATCGGCAGACCAATCAATGACATAGGGCGCACTCTTCAGATACGCCTGCACCGCCAGGCCGAAGCCGTTCCAGCCGGCGATGTCCGCATCTCCGGAGACCGCCTCGATCACATCCAACGAAAGGTCGAGCCGGTCCGCCTCCTCGGCATCCACGGTCAGGCCAATGTCCGCGGCCTTGGCGGCCTGGGCCAAGGCCTTGAGGCGCGGCACCACCTGCGCGATGACCCGCTGCCGCTGGGCGAATTCGTAGCGCGGATGCAGGGCCGAGAGCTTCACCGAAATGCCCGGTGCCGCGATGGGGCCACGGCCGGCTGCTGCCTTGCCGATGGCGGCAATAGCGGCCTGATATGCCTCGAAGTAGCGGTCGGCATCGGCCATGGTGTGCGCCGCCTCGCCCAGCATGTCGTAGGAATAGCGATAGCCCCGCTTCTCGTCGGCCTTGGCGCGGTCCAGGGCTTCGGCGATGCTGCGACCCATGACGAACTGGCGGCCGAGAATGCGCATGGCCTGCGTCACCGCGCCGCGAATCACCGGCTCGCCACTGTTCTGGATCAGACGGCGCAGGGTGCCCGTCAAATCGCCGGTATCGCGCTCGTCCAGGCGGACCACACGGCCGGTGAGCATCAGCGCCCAGGTGGAGGCGTTGACGAAAACCGAATCGCTGTGCCCCAGGTGCGCCTGCCAATCGGCGGTAGCGATCTTATCCTTGATCAGCTTATCCACGGTTTCCGCATCGGGCACGCGCAGCAACGCCTCGGCCAGGCACATGAGCACGACGCCTTCCTTGCTGGAGAGGCCGAATTCATAGAGGAAGGCGTCCAGACCGCCGCCGCCGACCCGTTCGCGGCGCACGTCGGCGACCAAAGCGGCGGCCCGTTCGGCGATGCGCTCTTGCGCCTCGGGCGGCAGTGTCGCCTCATCCGCCAGGCGGCGGACAGCCTTGCTTTCGTCGGCGCGCAGATTGTCGCGCACGGCCTTGCGCAGGGGCGCGACCTCGGCCAGGGCGGGATCGATGATCATGGCGATATCCCATGGAGTCAGGCGGTCAAAGCGCTTCGGGGGAGTCTAGCCGACTGCGCCGCACCGGCAAGCCCCGCGACGGGCTGGTAGACCCCGTCGGAGGAGAGCCACCCAAATCAGGATTTTTTTGGTCCCGCCGCGTCGTTTCGGATGTTGAAGAGTCCCTCGAGCTGCGCGCGAAACTGGCCGAGCAGTCCCGTCAGAGCGTTCACATCTCCTTGAGCTTTTGCAAGGACGAAACCTCCTTCGATTAAGGCAAGCAGCGTACTTGCGAGCTCATTGGGCGTCGCGCGGCCGTCAAACTCACGAATTTCCGCTGCTTCCCCGAGTTTATTCGCAACCCTATGGCGCCATTGCTCAAAAGTCCGCGCCGCGATTTCCGCGACATCCTCGGGATATTCGGCACGCTCATAGAGATAGGACGTGATCAGGCAACCGGGAACGGGATCCGGCAGCCCCTCATAGTCCTCTTGCAGCAATCCGATGAAGATCAAGATTTGTTGACGGGGATCACTGCTCAGCTTTTCGGCGCGGGCCATGGTTCGGTCGAGATGTGCGAGATCTCGTTCGGCATAGCGCTTGATCAACGCCCGCCCGAGATCAGCTTTGCATTTGAAATGATAAAAGAAGGCCCCCTTGGTGATCTCTGCGCCCTCAATCACCTTGTCGATGGAAGTCGCAACAAAGCCGTGCTGATACACCAGCGCCTGGGCCGAATCGAGGATTTTTTCGCGAGTTTTGGCACCAGATCTCGGCATGGCTCGTCCCCAGAGATAAAACAGACTGCTTCGTCTAAATAAGTGATTTATCCTGCTAACGCAAGCCTGCGTTAGAGGGCTATTTCCGCAGAAAACTGCAAGATGTTGGCCGCTTGATCGCCATCACGAAATCTATTTACTATACTAATCAGTCGGTATAAAATAAGACTCGTTGTTGCCCATGATATTGCGGGAAAGGAAGGCCGGAAATGATCGAGAGCAAAGGCAAAAGAGTCGATGCTTCCGTTGAAGCGATCGACACTGTTGTCATCGGAGCCAGTCAATCGGGTTTGGCCGTTAGCTATTATCTAACACAGGCCAATAATCCTCACATCGTGCTTGAGCAGGATCGCATAGGCTCGAGTTGGATCTCCAAGCGATGGGACTCCTTCACACTGGTAACGCCCAACTGGATGAACCGGCTTCCTGGCTTTCCCTACAGCGGCCCCGATCCGGATGGCTTCCTGTCCCGCGATGAAATCGTGGATTATTTGGAGAAATATGCATCGTCGTTCAATGCACCTATCAAGCTCGGTGTAAGAGCGATGCGTCTATACCGCCAGCCCGATGAGGCAGGCTACTGCGTCGAGACGAACCAGGGCAATTTCGCCGTCAAGAACGTCGTCATAGCCACAGGCTTCTTCCACAAGCCGAAAGTACCGGCCTTTGCTGAGAGAATTTCCCCATCTATCGAGCAACTCCCATCGAGCGCTTACAAGAGCCCAGGCTCTCTGCAATCGGGTGCGGTCCTGGTCGTCGGTTCCGCCCAATCCGGCTGTCAAATCGCCGAGGAACTGCATGAAGCGGGCCGAAAGGTCTATCTATGTGTGGGTCATGCACCACGAGAGCCGCGCCGATATCGCGGGAAGGATATCAACTATTGGTTCGACAAGATGGGAGGTTTCGATAGAACCTTCGAAGACCCTTCCAACCCCGTTGAGCGCTACCGGGCCAATCCGCACTGTTCCGGCAAGAACGGTGGACATGCCATAAACCTGCGGGACTTCGCCGCCAATGGAATCACTTTATTGGGGCGAGCGACAGGCGCCGACGGCCTTAGATTGGCGCTTGTGCCTGACCTCGAAGAGAACCTGGCCAAGGCCGACAAGGCGTCCCTAGACCTCATGGAATCGGTGGATGAATATATCGCCGCGGCAGGGTTGCGGGTGCCACTACCGGACGAAAAGAATACAGACGATGGAGGCGCCGAAGCGATGCCAAAGCTCGACGACATCGCGGAACTGAACCTGGCAGAACGCGGCATCTCCACCATCGTGTGGGCTACTGGTTTCACGTGCGATCTTGCTTGGATAGATCTGCCGGTCTTGGACGAGCGCGGCTACCCAGTGCAAGATCGCGGTGTCACACCTCACCCCGGTTTCTATTTCTGCGGACTTCACTGGATGCATTGCCTGAAGTCCGGGTTGTTCTTCGGTGTCGGGGAAGCGGCGCAACATGTTACATGTCATCTGCTCGGCAGAGATCGAAGCGCCGCTTCCGCAGCAATCTGACTCGAAAGACACTGAATCCCCGCAAACGGCACAGCACTGCCGGCAAAGCGACGCTGGATGGCCGCTTGGGGTCAGGAGTGGCTGGGCCGATGACCATGCGCCAAAAGACTGCAGTTGGATGCAAAGCAGGCATAGTCCGCTGAACAGCCGACGTTCCAGGCGTTGGTTCGGCAGAATTTCTAACTGAGATACTACCCGCGGGCTCCATGGTATCGAATGCCCCTGGACACCGTTGGACAAGGGTCTCGGTCTTGCCTACTCTCCGCCCACCATGATGAAGGAAATTCCCGTGCCGATCGACCAGATCTACGTCCCCACCGGACGGCGCGGATCGGTCGATCCCGACAAAGTGCAAGAGATTGCCGAAAGCATTCTGGAGATCGGCCAGCAAGAGCCGATCAGCGTGCGCAAGGGCGACAAGAGGTTCGTTCTGGTGGCCGGATTGCAGCGCCTTGAAGCCTGCAAACTGCTGGGCGAGGAAACCATCTCCGCCATCATCGTCGGCACTCCGCGGCGTTGAGAGGCTCTTCCGTCACTTTCGCCGCAGCTTGCTACTCAGAAAAATCATACAAAAATGTACGAATAAACTCTTGACATTCGTACATTTTTGTGCGATACTAATGACTTGGACGGTAAGGAATTCATCCGCAAGGTGCGTAAACTGGCTCGTAAAACGGGTACGCCGATGCAGCTTGACCGCTTTCAAGGAAAAGGCAGCCACCAGACGCTCTTTTACGGCGGCCAGCAGACCACCGTAAAATCCGGCGAGATCGGCGTCGGTTTGCTGCACGCCATGTGCAAGCAACTGGGTATCCGCCCCGGGGATCTGTGAAGAGGTGTGACCATGACTCACTTTGTCTATCCCGTTGAGTTGTCTCGTGACAGCGACGGCCGGTATCTCGTCCGCTTCCCCGACCTGCCGGAGGCCTTAACCGATGGCGAGAACAAGGCTGTGGCGCTACGCGAAGCGAGCGATTGCTTGGGCGAGGCGCTTGCCGGCCGCCTGGTGCACCGCGAAGACATTCCAAAACCCAGCCCTGCCAAGGGCCGCCCGACAGTGGCGCCCCCTGCGGTCATTGCTGCTAAGGCGGCACTCACCGAGGCCTTGCGCGACGCCGGGATGTCCAATACTGCCTTCGCGGATGCCCTAGGTGTGCAGGAAGGTGAAGTACGACGTTTGCTCGACCCGCGGCACGCGAGCAAGATCGGCCGCCTGGAGGCGGCCTTGTCTCGCCTTGGCAAGCGCCTGGTGGTCACTGTCGAAGCGGCATAATTCTAAAGCCGCGCGCACAGCTCGCCGATCAATGAAAATCCCGCGAGGGGTAGAGGCGGCGGGCCGGTGGTGCGGTGCCGCGCGCATTCGGCGTGTTGTTGCCGATTGCCGCTGGGGCTGGGGCGGCCAGGGTGGCCAGGCGCGGGCTGAGGTCGATCAGGCGCCGGGCGATGACGTGGATGACCAAGCCCTCGCGCTGCAACGGTCCCTCGACGGCGAGCAAGCGGGCGCCGAGCACCGCCTGCCGGTAGCGCTCGAAGGTATCGCGCCAGATGACGATGTTGGCGACACCAGTTTCGTCCTCCAACGTCGCGAAGATGACGCCGCTGGCGGTGCCCGGGCGCTGGCGCACCAGTACCAGGCCGGCGACGCGCAACGATTTGCCATCAGGCAGCTCGGCCAGGCGCGCAGCCTCCACCATGCCTTCCGCCGCCAAGCCGGGGCGCAGGAAGGATACCGGGTGCGCCTTGAGGGAGAGACGCAGGCTGGCGTAATCGTCGACCACGTGCTCGGATAGGCCCATGCGGGGCAGCGTTGCGGCAGGCTCCACCCCCTGCTCCTCCACATCGACCCCCCGCGCCCGGGCGGCGGCAAAGAGGGGCAGCGTCTCGGTCCCGCGTGTGCCCACCGGTAAACCTTTGACTGCCCATAGCGCCTCGCGCCGGTCCAGGCCCATGGAGCGGAAGCCATCGGCACGGGCCAGCGCCTCCAGCGCCTTGCCGCCCAGGCCGCCGCGCCGCCACAGCGCCTGCGGGTCCGCATAGCCGTTGCCGCGCCCGCCGACCAAGGCGGCGGCTTCAACCTCGGCCAAGCCCTTCACCTGACGCAAGCCCAGGCGCACGGCCAAACTGTCCGGGTCACCCCCATCGTCTTTGCCGGCTGGTTCCAGGGCGCAGTCCCACTCGCTGTCGTTGACATCGACCGAGCGCACCTCGACGCCGTGTTCGCGGGCATCGCGCACGATCTGCGCCGGGGCGTAAAAACCCATGGGCTGGCTGTTCAGCAGGGCGGCGGCGAAAACCGCCGGGTGATGGCATTTCAGCCAAGCAGACACGTAGACCAGCAAGGCGAAGCTGGCGGCATGGCTTTCCGGAAAGCCGTATTCGCCGAAGCCCTCGATCTGGCGGAAGCAGCGTTCGGCGAACTCGGCCGCGTAGCCGCGCGCGGTCATGCCGTCGATCAGCTTCTGGCGGAAGGTATGGATGGTGCCGACCCGGCGGAAGGTGGCCATGGCCCGGCGCAACCGATCCGCCTCGGACGGCGTAAAACCGGCGCCGACAATAGCGATCCGCATGGCCTGCTCCTGGAACAGCGGCACGCCGAGGGTCTTGCCGAGAACCTCGCGCAGGGCCTCGGACGGGTAATCGACCGTTTCCTCGCCGCGGCGGCGGCGCAGGTAGGGGTGCACCATGTCGCCTTGAATCGGCCCCGGACGGACGATCGCTACCTCGATCACCAGATCGTAGAAATTGCGCGGCTTCAGGCGCGGCAGCATGGTCATCTGGGCGCGGCTTTCCACCTGGAAGACGCCCAGGGAGTCGGCCTTGCCGAGCATGTCATAGACGCGCGGATCCTCGGCCGGCACCGAGGCCAGGTCGTAGCGGCGGCCGGTATGCCGGGCGAGTAAATCGAAACCCTTGCGCAGGCAGGTGAGCATGCCCAGGCCGAGCACATCGACCTTGAGGATGCCCAGGGCATCGAGATCGTCCTTGTCCCATTCGATGACCGTGCGATCCACCATGGCGGCGTTCTCGATCGGCACCATTTCGTCGAGGGGCCCACGGGTCATGACAAAGCCGCCCACGTGCTGCGACAGGTGGCGCGGAAAGCCGATCAGCTCGCGCGTCAGATCGAGGGCGAGGCGCAGGCGCCGGTCATTCGGGTCCAGACCCAGGCCACGCAGGGCCGCCTCGTCCACGCCATCCCGGCTCCAGCCCCAGATGCTGGTGGACATGGCCGAGATCAGATCGGCGGACAGGCCCATGGCCTTGCCCACCTCGCGGATGGCACCGCGGCCGCGATAACAGATCACGGTCGCCGCCAAACCGGCCCGGTCGCGGCCGTATTTGGCGTAGATATATTGGATTACCTCCTCGCGCCGCTCGTGCTCGAAATCCACGTCGATATCGGGCGGCTCGTTGCGCTCGGCACTGACGAAGCGCTCGAAAAGCAGGTCGATGCGCGTCGGATCAACGGCGGTGATCCCCAGGCAATAGCAAACCGCCGAGTTGGCCGCCGAGCCCCGCCCCTGGCAGAGGATTTCGCGCGACCGGGCAAAGCGGACGATATCGTGCACGGTGAGGAAATAGGGTGCGTAGGCAAGCTCGCCGATCAGCGTCAGCTCGTGCCGGAGATTTTTCTCGATCTTCTTGGGAATGCTGCCGGGGTAACGCTCCCGGGCGCCGATCCAGGTGAGATGCTCGAGTTCCGCTTGCGGGCTGCGCCCGTCGCTGGTGGTCTCGTCCGGATATTCATAGCGCAGCTCGTCCAGGCTGAAGCGGCAGCGTTCGGCGATGGCGACGGTGCGGGCGACGGCCTGTGGATAGTCGCGGAACAGGCGGGCCATCTCCGCCACCGGCTTCAGGTGCCGCTCGGCATTGGCCAGCAGGCGAAAGCCCGCCTCATCAATGGTGCAATGTTCGCGGATGCAGGTGACCACATCGAGCAGCGCCTTACGCTCGGCCGCATGCATGCGCACGTCGTTGGTGGCGACCAGCGGCGTACCGCACGCCTCGGCCAGCGCCGCCAGATCGGCCAGGCGCCGGGCATCGTCGCCACGAGCCAGATGTTGCGCGGCTAAAAAGCAAGCGTCTGGAAATGCTTGCCCGAATTCCTTTAACTGAGCAGAGAAAATTTCGCCGGGTGTTTCCGGCGGCAGGACGATCAGTACTTGTCCGGCGCCATGTGCCGTCAGCTCGACAAAAGAGAAGTGGCATTCGCCCTTCTTTGCCCGCCGCTTGCCCAGAGTCAGCAGACGGCAGAGCCGGCCATAGGCCGCCCGGTCGGTAGGATAGCAGAGCACCTCCGGCCCGTCCTTGGGCACCAGATGCGCCCCGACGAGAAGCTTCAGGCCCACCTCCTTCGCCGCCACGTGGGCGCGCACCACCCCGGCCAGGGTGTTGCGGTCGGCGATGCCGATGGCGGTCAGGCCCAGGCCCTTGGCGGTCGCCACCAGCTCGTCCGCATGCGAGGCGCCGCGCAGAAAGCTGTAGTTGCTAGTCACCTGCAACTCGGCATAGGCGGCCGGCGCGGTCATGGCCCCCCTCCTCAGGCGAACAGCCCGTGCAGGAACCAACGCCCGCCATCCGCCTGCCCGCCACCCACTTGCCCAGGGGTGCGGTAGAGCCAATAGCGGCGGCCATCCTCGGCCTCGAGGCGGAAATAGTCGCGCGCCGCGTTTCGCTCCGGGCCTACCGTCGGGGCATCGTCCCACCATTCCGGCTCTATGCGCTCCGGCCCCTCGGCGCGAACGACGTGATGCAACAGGCGGCGCCAGCGAAAGCGCGCCGGCGGATGATCGGGCAACAGCGCCACTGCCTCCACCGGCTCCGGCCGCGGCAGCAGGCGTAGCGGTCGCGTTGGACTGGCGGCCACAGGCAAAGACCAGGCGGGGTGCGGCACCAGGGCCGGCAGCACGGCCACCGCCCGCTCCGGAATATGGCTTTCGCGCGGAGCCAGGGCGCGCACATTCTCCAGGCCAAGACGGCTACCCAAGCGGTCGATCAAGGCCGGCAGATCATCGGTGACGTTGCTCGCCACGCCCCCTGTCCCGGTACCCGTTCCGGCACCGGAGAGGGTCAGTTGCAGGGCGCTCAACGGGTCCGCCACCGGGGCGGAGAGCGCCAGCACCTCGATGCCGAAACCGGGATCGATCGCCTCTAGATGTGTCCCGAAGAGACGCCGCAGATGCGCCGGATCGCGCGTCGGCCGACTGGTACCGAGAGACAGGCGGCGCACCGTGCCATCGACTCGGTAGATGGCCAGCTCGAGCCGCCGGGCGCCCTGCTGTGCTGTCTCCAAAGCACGGCAGAGGCCAGGCAGCAGGCCATCAAGGCCGCGAGCGATATCCTCGGCCGTGGCGATGGGTTCGGCGAAGACCTGGCGGACCAGGAACGGCGGCACCGGCTGGCGCGGTGAGATAGACTCCGCCTCGACGCCCAGGGCCGCCGCTAAGCGCCGCGCCAGATGCGGGCCAAAACGCGACGCCAGAGTCGCCGGCGGCAGATCGAAAAGATCGCCGATGCGGCGCAGGCCAAAGCGCGCCAACAGCTCACAAGTGGCCGGCGGCAGGCGCAAGGCCGCCGGCGGCAACGGCGCTAGGGCCGCACGCACAGTCCCCGGTGGCAGCACAGTGCAGCGGGGATCGGGTGAATGTCCCGGAGACGAGTCCCCTAGGGACGAGTCCCCTGGG
>Ga0209633_10006047_pt1 | contig 10429 bp, 10 predicted proteins | sample Cruoilmetagenom1_FD_187290 | JGI IMG/M metagenome (GOLD analysis project Ga0209633, IMG submission 187290) | Oil polluted marine microbial communities from Coal Oil Point, Santa Barbara, California, USA - Sample 1 (SPAdes) (version 2) | ecosystem: Environmental > Aquatic > Marine > Oil seeps ... | reverse complement strand
GGGAAAGGACAGGAACGTGTCGGTAGTGCAATACGTAGGGTACGCCAGCGTTTACCTTTTCCTTTCTCGGATTAGACTCAGATAACGGCTCAGAGTTCATCAACCAGCATCTTCATAAATATTGCCATAAACAAGGAATTACCTTCACCCGCTCGTGCCCCTACAAGAAGAATGATAGCTGCCATGTGGAACAAAAGAACTGGTCAGTAGTACGGCGGCTGGTAGGCTACGACCGGTATAGCTCTCGGACTTCCCTGGGAGTGTTAAACCATATCTACGATCTTCTTCGACTCTACACCAATTTCTTCCAGCCAACAATGAAGTTGGTAGCTAAGACCAAGTATAGGAGCCAAGGTGCACAAGGTATATGACAAAGCGTAGACACCCTATCAACAGGCATTGGCGGCGGGTATACTTACAGAAGCTAAGCAACAAGAGCTGGCAGCAATATATGATGGCTTAAATCCTACTTTACTCTTGAGTTGGAGTGAACCCCTGAAACTGGACACTTTGGGTTAGACTAAACTGGTGAGGTCCAAAAAAATCTTAATGAAGGAGGATCTTACCTATAGAGGAAGCAAAGAATATTTACTCCAGAGTTTAAGAGACAGGTTATAGAAGAGCTCTTAAGTGAGACCACTAGACCTGCCCAGATCTGTAGAAGGTACGGTATATCGTCTGGTTTAGTGTACCACTGGAAGAAGCAGTACGGCAGGGGAAAATTGGATAACGAACCCACTCAGGAAACAGCCATGCAGGATAGGATTGAGAAGCTGGAGAGGATGGTAGGTAGGCTGACCCTGGAGAATGAGTTTTTAAAAAAGGCCTTGCAGAACACCTTAAGGAGGGTGGAAAGAGAAGAGAGTTCATTACCCGACATAAGCCATTGGCCGGAGGTATCCAAAGGGGGTGTGAGCTTATGAATTTACCCGAAGCAGTTTCTACTATAAACCAAAGGGGGATTATCTGGATCAGTTAAAGATAGAGATGGACTTACGAGACCGTATTGAAGCCATCTGCTCTCGAATTTCCCTGCTATGGGTACCAGAGGGTAACTCACCAGCTACATCGTGAAAGGTACCAAGCTAACCATAAGAAGGTTCTTAGGTTAATGCGAGAGAATGACCTACTGTGCCATATCAAACGGAGACGGATCAGAACTACTGATAGTAATCATCTCTATCCAGTATACCCAAACCTTCTCCAAGACCTTGGGGTGAGCTTTCTAAACCAGGTATGGGTAGCTGACATCACCTATATTCGCATCCTTGACGGCTTTGTCTACCTGACTGCTATTCTGGACGCATATTCCAGAAAGGTGATTGGTTATGCTATCTCCAGTAGCATCAATACAACCCTGACAATTAAGGCTTTGAGAATGGCGATTGAGAGTCGGAGGCCCCAACCGGGTTGTATCCATCATTCAGACCAAGGAGTGCAGTATGCTGCTCACGAATACGTGGATGAACTAAGGCAGCATGGGTTTCAGATAAGCATGTCACGCAAGGGAAACCCCTATGATAATGCTTTTGAGCCGAAAGTTTCATAAAGACTTTAAAACAGGAAGAGGTGTACCTATGGGAGTATAAAGATCTGGCTGATGTCGAGAGGAGAGTTCCTTATTTTATCCAGGAAGTGTACAATCAGAAACGGCTCCATTCAGCCCTGGGTTATTATCCCCTGAATGAGTTTGAGGAGATGATTGGAGGGCAAAATAGTATGCAGGCCTGCCAGATAACCCTAACCTAATCTGTCCAAACGGAGGGGTGCAGTCCAATAATCTCCAAGTTAGTGAGGTCTCTCAAATCTGAATGTGGAAGGGAGTTGACATGATGAAAAAGGTGCTTTGTGGGGCTTTGGTCGCAGTGATGGTGCTCTGGAGTGGTAGCGTCCATGCTGGAACAGAGATTATGAGTGATGTAGAGTGGGAATTCTGGTTAGTGAAAGAAGGCGGGAAGACGAATGAGTTTTGGTTTTCCGATGAAATGACTATTTATGTCCAGATAAAAAATACTGGACATAAGGTGATTCAGAATCCTACGGGGGTAGCTACTGTACAAGTGAAGAGTATAAAGGCAGAGCCTGTGTATGTGTTTGCCGCTATTCAAGGAGCAATGTACACCCTGGGCCGGGTGCTACCCGTAGGCCTTGTCATGCCCCAGGGTCAGATGGTAGTGGAGGTACCAGAATCGATAGAACCAGGTGGATCGTGTGTTTGGTCTGAGACTTACATCGTGGCTGACCTGATTCAGGAAATAATGGAACGCAGAGGGAATATAACATGGACTATGGACAAACAAAGTGGGAAAGGCAGCATGAAGTTTAAGGGCTTTCCTATGAAATATATCATACCCACCACGCTGGATTTTGATATAGACGAAGTTGAGGTTCTGCTTTCGGTGAGGCTGTACGTCAACAATGAATCCACTGAGCCTCAGAAATATGGGTTTAAGATCAAAGAGTGATACGAAGGCATGATGTGTCCGAGGATTTAAGGCAGATTGGTGGCTATTTTTTGCCTTCCAGGATCAGCTCGGCAGCATTCTTGCCGGAGAGGATGGTGGGGAGTACGCCACCTCCAGGCATAGTCCAGTGTCCTGCCTGGAAGAGGTTTTTAATGGGTGTTCTTGAACCCATCAGAGATAGGCTAGCTGTATCACCCGGACTCAAGATCCACCCCATCATGGAACCTCTGGTATTCAGAGTATACCGCTCATAGGTTAAAGGAGTGGCCACATCTCGGCAAACTATATGCTGCGATAGTCCGGGTATGACATTTTCTGCTGAGGCAATCAGCTCATCGGCCACTTTCTGTTTCAGTTCGTGGTATTGTTTACCTCTTCCGCCATCCTTTTCTACACCCCAGTTATTCATATGGTCATAAGGAAGGACAGCCAGAATGCCCATAGCATGCTTTCTTGGGGGAGCAAGCGAGGGGTCTCGAAGCGAGTAAATAATGAATGTTATACTGCTTCTTTGAGGATCAGTGGTTGAGCATTCCTCCAGACTCTGGGCAGGGTTGTAGGTTATCATCTCTCCACCGAACCCCATTCTTTTAAGGTCTAGATCCACTCCTAGAGATACCAAAAATCCCGGGGGACATATCTTAGTTTCAAGCAACGCATTGATAAAATCATCGGTCAAAAACTCCCTTCCCACCAACTTTAGGAAGGTTAGCCTGGCATCAGCATTGGATACTACACAGCCAGACTTGATTTGCTCTCCACCTGCAAGTTCAATGCCTGAAGCCTTTCCACTTTCAATTAAAACCTTACTCACCATTTTCCCTAACCTTAACTCTCCGCCATACATCTGAAATGCATCGGAGAAGAGGTAAGCCAAAACCCTGGCTCCTCCCCGCTTGGGGAAATAGTAATCCTGATGGGAAAGCCATCCCACCTGGAACATGGGAAAAATGGCTGACCAGGAAGGCGAAGCCAAGGAGTAGAGGATTAGCTTCAGCTTGGCATCCTTGAACAACGAATCAATGACTTGTCCATACGATTTTCCCATGTAAAGCATTATCGCTTCAGAGGTTTTATCGACCAGGGTAATACAGTCAGCAATGAACCGGTGAATGCCCTCCTTCTCGGCAGGGAACATTTGACTTAGCTCTTTCTCCAACCTCTGGGTGTCAGAAAACATGGTTAGGTCATAGCCCTTTCCGATTATCCTTCTCACTGGATCAAGTTGAATGAATTCAATTTTATCTTTAAGCTCCAATTCTTCTAAGACCTGGTATATCCATCCTCCCTCCCCACATCCATTGAGCCAGTGTAGGCTGGCTTCAAAGTTGAACCCTTCTCTCTTAAACGAAGTGCAATATCCTCCGGGGACTGAGTGTTGCTCACACATCAGTACTTTCATTCCCTCTTTTGCCATATAGGTACCGCAGGCAAGCCCTCCCATGCCTGCCCCAATTATTATCACATCGTATTTATCCTGGGGCTTGGTCATTTTCTTTTATAGGCCTTTGAATTGGGGCTTTCGTTTCTGCATGAACGCCATGGCTCCTTCAGCTACATCTTCAGTCTTAAGGCAGATGCTTTGAGCGTAGGCCTCATATTCCAGGCCTGTCTTTACATCCATTCCCAACCCTCGGTTGATGGCTATCTTGGCTAATCCAATGGCCACAGTGGGACCTTGGGCCAGCCTTTGGGATAATTCCATAACTTCATCTTTGAATTTATCCTCGGCCACCACTCTTTCTACCAAACCTATTCTGTGGGCTTCATGGGCATCTATCCTATCTCCCGTTAATATGAGTTCTTTGGCCTTTCCCGGACCCACCAGCTTAGGCAGCCTCTGAGTTCCTCCCATATCAGGAACCAGACCTAGTCGGACATAAAACTCACCAAAGCTAGCTGACTCTGAGGCTATTCTTACATCGCAGGCCAGGGCTATATCACATCCTCCCCCCAGGGCATAACCGTTCACGGCAGCGATCACTGGTTTTTCCATATCCTCCAAGCTGTTCAAAGTTCTCTGTATACTTCGGATAAATTCCCTGACTTCGGATGTGCTCATTTGGGCAAAGGAGGAAAGAGCGGTAATATCTATTCCTGAGCAGAATGCTTTTCCTGCCCCGGTAACCACCACCGCTCTAATCTCTTTATCTTTCCCCACCTCCTCTACTGCCATCTTAAGCTCAGAGAATAGCTTTGTATCCAGGGCATTCATCATCTGGGGTCGATTGAGGGTTATAACCCCCACATTGTCCTTTTTGTCTAAGATTAAGCACTCAAAATCCATAATTCACTCCTCCTTTAAGTTTCTTTCTTTATATTGATACATAGCCCCTAAGGCCCTGATGGCAGCTCCAATATGTTGGTAGACGGGATACCCATTTTGTTCAAGTTTAAAGCAAGCTTGGTCCATCATCTCCCGGTTTGTACCATATATCCAGAAGACTATGGGCTTGCCTTCAGGTTTTTTTACTTCATTTAAGATTGAGAGGTAAAACTCTGGTGACAGGAGTTGCCCAATGTAGATAACACCCAGGACACAGTCAACATTTCTATCATTTAAGATTATTTCAGTTATTTCTTTGTAAGGAAATATATCCTGAGTAAATAAAGGGCCCATATCTGAAGGATTTCCTTTTTTAAGCGCAGGATAAATTTTGGATAGCTCTTCTTCAGTTGAGGAAGAAAACTGAGCTAGGGTCAGCCCTGATTCTGCTGCTGCATCTATAGCCATTATCCCTCCTCCCCCTGTGTAAGTAATTACCCCCAATCGGTTTCCCCGGGGGAGAGGTTGACAAGAAAATGCTTTGGCAACATCAAAAATTTCATCAAAGGTGCTAAGGGATATCACACCCGCTTGTCTGAACGCAGCTTCACATACCTTCTGATTGCCTAGCAAGGAGCCTGTGTGTGATATAAGAGCTTTTTTACTTTCTTTAGTCCTCCCTGGCTTAAGAATTAAGACTGGTTTATGTAGAGTAACCATTTTGGCTATCTCTAAAAATCGTTGCCCTTCCTTTATATCTTCTAAGTGCATGGCAATCACTTTTGTTTGTGGATCCTCCACCAAGTACTCTAAGAGGTCGCTCTCATTGACATCACACTTATTACCCAAATCGCAGATCTTACTAATTCCAACTCCCCACTCTCCATAAGGAAATGCTTGAGGGCCAATTAGACCTGTTTGGGCGATAAGAGCTATATTTCCTTTTCTAATCTTAGTGTAATCTATGGGATAGGTGGCAGTTACTAATCCGTTCATACTATTGACAGTGCCAATAGTATTGGGCCCAACGAGATGGATTTGGCCGCGTTTAGCAATGCTGACAATTTCCCTCTGTAACTTGGCCCCCTCCTCACCCCTCTCAGCAAAACCATCTGCTCCGATGATTACGCTTTTTACTCCCTTATCAACACAATCATTTATAATCGAGGGAACGGTACGGGCAGGAGTGATTACCACTGCTAAGTCGGGAGTTTCAGGAATATCCTTAATAGTTGGGTAAACCTTCGATCCCTGAACTTCATCATAGGAAGGGTTGACCAGATAAACTCTGCCTGAGTACCCAAAGTTAAGCAAATTATTTCTTACCACTTGACCACCAAATGCTAGTTTCCCCAAAGAACCTGCTACGGCTACAGTTTTAGGTTCGAAAAAAGAGGAAAGATCACTCATCTTTTTCACCTTCCTTGCTCATACTTCGCAGCCTACCTTGAACCCGCCATGGATGGCCTCCAGTATCTTTGCTACCTCTACACAATCACCAGCATAGTGCAGGGAAACCTTACCCTGTAAACTCTCTCTGAGCTCATTATCTGATCTTAGTCCCACGGCTAACACCACAGCATCTCCCTTTAAGCTCTCCCTTTTTCCTTCCTTTTCTACAGTTATGCCATCATCATCGATGCCTACTAGCTTAGTCCCAGTGAAAATAGCAATTCCTTTCTCCTTTATCCTGCGCCTTACCACCCAGGCAGTGGTGGGTCCAATATCTTGAGCAATCCTATCTAACATCTCCACGATAGTTACCTTTTTCCCTTGCTGCTCTAAGAACTCTGCCACTTCACATCCTACCATTCCCCCACCCACCACCAATATATTCTTCCCTTTTATTTCCCTGCCCGACAGCACATCGATAGCCGTGATTACATTGGCCTTCTCCACTCCCGGTATTTCAGGGACTATGGGTAGAGAGCCGGTGGTCAAAATCACTTCGTCAGCATTTGCCTGGATGACCTTCTCCGGGGTTACCTCCTTACTAAGCTCTACCTCCGCCTCAAGGCTTTGCAACTGATGAATTAGATAATGGGTGAGGTTAGCGATCTCCTCCTTGTGGGGAGCCTTCTCGGCTAAAATTAGATTTCCTCCTAGCTCTCCTCTTTTATCCCATAAGGTTACGTCGTGTCCTCTAAGTTTAGCTACTCTGGCCGTCTCCATCCCTGCCGGGCCCCCTCCAATTATCAAAATTCTCTTTTTCTTCTCCGCTGGCCTAACCAGGTTTTGCCCTTCCTTTCCCAGCTCAGCATTCACTGCGCATACCACAGGAGAACTTGCCGTCATGAGACTATCAAAGCATCTACAGCAGGCGATGCATTTTCGGATATCATCGAACCTTCCCTGGGCTGCTTTCTCAGGAAAATGGGGATCGGCCAGGAAGGCCCGGCCGAAGGCCACCAGATCTGCCCTCTCCTCCTGGATAACTTTATCGGCAAGTTTTGGATCGTTAATTCTGCCTACCGCCACAACGGGTATGCTTACTACCTCCTTTACCGCCGAAGCTAAGTAAACGAAAGCTCCTCGAGGAACGGACATGGGAAGCATTGGTTTTGGGGATTCATGCCATCCTGCCCAGGCATGAATGATACTGGCTCCGGCCTTCTCCACCTCCTTGACAATGACCCTGGAATCTTCTACGGTAGTTCCTTCGGGTATAAACTCATCCACGCTGTGTTTGAAAGATATAGGAAAGGTGTTCCCTACCTTCTTTCGGATATTGCTTATGATCTCGCAGGCAAAGGTAGCTCGGGAAATAGTATCTCCTCCAAACCTGTCTGTCCTCTTATTAGCCAAAGGAGAGGCGAATTGACTTATGAGGTAACCAGTGCATCCCATAAGCTCTACCGCATCAAAGCCTGCCTCCCTAGCCCGCAGGGTAGCATCGCCGAATTTGTCAATGATCTCCTCTACTTCTTCGGTGGTGAGTTCCCGGGGGGTTTCCCTGGTATAGCGCGAGGGGATGGGAGAAGGAGCTACTGGCTGGGCACCAATAACGAATGAAAGCGCATACCTTCCGGCATGTCCCAGTTGCAGGGATGCTTTTGCTCCCCCCTGATGAATTACCTCAGCTAGTCGACGGAATTCTGATACATATTTATCCTCATCTATGATGGGCTGCCAGGGGCCCACCTTTCCCAAGGGGGCATCAACACAAGTTACCTCCACGGTTATCAGTCCTGCTCCTCCTTTAGCTCTCTCGGCGTAATAATCCATCATCTGGTCAGTCATATATCCCTCTGGTGTGGCCATTCCCGTTCCCATAGGAGCCATCACTATCCGGTTTTTAAGTTCCATGTTCCCTATCTTGATGGGATTGAATAGGTATTTAAGTTCCATAGAACCTCCTTCAATATATTTATCGCTTCATCCACCTCTTCCTTGGAAATGATAAGGGGGGGCATAAAGCGGATGGCGTTAGCTTTTACCCGGTTTACTAAAAGTCTCTTTTCTGCTGCCCTTAAGGTCACATCTTCGGCAATATCATCCTTGAACTCCAGAGCACAGAGAAGTCCCTTGCCTCTGGCCTCGCGTATAGCTTCAAATTCGGTTGCCACCTTCTTAAGTTGAGAGAGGAGATATTCTCCTACCTTAGCTGCATTCCGAGGAATGTTATTACTAAGTATAAATCTCACTACCGCCAGGGCGCAGGCGCAAGATAAAGGATTCCCCCCAAAAGTGCTACCGTGGTCCCCAGGTTTAAACACCGCTGCTCTATCTTTAGCCAGGATGGCTCCTATAGGGACTCCTCCTCCCAGACCTTTGGCCAGGGTCATTATATCTGGCTCCACATGGTACTGCTCATAGGCGAATAGAGAGCCCAGTCTTCCCATCCCGGTTTGAACTTCATCAAGGATAAAAAGAATCCCCTTTTCTTGGCACCATTTTTCTACCTTCGTAAGATAATCTTCATGAGGTATGTTTACTCCTCCTTCACCTTGAACTGGCTCCAACATCACGGCGCAGGTTTGGAAGGAGGTAGCCTTTTTTATCTTCTCCACATTGTCATATTCTACATGGACAAAGCCAGGGGGGAGGGGGGAAAGCCATGTCTTGAACTTTTCCTGGCCAGTGGCAGCAGTCATGCTTAAAGTTCTCCCGTGAAAGGAGCCGTAAGTGGTGATCACCTCATAGGCACCGTTAAGGTGGACCTTGCCATATTTTCGGGCTAACTTCACTGCTCCCTCATTGGCCTCTGCTCCACTGTTGCAGAAGAAGACTTGATCTAGACAGCTATTCTCTACCAAAAGCTCGGCCAGCTCTATTTGAGGCACAGAATAGAACTGATTGGATACCTGGATGAGCCTCTCCGATTGTTCTCTTAAAGTCGAGGAAAGGATGGAGGGAGAATGCCCCAAGCTATCTACTGCCCACCCCCCCACAAAGTCAAGATATTCTCTCCCTTCATCATCCCACACTCTTGCTCCTTTTCCTTGTACCAAAACGACGGGAAGACGTTTCACCACATTCATCAGTACCTTTTCTGCTCTGGCCTGATAATCCTTCATCTGAAGATAGTAGTTCCTCCCTCTTTTCCTTCCATCTCCTGTATGAGGGCATGAGGGGTTCTACCGTCGATAATTCGAACTACGGAGGTAGACTTGAGAGCATGTATCCCCGCCCTCAGCTTGGGAATCATCCCCTTAACAATAACCCCTTCAGAGATGAGCCTCTCTACCATCTGGGGGGAAAGCTCTGGGACGATCTTCCCTTGCTTGTCCAAAACCCCTGGAGCATCGGTAAGAAAGATGAGCTTCTGCCCCTTTAAGGCGTAAGCAATTGCTCCAGCAGTGCTATCGCCATTGATGTTAAGGATCATCTTTTCATCCACTCCACCAGGGGCGATAATGGGCAAATATCCCAGGTCAAGAAGTGAGTATATTAATTGTGGTCTGACCTCCACCACCTCACCTGTGAATCCTTTTTGAGAATCCTTTGGCTTTCCCTTGATTATCCCATCAATGCCGCTTATTCCTACCACCCTACCTTCTTCCCCCCATCTCTCATGCCATAGCCAGTTCAACATAGAAACCAATCTCTTATTGACCCATCCACAAAGAACAGCCACCACTACCTCTAGCGTTTCTTCATCGGTTACCCTTTCCCCATTGATGAGGGAGGTAGAAATATTTAGCCTTCTTAACCACTCAGTGACTATTCCTCCTCCTCCATGGACTACCAGTAGCCTTTCCCCTCTATGGCTGAGATCAACCATATCCTCCATAATGGTGGTATTGTTGGAGAGAACGTCCCCCCCTATCTTCACTACTACAGTGTCACCTTTATTCATAAAGCTACGGCGAAGGTTAATACCTATCAGAGAGCCAATATTTCCTAAACTCTACGCCTTTTACACAATAATATTCTTGTCCATAGACTATCGCTCCCCCCCAGAGATGTCAATGAAAGTGTGTGCGGTGTCCAGGACATCAGATTGTGTAAAAAGTAATCTTGCAACAGGTTAAGCGCTTCACCTGCGTCCAGAGCAACTGAGTTATTATCTTAAGCACTGGTCTTAGCTGGCTGCCTCACAAAAACATCTCCTATTTTTGACGAAACCTCGCTTCCGTGTTTCGGGGTGTATACAAAATCAAATCTGTCCCATAACGCCTTTGCCTTATCTGGCGGAAACGTTTCATAGAACGATCCGGGTACATGCGTGTTCAGGTTGTCCATCACCAGCGTTATT
>Ga0209633_10006046_pt1 | contig 10429 bp, 8 predicted proteins | sample Cruoilmetagenom1_FD_187290 | JGI IMG/M metagenome (GOLD analysis project Ga0209633, IMG submission 187290) | Oil polluted marine microbial communities from Coal Oil Point, Santa Barbara, California, USA - Sample 1 (SPAdes) (version 2) | ecosystem: Environmental > Aquatic > Marine > Oil seeps ... | reverse complement strand
GGCGCCGAGCCGTTCTTGAAGACAAAGACGAGCTCGTGCTGCGAGCGATAGAGCGAACCCATGCCGGCATTCGTCTTCGTCCAGACGCAGAGGTTCTTGGTCGCGCTGTAGACCTCCCGCGAGGCCGACAGCAGCTCGTATGCGTGACGCCAGTCGATGCACACGAAGTGCAGCGCTCCGTCCGCACTGTGTGCGGCGAGCTGAGTCAGTACGGTCTTCAGGAATACCGTGAACTCGGCTTCGGACATCTCGCCCGATGCCATTGCGAACTCGCGGTGCGTCACCGCGCCGAGCCCGCTGACATGGCCCGTCACGACAACATTGTAAGGCGGGTCGCAGAAGACCATCCGGGCCTGCTCGCCGGCCATTAGGCGCTCAAACGTTGCCGCCTTCGTCGCATCACCGCACAGCAGGCGATGCGAGCCGAGCAGCCAGAGGTCGCCCGGCTGCGTCACCGGTGGCACCGAGGCGTCGACCTTCGGAATCTTGTCACCCTCGTCGTCAGCGCCCGGCGCATCGAGGCCGTCGATCAGCAGGTCGATCTCAGCCGTCTCGAAGCCGGTCAACTCGACATCGAAGTCGAGATCGACCAGCGCCTGGAGCTCGATTGCCAGGATCTCGTTGTCCCACCCAGCGTTCTCGGCGAGCCGGTTGTCGGCGACGACGTAGGCCCGGAGTTCCGCCTCGCTCATGTTGTCGAGCCGGATCGCTGGTACACTCTCAATGCCGAGCAGCTTCGCCGCCGCGACGCGGCCGTGGCCCGCGACGATCCGGCCGTCAGCATCGACCAGCACCGGGTTTGTCCACCCGAACCGCTCGATACTGGCAGCGATCTGCTTGATCTGCTTCTTCGAATGTGTCCGCGCATTCCGCGCGTAGGGCGTCAGCGTAGTGACGCTCATTTCAGAGATCTTTAGGTCCCGCATTGTGATCCACCTCCGTCGTTTGGTCAGCGCTTCAGCCACGCGGAACGGCCGCGATCGCCGTTCCGCGTTGTGAAGCTCGATTCTGTGAACGGACTGTCTGCTAGGCGGCTTGCGAGCGTTCCGTGCTCGGGGCGGTATCGTTCGAGACTGACTTGGCGGTCCCGGCCTGGCCCCCGATCTGCCGGAGCGCCAATCTGACCTTTTCGATGGGCGCCTTCTTCGCCAAGGCGATCAGCTCAACGCGCTCTTCGTCTTGTCGCCACCCTGCGGCTTCTTTTCCTCGGTGCTTCTCGACGCGCTCGCGCAGAAGCCTCCTTTGGCGCTCGAGCTCCTTTCGCGGATCATCCGCCTCGGCGATGCGCAGGAGATCCCGCAGCCGCGACTGCGACAGCTTTATGTTCTTCTCTGCCCACGCGTACCACTTGATGTCGCCGGCCTCGCCGGCTTCGACGCGCACACGTGCCTCGCGGAGCAGCATTGTTGCCGCGATGACGCATTCGTCGGCCTGCTCGGCGTGCCTCTCGATGTCTCGTGCCAGATCGTCAAGGGACATGGCCGTCCTGGTGTCGCTCATTGCTTGGTCTCCTTCCTGGAATGGAAATGCGGGCCCTTCACAGAACCCGCATTGGAGTGTAATCTGTAACATATTGCGGAGATCGTGTCAATCACCCAGTATGGGCATATCGCGGTACCTGCATCAGATAAATGGAGAAACCATTGAAAAATAAAGAAACAATGGAGCATCGAATCACGGTGAGCCTCTACACGGACCAGTATCTTGGGGTTGCCGAGGTGGCCGAGGACATGAACATCACTCTCTCGGATGCCGTCCGCGAGATCGTGACGCGGCACCTGGCCGAGGGCCGGTGGAGAAAGACCATCGGGAGCACGGCGGAAAAGGCGATCCTGGCCGGATCGACCAACCAGGAGGCGCTGGAGAAGGTGCTGGGCGAGTTCGAGGATGCCGCCACGACCCTGGCATCGATCGCGTGGTACCGAGCCAAGTTGCGAAGAGAGGGAAAGGACGTTCCGACCGACCGGCAGGCTAGCCTCCGGCAGCGTTGACCGCCGTTACGTAACGGCGCCGCGACCGATCAGGCTCACTTAACGACCGATCGACTTATGCACTCTTGGGAGGCTTACGCCGCTCATGGCGAGTCCAGATGGGTCACAAGACGCTGGGCGACCTCGGCCATATCGACGCACCGGTAAGGCGTGTAGCGGTCCTTGGATCCCTCTTTGGCGCTCGGAGAGATCGACAGCTTGTCGGGCCGTTCACGGGCGACGTCCGAAAGCTCTGACATCGGAATTAGCCAGGCGCGTTGAATGCACCCGCCTGTCATGTCGAGGAGGATTGCCAGCAGGAAGGCACCGTCATGATCGTTGAAAGTCTTGCGGCGCACATCGAAGACGATGGTGTCCGATTTGCCCAGCTTGGCGCTGGTGCGGGCTTTGACCTGCACCGGCAACGATCGGCCGGTCGCCTTGTCGTAGACGATGAGGTCGATGCCGTCGTCGTCGGCAAACGGCAGGAAGGGCGAGAAGCGACCGTCGGATCCCAGCATCAGTTGCGCTGCGACGGTGACCTCGCCGATGGTCCCGATCTGGGTAGCTGTCATGGATTTCGTGGCCGGCAGGTCGGCATGGCCAGGTAACGCTTCGTTAACTCTCTGGTAGTTGGCCGCATTCTCCATCGGATGTCTCCCTTGCGAGATTAATACGCAGGAGCAAGTACCGCTCGCAAAGGTTAATTTGTTACTTATCGTCTGTAGACGATTAGTCTGCATGGCGGCCTGCTGCCACGATGGACATCCGGCGGCAGGTTGGGCGCAATCTCAAGCGGATCCGGAAGGAGAGGGGCTGGTCGCAGGAGCAACTCGCCTTCGAATCTGGCCTCCACCGGACCTACATTAGCGGGATTGAACGTGGCGCGCGCAATCCGACGATTACTGTTCTAGCCCGATTGGCTGAGACCCTTCGGGTTGACATTGAACAGCTCGTCAAAGTGGGGGCCTGATTTCGGGTCAATTCTGATCATCGGTGTTTTGCCAACGAGGCAAAATTGTATTCAGTCCCTTGATCCAATAAAATTCTGCTATTTCAATATGCTAGATTAAACGGCGAACTTGGTCATGCATTTGTGGGGCACTGGGATTTGCAACGTGTATCTCCTGTTTGTGGTCTTATAGTGCGCAAATGGCGCGCCATGGTTGAAAAATCCTCAATCGTGCTCCTGTGATAGCCCGTTGGCATAGGTTTCGCGTTAAGCTTACGGCAGTTACTGCTCGATAACCTGCTGGACTTAGTTTTCCAACAGCCGCGGCATTCCTTGAATGGCGACAAAATCCGACAGGCAGACTGACACGCCGTTGCGAGCCAGGTCACGGGTCATCGAGCTGCTCGGCGATCAGCTCATTGGAGATGCCCAGCTCGCGGTGTTTGAGTTGGTTAAGAACGCCTATGACGCTGACGCATCATTCGCCCGCGTAACCCTCGAAGGACTTGGTACGCAAGATCCTCAAATAATCGTCGAGGATGACGGCGAGGGAATGGATGCCAATACTGTCAATAACGTGTGGCTGGTCATAGGTCATGACATTCGAAAAAAGCAGAGAGAACGAGGTAAGCGGTCAAGCAAATACAATCGACTGCCGCTTGGGGAAAAGGGCGTAGGTCGAATAGCAACGCACAAACTTGGCCAGAAGATCGAACTGCATACGCGGCGTAGCCGGAAGTCAGAAGTCGAGGTACTTGTTGATTGGGGTGAGGTTCTAAAAAACGAGTTCCTGGACGAAGCCGTTGTCCGTGTTCGTGAACTCTCAACGCCCGAACTGTTCAAGGGAAGCGCTACCGGCACACGGATTGTCATATCCGATTTGCGCCAACGCGATTGGTCTGGCCGAGATGTGCGGCGCCTTTACCGGTATATCACCACGATCTGCTCTCCGTTTGAGGCCGTGGGTGACTTTGCTGCTGAATTGAAGGTGCCTGGATTTGAGGAATGGCTGGCAGATCTTCCGACTGTCGGTGAACTAACCGAGGAAGCGCCGTGGACTTTCCGGTTTGAATTCGACGGAACACAGTTCCATTGGCAGTATCAGTTTAATTCCCCAAAGGGGATAAAGCTCGAAGGTAGACAGGCAAAATCCGAAGACAATGATCCATTGCTGCTTCCCCCTGAACCCGGCTCAAAAGGAAAAGTGATTGCCGACACCGACATCATTGAGGGTATTGGGCCAATAACCGGGCAGTTCTTTGCTTATGACCGAGAACCTCGGATTTTGCGTCTTTACCCCCAGATTAACTTGAGAAAAAAATTCCTCGATGAGCAGTCCGGTATCCGCGTCTATCGAGACGGTGTTCGCGTCTACAACTATGGAGAGCCAGGAGATGATTGGCTCAGTCTCGATCTTAGACGGGTCAATCGACCGACCGAGCGGCTTAGTCGAAACATTGTAATCGGGGCTGTGCACATTGGCCTACTGCACAGCACCGGTCTGCGGGAAAAAACCAATCGGGAAGGGTTTGATCGCAACGACGCGTTTGAGCGGTTCCGCAAATTCGTTGTCGCGTCCCTCAACAAGTTTGAGTTTGAACGAGCGCAAGACAAATCGCGGCTGCGGAGATTTCTGGATCAGGAAAAAGATCAAGTAAGGGCCCCGGTCGAGGAGCCGCTGAAACAGCTTCGAAAAAAGATTGCTGATACGGCCTACGAGGCCGAATTGAAGCCTCTGATAGAGAAAGCCGAGAACGACTATCACCAAATGCGTGATTTGATGCTCCGCGCAGGTATGGCCGGCCTCAATCTCGCCGTCGTTATCCATGAAGTTGAGCGCGGAATAAGAGCGCTATATGAGGCAATTCGGGACCAGACTGATCCCGAGAAACTCTTGGAACAGGCACGTCAACTAGTTCGAACTTTCGAAACGATCGCGGGGTTGTTGAGAAGGAGTCGTAGCGAGGAAACAGATGTTAGGGCGCTCGTTCAGACCGCGGCCGAAATCAATGAGAGGCGGTTAAAGCGGCATCAAATAAAAGTTGAGTATCAACTGGCTCGAGATTCGGACAGCCCACTGCTCGTCCGGGCACCATTTGACTTGCTGCTCGGAACGATCACCAACCTTGTCGACAATGCGATCTACTGGCTTCGGGTCAGGTATCCGGAGACCGAAGAGCAAAAAGCTCCTATTCGCCGTATGTATATCGGGATTACGGATGAGCTCTCTGATGGTTGGGCCCTAGTCATCGCGGACAACGGTGTCGGATTTAAAGATGATCCAGAATTGCTCATAGAGCCGTTTTTTACACGCAAACCCGAAGGGATGGGGCTAGGGTTGTACTACGCAAATATTGCAATGCAGGTTTGTGGAGGCCGGTTAGAATTTCCCGCTGCAGACGACCTTGAGCTACCCGCTTGGGTCGACGGAGGAATAATAGCGCTACACTTCCTGGACAGTAAGTGATGTTGCCAGCACCAAATGTCGTTGCCGTGGACGATGACAAAGCAGATTTGGACGCGATTGTTGATTGTCTCCATGGTCTTGGATGTGCTTGCTTACCGGTACACGTACAACGGGCAAATGTTTCGCTTTCAGAGCCAATTCGCGGAATTCGTCTACTCTTTTTCGATATTCGGTATCTTCCTGCCGTCGATACCGGTACTCCGATGTTCGAGGTCGCGGCCAAGGTACTTATGGCAACACTGGCCCCGGACAATGGTCCTTATGTGCTGGTCACTTGGTCGACCCACGGTGACGAGCACGAACAGTTTCTGCGCTACCTGAACCAGGAGTGTCCAGACATTCCCCCTCCGGCGGCATCGGCGCTCTTGGCCAAGGAGCAATTCGGAGCAGGTTCGGGTGCCAAGCCGGCAGATGAAAAGCTGGTGGACCTTGGCAAGAAAATCACAACAATTACCGCAAGCAATCCTCAGGTGTCGGCATTGCTGAAATGGCAAGTTTCAGCTGAGCGCGCAGCCGGTGATGTTGTCCAATCATTAATCGAACAGCTCCCACGTGAGGCATGTTTCTTGGGTCAAACCAGCGAGGATCTCGAAGCGATTTTATTGAAGATCGCTCGGGCCGCGGTTGGCCAACAAAATGTTCAGGCAAGCATCACTCGTGCAATAAACGAGGGGCTTGGCCCACTACTTTATGATCGCGTCATAAACGCGACAAAAGTCGATGACGAGATTTGGGGTGGGGCACTGCCGGATCTGAGAAAGGACGCCAGACTTACTCAGGAGCAGGCCGTGCACCTAAATTCGAGGTCGTTGTTGTCGACGCACGATCTAGACAGCATACGGGTCGGAGATCGCGGTGCTGTCATATCTCTACCAGCCACAGTGAACGGCAAAGCGTTTGAGCGTGTTTTCGGTATAGATGAAGCGTGGGCGTTGCGCGAGTTCCTGCAGCTTAAGGGCAAGGTGAAGAACGAGAACGAGGAAAAGCAAGAGCCGGCGTGGCTCGAATTGAGGAAAGCGACGGAATGGGTGTTAGTGGGCTGTCGCGCAGCGTGTGACCAAGCGCAGCGAAAAGGGAGACTAAATCCGGTGCTCCTTGGGCTGCATCTCCCCACCGGGATGAACGAGAAATGCAAAGTTGCGGAACACGGAGCGTTTTATGTCACTCCCGAGTTCCGTACCGACGGAGAGCCGTTCCGTCTCGTCCTGAATTGGCATTTTTGGATATCGTTAGCTGACGAAACTCTTGATACCGCGGATATCAAGTATCGTTTGAGGGAAGGAATCATCGAATTCATAGTGCGCCAATGTCACATTCATGGAGCCCGACCAGGATTAATCAACTACAGATAGTTGTGTGGTTGCGGGAACGGTTGCCGCTTTCTTTCGTAACCCATGGGACCATTTGACAATGGCGATTATTGCCGCAGAGGCTCTCGGTGTGGTTGAAGGTAATATGGTTCTGCGGTCTCGGCTGGCTGTCAAACACAGATGAAGATACCCGTTATCGACATTTTTGCGGGTCCCGGTGGCTTGAGTGAAGGTTTTTCCCGGCACCGGCTGTTCAAAGACTCAGAAATCGATTTCGACATCAAGTTATCGATTGAGAAAGACCCAATCGCTGCCGAGACACTGACGCTCAGAGCGTTTTTTCATCAGTTCGAACCAGATGCGGTTCCACAGAAGTACTATGAATACCTCCGAGGAGAGATCCCCATTTCGGAGCTCCAAGAGCTACCTGAATGGGCCGTTTCCAAAGAACGGGTCTGGAATGATGAGCTAGGGGTGATCCCTGAGGCCGATCTGCATAGCCGGATCTCGGCGGCGCTTGACGGTGCGCGGGATTGGGTTTTGTTGGGTGGACCTCCGTGTCAGGCGTACTCACTGATCGGCCGAGCGCGAATGATCGGGTTGGGGCAAGTCGGGCAAGATGGCTCCGTCGCTGCTGCTGATCTGGCGTTGATGAAGACCGAACGTCGTTCCGCCTTCTTCGACGACATTCGGCACACACTCTATCGTGAATACCTTCGAATCGTTGCGGTTCACCAGCCGGCAGTCTTTGTAATGGAGAATGTAAAAGGGATTCTTTCGTCCAAGGTCAAGGACGACGTCGCAAATGGGGATGATCCGTACAGGCCCGTATTTCCGGCAATCCGTAATGATTTACGTGCACCGTGGGAAGCGCTGGCCGGCGATCCACTCCACAATGAGCTGATTCGTTACAGAACCGTACCGCAGAGCAAATATCGTCTTTACTCCTTCGTTTCTGATCCGCCCGAAGAGCCGGCGCTTGCAAAAGACCGGGACTTCCTGATCAGGAGTGAGAAGCATGGCATTCCGCAGAATCGCCATCGCGTGATTGTTCTTGGAGTACGTGAAGACATTGCGTTGGTCCCAGACAAATTATCAAATGGCACCCATACGACCGTACGGTCCGTGATTGGTCGAATGCCCAAGCTTCGTAGTGGACTGTCCAAGGAGCAGGACGACCCGGAATCGTGGCGGGCAGCGATCGCTGAGCAATTCGATGACAATGTATTGTGCAAGCTTGGCGACGGTGCCGTTGCCGATCTAATAGGCCAGATTGTGGGGCAAAACGATTCTAAATTTGAGCGAGGCGGCCGATTCGTTGAGTGCGAGGCCCCAGCGGTTGAAGACTCTGACGAACTGCGTCACTGGATGTTAGATTTGAATGTTGAAGGAGTTATTCAGCACGAGACACGGGCTCACATGAGATCAGATTTGGTGCGGTACTTGTTTGCCGCAGCCGTGACCGAAATATCAGGTCTAAGCCCAAAACTGCCCCAATGGCCGGGCGAACTGCTTCCGGCACATAAGAATGTTAGGGTGGACAAGGAAACCGGTCAGCCTGTCGCAGACGGTTTTGTGGACCGATTTAGGGTACAGACGTGGTGTCAACCTTCGTCAACGATTACATCGCATATTGCAAAGGATGGGCACTACTTTATCCATCCTGATCCTGAGCAGTGCCGCAGCCTCACTGTTCGAGAGGCTGCCCGACTGCAGACATTCCCGGACAACTATTTTTTCTGCGGGAATCGTACTCAGCAGTACCAGCAAATCGGGAATGCGGTCCCCCCATTTCTGGCCTTGCAGCTGGCAGAGATTGTTGCCGGTTTGATCGAAGCTTGTGCGCATAAGCAACCTAGGTTGCCAATCCGAAATACCTGAAATGACTGAGGATCGAGCAGATAGCGAGAAAGGGAATCGCAAGAGCGCCAACGATCTTTGGACGGATGTCGAGCTGCGGAGCGCCGTGGATGCGTACATTTATTCTTTGAGTCTTCAGATTGCCGGGATCAAGTATCCCATCGGTCAGATGACCATCACGCTGTTGGCCGGCCCACTTAGCAAAAGAAACGCTGCGTCGATTCGATATCGGATGAGGAACATTTCCCACGTCATGAGAGAGAGGGGCTGGCCAGAGCTCGCCGCCTACTCACCGGCATCGCAAGTTGGTTCTGGCGTCAGAGCTCGAATTGAAAAGATATTGGACGAACGCCAGCGAGCGGGATTGCTTGCACTGGATTCGGATACTGAAAGCTTCGCCCGTACAACTCCTGAAGCAGACACAATCGAAGAAATCCGCGATCTGGCGTTGTCGAAGGTCCAAGATCTGATGGAGGAATTGGATCGTCTGACCGTCGATCATGCGCGTATTGGACACAATCAGCCCCCGGAGCCAATCGACGACTATCTTCTCACTGACATTGATGTCCGAGAAGCCAGCAAAAATGCAGGTGATCTGAAACTCGAACTGGACGTGAAGAATCCTGAAAAGGACACCATAACCAGAAAAAGAAATCTTCTCTTGGCATTTGGCTTGAAGCTCGCGAGTTGGATTGGTGCGCGCGCAACTGGTTTTTCTGACGCAATACTTAAGACGCTTGCCGTCGGAGTTGCTGCAAAAGCAACAGGGCTTCTGCCGCTTCTGTATGAAGCGATCGGTGCCGTTAGTCGGTTCCTGGAGAAGCTCCCTTGACCGATGTACATGATTCCAAGCAACGCAGTTACAACATGTCGCGAATTCGTGGCAAAGACACCAAGCCTGAGAAAACGCTACGATCCCTTCTGCATCGGCATGGTTTTCGCTTTCGATTGAACGTCACCGGGCTCCCTGGAAAGCCCGATATTGTCCTCCCCAAGCACCGCACGGTGATATTCGTGCACGGCTGCTATTGGCATCGCCATCCGGGATGTAAATACGCCACGACGCCCGCGACAAATGCTGAATTTTGGATGGAAAAGTTCAAGCGAAATGTAGAAAGAGACAATGAAAATCAGACAGCGTGTCTGGGGCTTGGCTGGAAAGTCGTCGTTGTTTGGGAGTGCGGTTTGAAGAATGCTCAGGAGGATGTTCTGCGCGAAGTCGTGACTAACCTGAATCGATGCAAACCTGCTTGAGCCCGGTATTCCGGGGCTGCCGACAGTTGATCTGAGCTGAGCAATTGAGTGAAGCGCGCGTTCAGATGACTGAATGCGCATAACGTGTGATCTGGAAATTGCGTGAACCCGCCCGCAGACGTTTTGCGCATAACGGGGATTATGGGAAGCGCACTGGCCACTTCGTCCTGACGTCCGTTTTGCGGCTTTGAACAGAACCTGCCCGGCCCGCCAAGTCACGTCCGCTTTCGGGTGCAAAACGGACACGCCGTCGGCCTCCGGGAATGTCTGCTTGTGGCCCAGGCTGTGTGAGAACACGCGCCCGATTGCCTGGGATTGCGCGCCTTGGGGATTATGCGGCTTTGCGGAGCCGACCTTCGAGATCTTGGGATTTCGGCGGCTGGTGTGAGGTGAGGGGCCGGACTGAGCCGTTCCGGGCGGCGGTTGGCCGGATACGGGCGCAGAATGTGTCCGAGGAGCGCCTATGCTGCGCTCATCGCGGCGATCAGCGGGCCGATGCCCAGTATGTTCATGACGCGCTTGAGATTGTAGGCCAGCACGTGCAGGGCCATTTCGGTGCGCACCCGTTTCAGCGTCTTCATCAGGAAGTGGGTCGATCCCATCCAGCACTTGATGG
>Ga0209633_10006045_pt1 | contig 10432 bp, 6 predicted proteins | sample Cruoilmetagenom1_FD_187290 | JGI IMG/M metagenome (GOLD analysis project Ga0209633, IMG submission 187290) | Oil polluted marine microbial communities from Coal Oil Point, Santa Barbara, California, USA - Sample 1 (SPAdes) (version 2) | ecosystem: Environmental > Aquatic > Marine > Oil seeps ... | reverse complement strand
AAAGGATTGATCTCCATCTGGCACAACATCAGCTGCACCTTTTAAAATACTTCCTTTTACTGCTCCTTGCTTACCAGTTTTTAAAATCATTTCAACTTCCGCTCTTTGTGTTGGTGTTAAACCCCATTCCATTAGCATGTGTAATAAAGCACCGCTAATACCACCTTGATCAGCAGTCTCGTCTGTCATATACTTTAAAAACATAAACTGTGGTGTGCCATCTCGTTTTACAGATAACCTTGGCTCCGTTGGTAAATAGTAAAAATCCTTACTCTTTCTGTTAGATAGGCTAATAGCCTTACCAAGCAGAGTAACCTGAGACCCATCACTCAGCGTAAGTGATAACTTATTTTCGCTATCTAAAATTTGTGCTTTTACACTTGGTTTAAATAGAAATAAACTAAAAACCATTAGTATCATTGTCGTTTTAAAAATGCTTGTTCTCATAATTTATATATTTATTAGTGTATCATTAAGGATTTTAAATTCTGTGATATTGTTATATTCTTTTGATAAGTTCTACCGGTTGGCTTCTTAAAACTTACTAGAAATTTCATTTGGATATTTGTTTCTTTTTGCTCTTTAGAACTCGTGAATAAATCATGAATATGAATAGCTTCGTCTTTAGTGAATTTTAAAGCAATGGCAATTTTTGAATTTGCAATCAAGGGTACATTTCCTCTGTTTACCATAGCAGTATTTAAAATTTTACTCAATTGATTGTTCCCAATAATTTCAAAGTCCGCCTTTGATTGATCCTTTTCTGCCAAAATAGCTCCAATAAGATTTGCATCATTACCTACTTCTACTTTTAGAAGAGCACTTGCTTCCTCTTTTTGATTTTTATTTAATCCCCAACTTAATAGCCAATGCATAATTGCTCCTTTAATCTGTTCATTTTCATCTTTATACACAATTAATGAATGAGATTTCTCACCTTGCGGATTGGTTGAAAAATGGATGTTTGTTGGTAAATAATAGTAGGAACTTTTCGTATTATCATTCATAGAAAAGGGTTTATAGCAATTTAATTCAATTCCATCTCTTAGCCGCAAACTCAATTTTGTGTTTTCTAAAAGTTGCTGAGCGATAGCGTGTTGAAAAAACAAAACAATAAATAGTAGAGTATATGTAATTATCTGTTTCATTCTATTGGAATTTCATCAATAAATAATAGCCCATAGGTATCTTTTCCCTCTTTCTTTAGCGTTGGTTGATCCTTGAAAAACCAAGACAATTCATAATCTATAGCGTCTAATCCTTTGGGAAGTGTTATTTCAAAATACTTTGTTGTTAAATCATCATTTGGATAAATCGTTAATCGCTCACTGTTTTTATGTCCAAAAAAGTCATAGGATATATTTGTTGAAATTGCTCTTAAATTTTGTGCTTTTAATTCAGATAAGTCTCCTACTAATTCGATTTTTTTTCTTTCAAAAGGGACATATAAGTTTATCATAGCAGCCGAATCCATTATCCAATCGCTTGTATAAGTAGCACCACCAATAAATTTCCAAATGGTTTGATACTCATACTCAAGCCACTTTGTTCGTAGACTATCTTTATGATTTAAATATGTCATAGATATAATACCATCATTTCTTTTGTAAGATCCTTTTGTTAACAATATCTCTTTGAGTGTCTCTGTGCCATCTTGATGCTGTTTTCTTATTTTTATGGTAACACTGTTAATCATTTTCTCAAATTCTTTTTCAATTGTCCCATCAATCCCAACATGTACATCTCTTTGTTGAAAAGCTGGATCCCAAAGCGGTACATCTTTAAAAATGTTTTCATTAGTACTATAGTTATTGTATAAATCTCCTACATTAAAAGTGATAAAATGAATTCGATTGATACGGCTTCTACCTTTAAATTCTAAATGACTTTTACCTGTCGAATGATGTTCTTTGTATTGATAGCCTACATTTAAGCCAAAACCTGTCGTTTTTCTACTACCAAGCGCACTATTTGAACCAATAAGAGAACTGATAGCATTTTCTAAACCTCCTCTTTTATCTTTTGGAACTTGTTCTAAGGGAACTTTTTTAAACATCAATTCTAACAATTTTTCATAGACAGTCTGCACCAAGCTTTCCATCGAGTCATCACTACCGATACTCGTTAGTTTTATGGCGTGATCACGCCTCAAATTATCAAGACCTAAACTTACATCTGCCCCGACAAAATAAACGCTACCACCTGCATCAAACTGTTTGCTTTTTTTTACCTCTGACCAATCTAAATCTACTGTTGCTTCATAGGAATCTGTAAGCCCAGAAAAAGATAATTCAAAAACTAAAGAGACATCTGGTGTTGCCATTTTAAAACTCTCGAGTAAAAGTTTTGACTTTACGGGATCTACACTAAACGATAAAGCTAATTTAGAGTTTTCAATAATCGGAGCTTCACCATATCCAATAATTTTAGTTTCATTTTTACCGGTTTCTGAACTAAGAATTGATGAAACTAAAGTGTAGCGTCCTTTATCAAAAACTATGGGACCTCTTATGGAAATGGAATCATTTTCTAACTTATTTTTTAAATAGGATTCAGCATCCTCAATTTTTTTTTGAGAGGTAACATACACTACTAAAAAATGTAAAATTCCGCCTCCATCGGCCTCCGTAATGGTATTGGCTTGATTTTCTGTTGGTTTTTCTAACACATAACGCATATAAGAAAACTGTGGTAAACCATCTTCTTTCAGGGATAATCTTGCATCGGATGGTAAATAAACATACGTAGTTGGCTTTTCATGAATTGGGAAACACCATAACCCATTTGCATTTATTCCCTGATCTACTAAAATACTTTGTGCATTTGCTGTCAGACCGAGTAGTAGGTAAAAAAATACTATATAAATATAACGTTTCATAATTCAGCCATTTAATCTTGTGGAGGCATTAAAAAAATATAATCTCCTTCTAGTGGAACAGCTTCTTGTTGCTTTTGTTTGTTACGCATATACCAGGTTATTTGGTATACAATAGGTTCATTTTTGTCGTAGTATAAATTTACATTAGCGGTGTTTTCTACATCACCAACTCTTAAGATCAACATTTTTTGAGAAACGGGTTCTCCGTTAAGAATTACAAAAAATCGAACAGTACATGAGTTTATACCTTCCTCCTTAAAAATACCTCGGTCAGCATCGACTTGTACCGACTTTTTAATAAATGGGGGGTTTAAAGCAATGGATGCTTCATTTGATTTGATCCATTTATCTTTTGCAGATGGAAATTGAATATTTTCTGAGCCACCTTTTAAATTCCAGCTTAATTTATATTCATAATCGAGCCATTCTGAGCCCCTAATACCTAATCTTGGGTAGGAAATTGTTTTATAATTGATTCCTTTTAGTAAATCATCGCGTTTGAGTACAACATCACGTGTCACATCATTTTGGTTCTCACCATAGCTTTTTTTAAAGGTTACGGTTACCGCATTTAAGACTTCATTGAAAGATTCGATATAATTACCATCTAATTGAAAAATTATTTCTCTTTTAAGAAAATCAACATCTTCTAAATTGACTATTCTAAAATATTTATCCTCTTGCTCCTCTTTTAAAGTTTGATAAAGACCTCCTATATTTCCTGATGAAAAAACGGGTACTTTTATTGTGGTGGCTTTCGAGAGGTTCATATAAAATTTATTCACTTTTATATCTTCTCTTTTTTTTATAACCAACTGATTATCTGATACATATTTTTCATTTCGCGCTCCTCCAAAAACTTTACTAAACCATCCTCTTTTTTGCCGTCCTTTGATTTGCCCTTGTTCTACAGCTGTTTCTTTTTCAGGTTGTTTTGCCCAACCTGCCTCAGCATCAAACATTAACTCGGTCAATTTATCTGTAATAACATCAAGAATACCACTTATATCATCCGTTTTTACACCTAAACCTTTTGACCGATCAAACACCTCTATGTTAATCACTTGGTTTTGTACCATTTCATCGGAAATTTTTCGCAATTGACGTTTTGTAAAGCCTTCCTGATAACTATAAATTTTACTAAAATGTTCATAGATTGTCGACATTTCTGCTGTAATAACAGCATTATATGCTTTTACTTTTGCTTCATAATATCCATTTACGACGACCGAAACATCAGAGGTTTCTCCTTGTAATGATTCCCATAACAACGTAGCTCCTTCTTGACTTAATTTTGCTGCAATAGCAGCTTTAGAACCTGGTAATAAAGGTGCATGTCCTGAGGTTACGAGATTAGAGGTGAATGAATTCTCACCATCTGTATCAGTCAATATAGACGAAACGATTTTAAAACCAGCAAGACCATCTTCTCCATTCTCTAAAACTTGCTGTAGCGGAACAGGTCCTACAATATGGGCACCTCCAACTCTTTTCTTGAGCTCCTTCTCTAAGTTTTTAATGACCTCTTCGGGTAAATCAAATTGTATTAGTGCATGAAATAGACCACCGCTTGCTCTTCCATCTTGGCTAATATACTTAATGCACATAATTTCAAAGTTACCAGCATCATTAATTGCTATTCGTGGATAATCTGGTAAATAGTAATACGCTGAATCATCTTCGCTATCTTGTAGTAATTGTATTCCATTAATAATAATTCTCCCTTCATCATATTTAACCAAAGCTTTAGCGTTTAAGGATAGTAAAAAGAATAAAATTAAGAATAAAAATGTCTTTGAAAAATGTATTGAATAATTCATAACTGAATACTTAAATTGTTATTAAATATAAGTGTATTTTATATCTGAAATAATTAGAAACCATATTTATCTAGATTATGGTATTTATTAAATTCATCAAACGATACTATAATAATAGCTCCTTCTATGAACCTCATCAAGAGGTTAAAACCTGAATTTAAACACAGGTAACACGTCGACGTTTTTAGAAAGATTTAGAAAAGTACAAGTTTGTAGTAAATTGATATGCTGTTATTTAGCATCTTGTACTGAATTTACCCAAAGTTACAAAAAATATGCCAAATACTCAATGTAAATTTTAATTTTAGCTTTTTTTAAATTATTGCAATTGATAATATCCACATTTTAAATAAGCACCTTCAGGAAAGGATATAGGATGATCAATATCGTGATACGTCTTTTCTAACACATTAAATTTCACACCTAAGTTAAATAAGTTATCTTCTACGATACTAAAGAATTCGGGTGCTGTTATTCTAGAGGAACAAGATGCCATTACTAAGATCCCGTTTTTAGCAACTAACTGAGCTCCAAATTTTGTGAGACGTGTATAACTGTGTTTTGCTTTTTCTACTTCATTTTGTCTTTTAGCAAAAGAAGGTGGATCAATCACTACTACATCAAATTTTTGATGTGTTTTAATTAGGTTTTGCAATCCTTCAAAAGCGTCAGCCTTTAGAATATGATGGGTTCCTGAACTCGAATTTAAAGTTGCATTTTTCTGTGCCATTTCAAGAGCTTGAGCACTGATGTCTAAACTAGTTACAGATTTTGCTCCGTTTACCAAAGCATGTACCGAAAAACCACCAGCATACGAAAAGACATCTAATACCATTTTATCTTTTGCCAGTGCTCCTACTCTTTTTCTGTTGTGACGATGGTCTAAAAAATAACCCGTTTTGTGACCATGAATAACATTCGCTGAAAAGCGTAATCCATGTTCTTTAAAAATAACCACTTCGTTGCTAAGTGTACCAAAAATTACTTGTCCATCGTGTAAACCATTGATATCTTTTCTTTGCTGTAATTGGCGACTTAATCGTAAAACAATTGCCTTACAATCAGATAATTCGATTAAAATAGGTATAATCTGATTCAAATAAGGATACCAAATAGCACTATACAATTTTATGACTAACACCTGGTCGTAAACATCTGCAATAAATCCAGGTAAACCATCATTCTCACCGAAAATAAATCGATAAGAATTCGTATCTGTTTTTAATAAATTTTCTCTTTTATTAGATGCTTCTTTTAATTTTAATTGAAACCACTTTTCGTCAATCTTAGCAGGCTTATCAAACTGCAGTATTTTAATACGTATGGGCGAATCGGGATCATATAATCCTAAGGCTAAAAATTTATTTTTAAGGGTATCATAGACAATCGCAATATCACCTGAATTTCCTGGTGTATTTTGCTTCACAATACTATCAGAAAAAACCCATGGATGTTGCTGTCTAAGTGATCTTTCGGCACTAGCTCGTAGCTTTATAGCTAAGGTTTTTACGGGTATATTAGGTAATTCTATCATTTATATACGGCAAAGATAACCTAAAAAAGGCTGGTATTCGTGTACTTTTCTGAACACAAAAAAACGGCACAAAATGATTTGTGCCGTCAAAAAATGATTAATTCAAATAGAAATTCTACAAAATCATTGTTTTACGATTTTATATATTGAATGTTTGTTTTCCCAAGTTCCCGATTGCACGAGTACTTTGTATACATATAAACCACTACTTAGATTTGAAATATCGATACTTTGCTCTCCTGCCTGCATTTCAAATTCTCTAACCTGTAAACCATTTATATTAAATACCTGTACGAGTATCGGTAACTCAGATCGAATGCTTATATAATCTTGTGCCGGATTTGGATATAACTGCACCAATTCTTTGATAGCATGATCTGCTATAGAAATAGTTGAAACAGTCTGACAATCAGATGTTACGGTACAGCCATTTTGTGTAATGGCTACCGAATAATCACCATTTACAGTAGGTTCAAAAGTAGGATCTGTAGCACCATCTATCGGAATATCTCCATTCGTACAATCAATCCATTGATAGCTAGCCGCTGTTTGATTGGCTGTTAAGAGCAATGGGTATTCCTGTATCGTAATACTCGTATCAATTTCTGGATAAAATGTAACTTCGATTTCTTCAGATAGGATAGAACAAGCTGCGCCAGAAGTATGATACAATTCAACAGAATAAGTTCCCGCATCCACAATATCGATACTTTGAGATGTTTCGCCATTTGACCAAATATAGGCCACATCAGGATCATCGGCTGTTAAAGTTACAATATCCCCAAAACAAGCAGGAATATCACCTGTTATACTCAGTGTATTTATAGGAAAATCTTGTACCGTAATGGTTTGAACAAAAACACTATCAATATCCGTATTCGTATCTACAACAGTTAAACTAACGTCATAAATTCCCGAGTTTGTAAATGTATGTGAGATATTTGTTTCAGTACTCGTCTCACCATCATCAAAATTCCATGTATAGGTATCATAATCAATACTACCTGCATCGGTAAAATTAACTGGACCACCAACACATATATCCGTTTGATCTGCCTCAAATGCCGCTATTGGTAAGGATATCTTAGTAATGGTATCCGTCATCACCAAACTATAATTTCCATAAGAGTCTTTATACTGACTATGTATTCTGCGCTCGCCTCTCCAAATATGCGTCATGTCTAATTCAGCAACGATTAAATCTGTAGCATCTGGATCAATATCTATAGTTCTTTTATTAGATGTATCATGGTCAAACCAATACTCATAAGAAACTAATTTATTATCTGTCAATATACCTGATTCTGGTGGATTGATAAATAAGTGATTGAGCATACTACTCCATAAACCCGAATCATCTAAAAAACGAATTTGAAACGTATTGATATCCGATTCCAAATTACTACAATCTATATCAGTAATCAGATTATAAGAATCTGTTGGTGTGATACTTGTATATTGATAAGATTCATTATTGAATGCATATTCATAACCCACAATTTTTCTATCCGGATTTGTTACTTCTGGTGGTTTGATAAAAATATGACTCATCATAGCACTCCATTTTCCATCATCAGCTTTAAAACGTACATGAAATACATTGATGTCATGAGGTAAAGCATTCACATCTATATCGGTTACCAAATTAAAATCTTGAGCTGGTGAAACAGGAACGTATTGAATATCAGTACCATCGTTAAATCCATATTCATAACCGATAATACTTCTATCGGGAGTGTCAATTTCTGGCGGTTTTATAAAAATATGGCTCAGCATACTACTCCACATACCAGAATCATCTTGAAAGCGTATATGCAATACATTAATATCACTTGTTAAGGCACTTACATCTATATCCGTTATCAAATTAAAATCTTGACTTGGCGTAAGGGCTACATATTGTAATCCATCCCCATCATTAAAGACATATTCGTAACCAATGATATTTTTATCAGCGTTAGCAATTTCTGGTGGCTTAATAAATATATGACTAATTATTGCACTCCATTTACCTGCATCATCGAGAAAACGAATGTGCAGTACATTTATATCACTACTGAGGCCACTACTATCTATATCTGTAGTCAGATTAAAATCAGTGGTTGGAGTTATCGCTACATACGTCAAACCTTCGCCATCCTCGTTAAAAGCATATTCGTAGCCTATGATATAATGTGTTTCTCCAGTCTCTTGTCCCGTCGGATATTGACTATATACGTGGATAGAAATAAACAAGCTATATAATATCCACAATTGCGGCATTATTTTTTTGGCTTGCATAACTATCTGTCTTGAGCGTGCACGTTAATATCTACCTGTATCATACCATTAATATCAGAAGTAGGTGAAATTGTTTTACTACTAATATGTGGATTTACAGGTATAGACGCATCTTTCCAAGGATAAAAACCGCCATAAATACCTGTTTCGTAACCATCGTCACCAGGATAAATAGGTAAACCCATTCCCGCTTGTAGGTGATAATCATGAGTATAGTCAAAACTATTCCCTATTTGATTGACTAATACGGCTGCTCTAGTTACAAAGTAGTTGTCTATTAGTATAGGGTCTGTACCTAAAGCTGGTGTTGTTGTACTGGTACAAAACATATTATTAGTCCATGTACTGGCACCTGCTCCTTCACATATATTGTTGTTTTCTTGTAAAAAGATATTATTTTTAAACATACAGTTATTAGCATAAAGTATTACTTGAGATGTACTGCTAGAAGGATAAGAGTACAAAAATAAATTGTTTATAAATATTAAGTTTCTAGCACTCGTAATTGTATGTTCAATAATATTATTAAAAAACATCGAGTTGATTAGGTTGTCTATATTATACATAGTATAAATTACATTTTCTACAAAAGTGTTGTTCTCCGCAGGATTTGTTCGGTCTCCTATTACATATATACCGTAACTAGTCCCAAACTGGCAACGTTTTATGGTAACATCATTAACTGATTCATTAGCATCAAAGATTATATCTCCTATAATGTTAACACCTTCTAGATGAAAACCACTGGCTTCTTGGCTTAAAATAACAGTACCAGAAATTTTAGTAAGAAAAGTTGCTGTGGTAGCACTTGGGTAATGACCTGCGCCATATATTACCAATTGTTTTTCAAATGTTGCTGGTGGGGTCATACTACCGCCTGGCAAGTAAATGGTGTCTCCAGCGACTTCAGCAGCAGCATAGGCAGATTGTAGGGGATTATCATCGTTAAAGTATTGCACTCCATTGGTAGGGCTGTGAAGAGCAACTACTTTTTGTGCGAATAGAGCCGAACTAAAAAGTAGTGTGAGAACTAGAAATGTAAGCTTTGTTTTCATAATAAAATATTTAAATTTAATTGTTTGTTTTCTCTAGTAATGGAGATACGTTAGGTAGTTGGTTTAATTTTTTAATAGCTTTTTAAAAATAAAGCCATTTTCTACAGATATCTTTAATAGATAAACGCCATTATTTAATTGTGAAACATCATATTTATTATGATTTTCAAAATAGGTGCTAATTTTTCGACCGCTACTATCAAATATTTCCAATTTCTGTATTGCTAATTCAGACTGAATTCTTAGATAGTTTTCAACGGGATTAGGAAATACCGTTATTTTTTCTTGAATACTGATTTCATCTACAGAAATGGTAGTGATAAATTTAGAAATTTTATTTCCAGTATGTTCAGCAATATATAATTCAGAAGTATTAAACATTAAGAACGCTGGACCATCTAATCCTGTAACAACATCAACTGCCGTTGGAGTAGCATCGGTAACATCAATCTTAGAAATCTTATCTCCCAAAAATTCGGCGATAAATAATTCACTTTCATAAAAGGCAATTCCAATAGGGTTATCCAGTCCAGTAACAACTTCTACAACTGTTGGAGTTGCATCTGTACTATCAAACTTAGAAATTTTATTTTCACTTCGTTCAGCAAAATATAATTCGTTTCCTTTAAAAGCCAATCCATCAGGACCATTGAGTCCTGTAAGTACATCTATGACTGTTGGGCTAGATTCTGTAAGATCTATTTTAGATATTTTATTACCTAAATACTCAGAGATATATAAAATATTTCCATTTAGTGCTAAAAATTCAGGACCAGTTAATCCTGTCACAACATCTACAGCTGTTGGAGTGGTATCTGTAACATCAACCTTAGAAATTTTATTTCCCGTATACTCAGTAAAATAT
>Ga0209633_10006042_pt1 | contig 10438 bp, 6 predicted proteins | sample Cruoilmetagenom1_FD_187290 | JGI IMG/M metagenome (GOLD analysis project Ga0209633, IMG submission 187290) | Oil polluted marine microbial communities from Coal Oil Point, Santa Barbara, California, USA - Sample 1 (SPAdes) (version 2) | ecosystem: Environmental > Aquatic > Marine > Oil seeps ... | reverse complement strand
AACTTCTAAAATATCAAGAGGATCTTCTTTATCAAGTTTATATTTATTTACACCAACTATTGTATCTTTTCCACTATCAATTCTTGCCTGTTTTCTTGCTGCAGCTTCCTCAATTCTCATTTTTGGAATTCCTGTTTCAACAGCTTTTGACATACCACCTAATTGTTCAACCTCTTCAATAAGTTTCCAAGCTTTATGGGCAATTTCATGAGTTAATTTTTCAACATAATAAGAACCTGCCCAAGGATCAACAGTTTTAGTAATTCCTGTTTCTTCTTGAAGATAAATTTGTGTATTACGTGCTATTCTTGCAGAAAAATCTGTTGGCAATGCTATAGCTTCGTCAAGAGCATTTGTGTGCAAAGATTGAGTGTGACCAAGTGCTGCGGCCATTGCTTCAATACAAGTTCTTGCAATATTATTGAATGGGTCTTGCTCGGTTAAACTCCAACCTGAAGTTTGACTATGAGTCCGCAAAGCCATTGATTTAGGATTTTTTGGATTAAATTGCTTAACAATCTTTGCCCAAAGCATTCGTGCAGCACGCATTTTTGCAATTTCGGTAAAATGATTCATCCCAATTGCCCAAAAGAAAGATAATCTGGGAGCAAAAGAATCTATATCCATTCCAGCCCCTACACCTGTTCTAAGATATTCAAGACCATCAGCAAGTGTGTATGCAAGTTCAATATCAGCAGTTGCACCAGCTTCCTGCATGTGATAACCAGATATACTTATTGAATTAAATTTTGGCATTTTTTTCGAAGTAAACTCAAAAATATCTGCAATAATTCTCATTGAAGGTTGCGGTGGATAAATATATGTATTCCTAACCATAAATTCTTTAAGAATATCATTCTGAATAGTACCAGAGAGCTGTTCTAAAGTTGCACCCTGTTCTAAACCTGCAACAATGTAAAATGCAAGTATTGGTAAAACTGCACCATTCATAGTCATTGAAACTGACATCTTATCCAAAGGGATTTGATCAAATAAGATTTTCATATCTAAAATGCTATCAATTGCAACACCTGCTTTTCCAACATCTCCTACAACACGATCATGGTCGGAATCGTAACCTCTGTGAGTTGCAAGGTCAAAAGCAACTGAAAGACCTTTTTGCCCTGCTGCTAAATTCCTTCTGTAAAAAGCATTAGACTCTTCTGCAGTTGAAAATCCGGCATATTGACGGATTGTCCATGGACGCATTACATACATTGTAGAATATGGTCCACGTAGATATGGTGGAATTCCTGCTGCAAAACTGAGATGTTCCATATCTTCTAGAACCTCCTTTGTATAGAATGCATCCAATTCAATCTGCTCAGGAGTAATAAATTTTTCTCCTTTATATTTAGTTGTCTTACCCTGTGGCAAACTTGATTTAATATTTACTTTTGAAAAATCTGGTTTCATCTTATTAAATAATTAATTGCTTTATTTAAGTATGGTATTCTGAAAATTAATTAAGGTTTCTAAAATATTAGACTTAACATGAATAAAATTTTCTATGCCAACATTGTGAAGGGCTTCTATGTGCTTTTTAGGATAACCTGCAATTGTAATAATTGTTTCATCTCTAATACTTTTATAGAGTTCAGAAGAAAAACTCAAATACTCATCATCAGAACTACAAAGAACAGTTATATCGGCATTTGAAAGTTTTACTTGCTTTATTGCTTCATCGGCAGAAGTTACCACATCATTTTCAATAATTTTAAAACCTGCACAGGCGAAGAAGTTAGAAGCAAATGAGGCTCTCGCTTTTCGCATAGTAAGATTTCCAAATATTAATAATAATACTACAGGACGTTTCTTTGCATTCTCAGTTTTTTTTCTTAACTTTTCGAAAGCTTCAGCACCTCTGTAAAGTTTTAATGTATTTTCAGCATTATTCCTTATGGGAAGTGTAAAATCTAGAATTTCATTTGTGGCAGCATATTGATTTGTTCCAAGCAAAATTTCTGTCTTCATTGCAATAGCCATATCACGTTTAGAAGCAGTTTCTTGTATATCTGAAGTGATTATGCCTTTATCAAAAGCTGAATGATATGTTCCTTCCTTTTGAACTTTTAAAAATAAATCCCAAACATTTTCAATAATTGAATTTGTAATATTTTCAATATAAAAAGACCCTCCAGAAGGGTCGATAAACTTATCAAAATATGCTTCTTCATTAAGGATTATTTGAATATTACGAGCAATACGTTCTGAAAACTCATTAGGTTCTTCATAAGAGGAATTAAACGGATTTACAAGAAGAGAATCTGTGCCTCCAATTATGGCAGACATTGCTTCTGTTGTAGTTCTTAATACATTAACATAAGGGTCGTATGCGGTTTTATTCCAATCTGAAGTAACTGAACAAATATTCATTTTTGCGGAATTAAAATCTTTAATTCCATAGGCTTCTAAAATTTTAGACCATAAAACCCTTACTGCTCTAAGTTTAGAAATTTCAAAAAAATAATTTGACCCAATACCGAAAGTAAACATAATTTTTGATGCAAAAGCATCTATATTAAAATTAAAATCATTAGCGATAGACAAATAATCATTTGCAATTGAAAGACCATAAGCTAATTCTTGAACGGCTGAAGAACCAGCATTACGAAAAATAGAAGTATTTACATTTATAACTTTAAAACCATTAATTTGTTTAGATTGATTGAAAAGTGATTTTAAGTCATCTTTATAATTCGTTGGAAGAAAATTAGAAATAGAATAATGTCCTAAAGGATCAAAATCTATAGAAAAATCAATATTATGAAAAACTGTGGAAGAGAGAAAATCTTTAACAACTTTGGTTATTTGAAGATAATTTTTTCCGCAGATAAAATTAATTTGAATTCTTGATAAATCAATATCTTTTATGAGTGAAGATAAATCAGAAAGTGAAAAATTATTTTTTTGGGAAAGATTAATACCAAAAGACGTAACACCACTAGAAATAAGCTTAATTGCTTTTGAATTAGTATCAATATAATTAGTTACGAGAATATTTTGCCGGATTTTGTGTGATCTTGGTTTAGAGATATTTCCTCTTAAAAAAGGAAATTCATTAGGATTTGAATTTAAATAAGAAAGAGTATCATTATTCTCAATTCTATAATACGGTTTTATAGGGATATTCTCAAATGATTGTGTAATGAGTTTCTTTGAGTAATCAGCACCTTTTAAGTCTTTATGTATAATAGCTTCCCAACTTTTTGTAGTAGTTTCTTCAAAGTCGGAAAAAAGTTTTTTATCATTCATATTATAAAATTTAGGATAAAAAATATAATAAATTAGTTTTACAAAATTGATATTTGATTTTAAACAAATATATGATAATTATCAATAAAAGATATGTTTCAAAAATAGTAAATTTATGGCAATAAAAAAAGCCTCGTAAAACGAGGCTTTAAAATATTATTAATTCTTTCTTAGAATTCCCATAAATCATGCTCAAAATTAAACACCTTTTCCTTGACCTTTTCAGATTCTAGTAAGACATCAAGACCTGTAGCATATTCTTGTATATTACGATTATTATATACATTAGATTCATTAAAGATATAACCATCAAACATTCTTTTTAAGAAATAATCATCAAAAGTCATTTCATGAGATTGGTTTGCACCATTATAAATGGCTTGACTAGCAAATATGTTTCTTGCTTCAGGGAAAAATACCCAAAACAGTTGTTTATAACGTACTTCTTCTTGATCTAAATCGTCTTCTCTATAATATACTCTAATTGGACACAACCCGATAATTCTAGGCTCCATTACAGATCTTTGTTTATCAAAAATCCAACGTTCCTTAATTAATAACTCTTTAACTTCACTAATATCAGCAGGTTTTTTTGTTATTAAAGGGATTGACTCTCCAGTTTCAGGATCAATATCATAAGTTGTATCAATACCAGCTCCAAAACGTTCATCAATTTCGTTTAATGTATATTGAGCAGTAAAATCATCTCCAGCAAAAGGAGTTAAACTTTTATTTTTAATTCCCCACATCATTAACTGAATAAGACTTTTTCTATCTTCCATTTCTTCAGTTGGAAAATATAAAGATAAGTTATTTTTTTCAGTAAGATTAATTCTTCTGATAAGTACTTTTGACCACATTACATCGGCCTCTCTTATAAATTGAAAAGAAATTGGTTTTCGTTTCTTTGTAATGTGTTTTGCGTAAACACCGTCCATTTGAGCTTGCACATTTGTAGTGAAAGCAAAGAAAACAAATAATCCGATAAGTAAATACAAAATTTTCTTCATTTGTCTTGTTTTTATTTTAGTTAGAAAGCTAATATATAACTAACCATGTTTCAGTAATAACGTAAATAATTAAAAAACATTTTAATTAATACATTAAGAAATTTATTTAAGTTTTAAAACTAAATCATTAATTTTACGTGTTTTTCCGTCTGGGCCTTTTGCTCTAACGCCCTCAATAATAACACGAGAATTTCTTTTTGCTTTTCTAATAACTCCTTTTTGAGCACCGGTAAAATTACGACCTCTAGATTTTGCACTTTCATCAAATCCACCAATATTACATGTTACAACAAAACCTGTAATATTAAAACGTAAATCAAACTCAAAATTTTCCATTGTTGCATTAATACCACTTAGGGCTATCAAAGTTGATTTAGGTATGTTACCACCTTTAAAAAAAGTTGATGATGGTGCACCAATTGTAGTAATAGGATTTGGTAAAGTTTTTACTCTAAACTCTTTTGAACCTAAACCTCTACCGCCTGTACTTACTTTAACTTTAGTTTTACCAGGTCTTTTAACTCTAACAATGTAGTTAGAACCACTTTTTTTACGAATAGTACCACTAGTCATTGAGGCAGAAACTTTATCAGCAGGTGTACCTGCAGCAGTAATTTCAACAGGATTATCAACACCAATATAAAAAACATTCATTTTTGTTGGAGACACACTAACACTAGGTGCAGCAACTTGATACTCAGTTTTAAAAGGGAATGAATCTTTTTCTGTTGAACCTGGTTTATTAACAATAATTTTACCCTTTAGTGTATGTATTCCATATCCACCAGCAGTAACTTCATACAAACCTTTTCCGTCAACATCAAAAGAATCAACTTTTGAACCATTATCTAAGATAATTTCAGGTTTAAGATTTTTATCAGATGCTCCAACAAAAATTTCAGCTTTGTATTTTTCACCCGTTAAAAGATATCCTTTTTCAGGTTTAACAATCGCATTCAAATCCGTAAATTTATATGACTTAGCATCTACTTGACTATATAAGTTATTAATAGCTTCAGATTCAGTATTTAAGATATCGGTTTTTAATTTGGTTAACATTGTAATAACTGCGACTAAAGGTAATTGATCGAAATTTGTATGTTCCCATGATTTCATATCACCACCTTCGCCTTTAATATCCTTAGTGCTAAGATTACCTTCCATATTAGCAAGCATGTTATCACTTTTATCTACTCCTTTAAAGATTTTTTTTATATCAACTTTAAAATTTTCAATTTTATCTTTCAAGATTAAAGCTCTTGCTTTTCCTTCAGACATATCTTCAAGCATAGTATGAATAGGAGACTCTTTATCTTTTTTATTCTGTATTACCTTAGTACCACCTTCATTTAAATCTAGATATAAAGCAACATCTTCACCTGCATCAGATAAAATTTTATTTCTTAATGTATCTATATAAACAATTAAATCCTCTGAATGTTTATTAACTAAAAGTGCTTTATCTCTCCAAGGTGCTATTTTTTTAGGATTAGCAGCAAATTTATTGTCAAAACTAGCATATACATCTGAGTTTTTAGCTTTTATGCCATCTTCAGTTTTTATTAAACTATCATTTACCAAAACAAAAGCGTTCAATATCTCAGCTGAAACGTTCATCGCAAGCAATGCCGTTAAGATAAGATACATCATGTTTATCATCTTCTGCCTTGGTGATAAGTTACCATGACCCATAATCTGTATTTTTTAAAATTATAAAATAAATTAAATTCAGAATAAATATAAATATTATTACATATTTACATTCATTGCACTTAGCATATTTCCATATACAGTATTAAGAGCTTCAAGTTTCTGTCCTAATTTTGTAACTTCACTATTATATTTTTTAGACTGTTCAACTGAGCCTTGTAAATCTGACATCATTTCATCTAAATCAGTATCGTTTAATTGTAATTCAAAAATTGCATTTAAGGCAGATAAATTTTTATTTAAACTACTTATATGTTGGTTATATTCTGAGTTACCTTCTTTTAAAGAAGAGAAATCTAAATCCATAGAACCTGTTAGCTTTTGATATGCGTCAGCAAATTCAGAACCTCCATTTGATACTTTTTCTGAAGCACTATTGAAAGAGTCCGATAAACTATCAGCTGAATAATTAACAGCTTCTGCTGACTTATTATAAGATTCAATAAGAGTTCCAACAGCATTGGCAGCTCCTTTCATATTTTCAGAATATTCATTTGTTGCTAAAGCTGCATCAGAAATATCAGCCATTTTAGATACTCTATCATTTAAATTTTCAATACCTGATCCAAATTTTTCAAAAACATTTGTATCTCCAGCTTTTTCTATCATTGCATTAAATCTTCCTAAAGCTTCTGTAGAAGCAGGTAATGATGTTTCTTTTTCCAAAGGAATATCAAGGTCACTTTCTAAACCTGCAAGTTGTGGATAAACTAAAGTCCAGTCAAGTTCTTCATGTAAAGGTTCAAATGCTGAGAAAAAGAAAATTCCAGCTTCAACCATAAGACCTACTGTAAGCATAACATTTGCTCCAGGCCAGTGAGTTAATTTAAACAAAGCTCCAACCAATACAACTGAAGCACCCCATCCGTATAAGTACTTCATAAAAACTTTCCACTTGTGACTTTCCGTGAAATTAGCCATAATATAAATATTTAGAATTAATAATAATTGATTTCATATTTTTTGATAAAGTTAAATAATAAAATACACTTCACCAAATTTTTTAAAAACATTAAAATGCTTTAAATATAAATTTTTTTGTTAAAAATGACTTGCATCCCATGCAAATTCATCATTTCCCATGTATGATCTAACACATCTAAAACCAACATAAGATTTTGCACTATCTTGATATTCATAAGTTCTTGCTCCTACTTGCATATAATATGCAACATCTTTCCATGAACCTCCTCTAATAACTTTTCTTTTCAATGCAGGAGGATCTTCTGATTTTGCATTATAACTATAGTCTGGATTTAAATCATGAGTAAAACTATATGCAGACTCATCAAAAGCATTACTAGTCCATTCCGCAACATTACCAGCCATATCATATAAATGGAATTCATTTGGTGCAAAACGTTTAACTTCCATAGTTCTGTTAGCTCCATCATCTCCATAACGACCTCTTAATGGTTTGAAGTTTGCAATAAAACATCCATGAACATTACGTGTATATATTCCTCCCCAAGGATACATAGATAAATCTAAACCACCTCTTGCAGCATACTCCCATTCAGCTTCTGTTGGTAACCTATACTCTGCATAAACAGGTTCTCCTTGAGATTTTTGGTAATTTCTCATAAAATCAGTTCTCCAAACAGAAAAAGCATTTGCTTGTTGCCATGTTACACCAACAACTGGATAATTATTATATGCTGTATGCCAAAAATATCTTCTAGCAAATGGTTCATTATAAGAATATGTATAATCTCTCATCCACACTAATGTATCAGGATAAACATCAATTTTTGAGTGCATAATAAATGCTGATCTATCTTTCACAGGAACAGTTTCACCTTTACTATTTACAACAGTACCTTTATATTCACCACCTGTAAAATCTTCATTAAAATGGTATCTGTTATTATCTTGTGCAGCTTGTTTTAAATCAACCCATTCATACGAAAAAATTAATTTTCTAGTATCAACTTCTTTTTGTTTATAAAATCTTTCATTAACAGGAAGATATAAATCTGCTAGAGCGGTTTGAAAATCTTCATCTGGTCTTGAATAATCAAGTTCAATATCCCAATTTAATAAACAATTTTCAGTATCATCATGGTCATAACCATCTGCTTCCATTATTGTTAATTGTTCGGGATCAAGTTCTTTTTTAAATTCTTCAAAATCATTTTCTATTAACATCCTTTTAGCAATAGAATCTCTTACCCAATAAACAAATTGTTTATATTCACTATTTGTAATTTCTGTTTCATCCATCCAAAAAGGATCAATAGAAACTGTTTTTGATTGAGAAGTGTGAGCATAAGTAATGTCTTGATCATTTAATCCCATATTGTAACTTCCTTGGGGAACAAAAACCATCCCGTAAGGATTTGGTTCAAACCAATCTCCAGCACCACCAACCCCTACAAGTTCTCCTTGGCTTCCACCATTTCCACAACTTGCAAATAAAAATGCAATAAAAGATAAAACAATTAACTTTTTCATAATACCTGTGTTATTAAATAATTACTTTTCTAATCTATAAATAAAGTATGCTTTTGTACTTATAATCACCTTTTTTACCCCAAAAATCGAAACAATATCCTACAAAAACTTCGTGAGTTCCTTTGTTTATTGTTACTAATTTTGTTAGTGATATTTCATAAGCATATCCAATTTTTAATCCACTAATTAATTCAAAACCTACCATTGGCACAATTGCTTCCCGATTTCTATAAGAAACGCCTAAGCTAAATTTTTTATTGTACAAAGCGGTAAGATTACCACTATATTGCATCTTTGTTCCATCAAACTTAACAAAAACTGATGGTTTCATCTCTACAGGACTGTTAAATAATCTAAAATTATAACCTACTGTTGCAAAATAATGTCTTCTCAAAAATGATGCCGCAATAACTTTTGGATATCTCACTTCAGGTTGATGCAAATGTGATACAGAAAAACTTGCATAAAAACTTTCACCAACTTTATAAAATACTCCAGCTCCTAAATCAAAAACTATTTTTCTTACGCCTCCTTCACCAACAATATACGGGTCTGTGCTTCCCCCTTCATCTGGTGGTCTCCAGTCTCCTTGTAAATCTTTATTAATTATTCCAGTTTCAAGCCCAAACCCTAAAATACCTGCCCCAAACCTTTTATGGTAAGAAAATGCAAGTTTTGCTTGGAAATTTTTCTCAAACTCAAACCTATCATCATTAATAGAAAGACCTATTCCTCCATTTATTCCAAATAACTTTACTTTAGAATGTATTCCTGCTAAAGTTGTTTTTGGTGCCCCTTCAAATCCTACCCACTGTTGTCTACTAATTGCAGTTGCACAAATTCCATCAACCATACCTGCGTATGCAGGATTTGTAAACAACAAATTATCCTTATTAAAAGCAAATTGAGGATCTTGTTGCGAAAACATTTCTATTGATAAAATGAATAATAATATAAATAGAGGTGCTTTCTTCATTAAATACAAATTAAATAATTTTTTTCTTAATAAACTCATTTTTTTTACTAAAAATATCTTTTTTAACATTAAAGTAATTTAAGATATGGTATTTAAATGCTTATTATTAGTGCATTAACTATAATTAAGTTTTTTTTATTATAAATTAAACTTTTGATAAAAATTCCACCATCTTTCAGGAATTTCATTCTGTATTGCTATTTGATAATCATTTTCTGAACATGAAATTATTTTACTACCTGACTTTTTCTTACTTTTAAATGGAACTTCAACCCACCATCTTCCAGTATCTTCACTTTTATAAAAATTTATCTTTTTATCAAGCCCCTCTACATCAACCAAATACTTTTTCATTTTAGATATTTCTGTATTGGGATACTCTCCTCTTCTACTATAATATCCTTGAATAAAATGCCAAATTATCTGTGCAGCAAGTTGTGATGTTTGATTTTTATTATCTTTTGATTGACACATATTGTAAATTCCAAAAGAAGACACTTTATCACTAAAACCTGCATAACTTGCTAATTGACATACTTCTTCACCATAATACCCATGTATTGTTGGTTTTGTTACACCTGGAGCGTCAGATGCTTTAACAGAACTTAAATCAACAGAAAAAACATCAGCATCTCTAATATATGGTTCATTACTTATTAAGCTTGCTCTTGAGAACCCTAAGCGAATTGCTTCAAAATTTTCTTTAATATAATTTATGCTACTTATTGAATTATAATATGACTGATACCCAAGATTTGAATAATTAAATAGTTTATTATTTTTTTCAATAATTTCAGCCAAATATGTTTCTTCAGAAAAAAATCCAGAATTATCAGTAAGATTAAAACTAGGTTCTACTACACACAAATTAAATAACTTATCTCCTTTTTTATATGCATTACATAAAGGAACTATTAAATCTTTACTCCCTCCAATAATTATTACCTCAAGTTCATTCTTCAACAATTCAAAAACAACTTCTGTTAATGCAATATATGTATCCTTAACTGTTTTCCCATGCTTAATATTGCCA
>Ga0209633_10006040_pt1 | contig 10440 bp, 7 predicted proteins | sample Cruoilmetagenom1_FD_187290 | JGI IMG/M metagenome (GOLD analysis project Ga0209633, IMG submission 187290) | Oil polluted marine microbial communities from Coal Oil Point, Santa Barbara, California, USA - Sample 1 (SPAdes) (version 2) | ecosystem: Environmental > Aquatic > Marine > Oil seeps ... | reverse complement strand
CAAATTTAAAAACCGCCGTTATGACGCGCCCAGCTCGCAATTTCCCGCAGGCAGCCTCGTCGGTACGTTGCTCGGGCAGCTTTTGGCAGGCATGCTTTCAAGCGGTGATGTCTGGCGGCAAATCGAGCGTGCCCAGCGCACCGTGCGCCGCCATTCCGACATGGATTTTGGAGGTATAGATTGGACAGAAGCCATGCGCCTACCTAGAAATTCAGGCGGCATTGGCGGCGGCATTTTCGGCGGCAGCTCGCGCGGGCCGCGAAGCGGCGGTAGCACAAGGCGTCGCCCCCGCACAAAAAGAACAAGAATGCCCCGCGCTCCACGACCAAGAGCGCCAAGAGCCCCAAGCCGCAAAAGCGGCGGCTTTAGAACAGGTGGTGGGTTTTAGGGATGTTTATTCAAAAGCCAATTCTAATAGGGTTACTATTGATGCTTGGTATTTTGTTTGTACCAACACCACAAAGGCCAAGTTTTTGTGGTGGCGAAACTGTTTTAGGATTTAACAGTGACAATCCAAATGCATTTATCACTTATTCAAGGTCAATGGGCGTAGAATAATGGGCGTAGAATTTTAAGTGTGCGTCAAGGCATTCGTTTCGTATCGTAAGTTTTGCCTCTAGAGCTTGGCGGCCACACAGGTAGCTGGTGTATATCCAGCCAATTAGGATTATTTGTTTCTATTCGTTCAAGTTTCCAAATCCGTTTCCATGCCTTGATTTTCCGTTCTTGTTTAAATGCGGCGTCGCGCGTAGCATATTCTTGAAACCATACTAATTTATCACACCCATATTTAGCAGAAAATCTGCTGAAAACCTTATGGATGTGCTGTTCCATTCTTTGCGCTAAATCATCAGTATGCCCTGTATAGAGCGCGTCATTTCTTTTATTTGTGCAAATATATGTATAGAACATAACGGGAACTTATATGTTTGTATGTATCTTTACAAGGAAGGATTTGTTTTCATCATTCCTCCACCACCCACCCACCTGCTCATCCCTGCGAAAGCAGGGATCCAGGTCTTTGTGGTCACAAATATTACCGTAAATACTGAAAACCCTGCATACTTAAAAGACCTGGATTCCACTTTTCAGTGGGATGAGCGAATTGAAGGCCGGGTATCTATCCTTGCTAAAAAACGCAGTAGATGAGGCCCCAGCACAATCGTATCCTTGATGTTTGGTTTGCCCCCATAGTCCAAGGATGAAAAAATTTACATTAACAGAAAAACCCCCAGCACATACCCTTATCGGGTTTATGGATACCAGCCGTAAACGCAAGATCGTTGACGGTTGGCTGGACGCAGCTATGGCACTCGTGCAGCGTTTTTTGCGCGGCGAGGAAACCAATGAGGATTATTTTAGCCGCGTGACGCTGATATTAGCGCGCTCAATCGCTAAGCTAGATACATGCATACGCGAATGTGAGAACTTTAACCGTAACCTACAGATACGCGCGCATGTGATTACCAGCGCCGCAGGTAGAGCTTGGGCACGGGGTGTATTGGGCGAAGCTAACATCAAGCGCTGGCAGGCTAGATATGATGTGGGTGGCTGGCCCGACAAGAAACCTGCGGGGAAGGCAAAGGTAAGGCCTGCGTCTGCGCCAAGAACAGCTCCCAAATCCTATGAGTGGAAGCCGATAGCCCTGCCATCCATCGCCTATTGGTGCCCTTTCAAGCCCTTCAATTTAACATTCCCAGACCTACCTGACCCGTTCGCAAGGCCCGCCTTCACATGGCCACGCCAAAGGCGCGCGCTTAAGCCTGCGGTATTTTGGCCAGATGAGCTTGAGGAAGATTATGAGGCTGACCACAGCCTGATCTATATGGGCGAGGCGGAAAAACGTGCGAAGATTTACGCACATATATATTATCCGGAAACTGATGATGTGGAGGAGGAGGGCAAGGTGCCCAAGCCTGATCCCAAACCGCCATGACGATAGTTTGTGGCCTAAGAGAGATTATCACGCGGCGAGGCGACTCGCCGCGGCATTGGCGCGGGGTGTTAAACAAAGCTCTACATGGCAGTCATCGCTCCGTGCCAAAATCGTCAGCCTGTGAACGGCCGCTGAGCGCAGCTCAGCGGAAAAGAATAAAGCAAAAGAATAAAGCCTAAAGAATAAAGAAAATTTGTTGGTGAACTGGCTACGGTTTTGCTTTAACAATTGGATTTGAAACGAGATAACCCTTTATGACAAAAAACTTAATTACGGATATAGCGGGCCTTAAAATTGGCAATGCTCATGACGAAAGAGTTAGAACTGGCGTTACGGTCATCCTGCCTGATGAAGCGGCATTGTGTGCCGTAGATGTGCGCGGAGGTGGGCCAGGGACGCGTGAGACTGATTTACTGAGCGGTGATAGCATGGTTGAACGGGTTCATGCGCTGGTATTATCCGGCGGCAGTGTTTACGGACTAGCGGCGGCGGACGCAGTGACGGCCGCTCTAGGGGCCAAGGGGATAGGCTATAGAGCCGCGCCTGCGCCCGTGCCAGTTTCGCCTATCGTGCCTTCTGCGATTTTGTTTGATAACGCCAATGGCGGCGACAAGGATTGGGGTATGGAGCCGCCCTTTGCTGCGCTGGGGCGGCAGGCGCTCAAAAATGCAGCGCGCACATTTGATCTTGGTCAAGCGGGCGCAGGCTATGGCGCGACGGCGGGGCTATATCCGGGCGGACTTGGCAGCGCGTCTGAAACCGTGGGCGCTATCACCGTGTCTGCGCTCATCGCCGCCAACCCTGTCGGTTCACCTTTTATGCCTGGCACTGATTGTTACTGGGCTTGGATGTATGAAAAAGACGGTGAATTTGGCGGGCGGCGCCCGCCCATAGATTATCACTATAAACCTGCGCGCGATACTAAATTAGAGTTTCTCAAAGCGGCGGGCGCGTCAACAGTCATTGGCGTGGTCGCGGTGGATGCGGTTTTGAACCAAAAAGAACTGCGCCGCCTCGCTATTATGGCGCAAGACGGTATCGCCATGGCCGTACAGCCCGCCCACACACCGCTGGACGGGGACACGATTTTCGCGCTTAGCATTGGCGACAAACCCATGCCAGATCCGCGGCCTGTGCAGCTCGCCGAATTGGGGGCTGCCGCTGCCCGCTGCGTAGCGCGGGCATTGTCGCGCGGGGTTTATGAGGCGGGCCGTTAATTTGCTAAAATTATTTGCTTCTGAGCATTTTCACATTAACCGTAAAAGGCGCTTGCAAAGCGTGCGCAGATAGGCTTTAACGCGGGTCTCGATTTGGATACGCACTGGTAGCTCAGTTGGATAGAGCACTTGACTACGAATCAAGGGGTCGGGGGTTCGAATCCTCCCCAGTGCGCCATTATCATTACAAACTCTTTTCAGTAATATGTGCATTGTATTCTTTGTCTGACTGAAACGCCTGTGGTACGTATTTAGTCTTTGCTGATATAGGTGTGGTTGTTGCCTGGCGGGATGAATACTTGTCCTCGTTTTCTAAGCGCCAACCGTACGGCGTGTGTACGCACCTTAAGGGAAAACTTGTTCCGCGCATTGCTCATAATAGCTTCTTACACTATTGGTTAGGAGACTTAGGCGACCCAAAAATATGGGGTGCGTATTTTTACTTATTCTGCTAGGTTTTCTCGGTATGAGGTCTTGAGGGGGCACTATTATTTTGCATAAATATTTTAAGCAAATAATCGGGTATTTTATAGCGTTGCTAGGCGTCTACTTACTCACGCCCCAAACATATTTATTATCACCGTATAAAATTCCTCCTAATGAAGTTCGCATTTTACTAAGTAATGTAAACACTCTCCCATACCGGCTCGTGCATATGCCGTCTGATGTAAGGATGAATGAACAGTACCGCCCGCGGCAAACAAAGGCGCGCCAATACCATTTTCAATTTGACGAAGCATGGCCAGTCCTTGGCCCGCGTAGTATTTTTATGCCTAGCACGGGTAGAGAGACCCGTTTATACGTAAACGGCGCACCAATAGCGAATGATACAAACAAAGCTTTGTTTGCACCTGGGCTAGGCAAGGGTTGGGTTTATCAAGATGTCCGTAGGCAGTTTCTTCTTCCTGGGCGCAATAGATTAGATGTGTACGTCAACGCTGACGAAGCTCGTGCTGGGGTCCGAGGCATTTATTTTGGCCCGACGAATAAAGTAAAGCGCGTAGTGCGCCAATATGAGATATGGACGCAAGTCATGCCAAGAATGGCGTCACTGGCAGGCGCATTAGTAATTATCTTGTCTATACTCGGCCTAGTATACAGTAAGAAAGGACGCACTTATTTAATCCTCGGGTGCCTTGGCTGTCTGGTTTTAAGTTTGGGTAGCATGTCATTGTTTATAGAAAACCCAGTTCTAAAATCTTTTGACTTAGTTTTCCGCTTTGTGCTGCCTAGCTTAATATTAATGATGCTCGCCTTACTTTGGAGGAGTGAAAGCCGCAATTGGCGTGGTGAAAAATATGGAGGCATGGCGGCATACCGTGCTATATTTTATGCTCTGGCCGTTACAGGTCCATTAGTTAGTTTGGCTGTATTAACGCTACCTTTTTCTATTCCCGCGCCAGTATTCTTTGCTACGCTGGCTCTGGTCGGACCTTTGCCACTTTTGTTTGCTTGCGTTGTGCCAATGTTGCTTAGTGATCTGAAAGCCCATAGCTCCAAACTTGAACAATTGAAAATAAAACTATCCGAGCAGACAGAAGAGCTAGATGAGAAAGGGCAGGCGCTAAATCAGGAAATAAGAAATAGAGCGATTTTGGAGGAAAGGCAAAGATTTACCCGCGATATTCACGATGGTATCGGCGGACAATTATTGTCTTTGCTACTGCGGGTGAGATCTGGGAAGTTGAATTCAGGGGAGATTGCGACAGAAATACAGGGCGGACTTAATGACCTGCGATTAGTTGTCGATTCTATGGATCATACGGGTGATAATTTAACGGCGGCACTAACCACGTTTCACTCCCGGGCGAATGCCCAAATGACTGCCGCGGGTATAGATTTAAAATGGGAACAATCTGACCACATCAATATTCAATTTCGCTCAACCCGTGCCATATTACATGTTTACAGATTTCTTCAAGAAAGCCTCAGCAATATAATTAAGCACGCCCAAGCTAAAAATGTGGCGATAAGTTTATTGCAAGAAGGGCTAGACGAGCCCTTTGTCATCAGGATTAAGGACGATGGTATTGGCTTGAAAGATGATAGTGAAAACAGTGCTGGCAAAGGGCTGGAGAACCTGAAACTACGCGCGCAGCGCCTAGGCGGCAGCATGGAGTTTACAAAGGGGCTTAGTGGCAAAGGCACTGGCGTTGAGCTGACAATCCCCCTGTTGGCTCAGCTTGATTAGCAGGGCTAAGAAAAATACTATAAATCAATCCAGCCAAGCTGCAGAGCTTCAAACACGGCTTCATTGCGCGAATGTACACTTAGCTTGCTATAGATAGACTTCACATAATCACTAACTGTATGAGGTGATATATTCAGAGCGCTTGCAGTTTCTTTATATGAAAGGCCTTTAGCAAACATTGTCAAAATATCGTGTTCTCTTGCCGTGAGTGTGGAGGTGCTTTCTTGGCTTTTGGCAGATGTTTTATTGTTATTGAACATGGTCAAAAGGTGGGTTGCTGCTTGGGGGCTAATCGGGTTTACGCCTTCAATTGTATCGTGGATGTGCCTGATGATTTGTTCGGGCGGTGTATCTTTTAACAGATAGCCATGTGCCCCAGCTTCCAAGGCCGCAAGTACGCTGGTTTTGTCGCCCAGAACTGTTAAGATAAGCGCTTTCGATTTTGTGGTTTTGCGTAAATGTTTTACAAAATCTGCGCCGTTTCCATCTGGTAATTGCAAATCGACCAGGCATAAATCAAGGGAGCCCTGCGCCGATAAAAGCGCGGCTTGTGCGTCAGCAATAGCGGCGCAGGCAAAACTCACTGATAGGCCGTCTGATTGGTCTACAATTGTACGTAAGTAACCCTGCATATCTTGGTCGTCTTCGAGAATGCCAATGGAAATTGGAGTTGTCATTGCATATCCTTGTAATCAGGACGTGGCGCCCAACAATTTGCGTATTCTTGTCCCTTAACATCTACCCAAGCGCGGGTGCCATCAGGAATGTCGGCGTAGCTGATGGCAGTATTGGACATGCCATCATGGAAAGAACTAGCGCGCCATTTTGGTCCAAACAATGCGGCGCAGTATTCATGAACTTCATCCGCATTGGTAAATTGATCCCCGCGGACAGCCGGTGTTAGTTTTGTATCTCCTCCGCTCCAATGATTTCGAGGAGGAATGGGAGCATTATAGGGCCTGGGTTTCCCTCCTTCTTTAAAGCAAGCGATTGGTAACGACTCACTACAGATCAAATCGCCTCCGTAGGGATTGCATTCAATCCCACCGGCGTCCGTGCATGATAAAATTACGACATTTTCAAGGCCCTCAATTTTTTGTACTCCAGCCGTAAATACGGTGCCTTTATTATGTGGGGGTTCTTCGCACACAGCAAACCCAATAAAATCAACCACAGTATCATCAGCGATACTTACCTGAACCTTGGTTGAAGGAGAGGGGGAAGTATCTATATTTGAGCGGATAAAAGCAAGCAGAGTACCAGGGTCTTTATTTGTTAGATTCGAAAATTCCAAGCCTTCAATTTTTGCTGATACAAGTTTATCATTATCTGAAATCGGATGATCTAACATCTCCCATGACTTGGTAATTGAAGGGTTGGCGAAGCCAGTGCTTGCTGCGTTTCTTCTGCCGTTAGTGCTTTTCAATTCACCAATTGATAAGTGATCATTTCTAAGTTTTTTTGGAGGCTTTATGCGTGCAACAATGAGCCCATGTGCAGTTCGCGAGGGGATTGAGAACTCGTCTACAAGAGCCTTATCAAAGCCAGGTTCATCATAGGATCTAAAAGATAATCGGTGACCAGCCCTTTCCAAAAACTCTTGTGCGGCGCTATTGTGGGCAACGCTTTCGTCTCCTTCCAAAGAAAACCCATCTTCTTTTCCGCCAAGTATAATGTGTTTGGTTTCGGCTTTGCGGCACCGATAGGCGCCTAGCATATCCATGCCAGGTGTTGGGCTCACAGGTTTCGCCCGCGCATTCCCAGATGCGTCCCACGAAATAAATCCGCCATAATAGGCTAGAAATGAAACACCAAGCACACCGACAAACACGCCAAATACCAGCGCAATAATTGTTGTTGTCGTTGCCTCTCTGGCGCTCATAATTATTCCCCTTAATAAGATGTACCGTTTTAGTACTGAAATTTCAACTTCAATACGTTGTGGCCCCATGTTTATGGGAGTGCTTAATATATTGAATTTTTTTTTGGCATTTTTTTACGCGCAGGCCAATGCCCGCACCAGACGCGAAAATTGCTAAAAAGACTCGGTAAATATGTATTAATACATAAAAATACATGTGATGAGTTGTAGATAGCCCACCTTATTTTCCCCCAATCTATGGGGTTTTAGTTGCGGTAATAATTTATTAACTTGTCAAAATGAGGGGAATAGGTTAATATTCCTTCAACTGTACGGGGTGTGTGGTTTGGAATGGGCGTTGGTATAATTGGTATATTTTAGATAAAGCGGAGCGTAACGCACCGTATTACTAGGTTTTATCAACACAACGTTTGTTCCAACTACACCTCGAAAATAGCTGGGGCTGCATACCTAGGCGCAAGTAATAATTGAGTGGCCGTTTTTGGGCGGCTTAAGGAGGTATGCTAAAACGGGGCGAATATTCAAACCATATATAAAGCGGATGTATTCGTTTTTAATTAGGTTTACAGTCAAACATATTCCTTCGAAAAAAAATAGGTAAGGCCATTTTTATTTGGGTTTTACTGACGGCTAAATAGTCAGGGCGTGACGCAAGGTCATGAACTGAGGTTTATAATAAGAATAAGAATTAGGCGATCAGGTGGGCTGGTGGTCAACGAGGCGCAAAAGGGGTAGGGCGAAAAGTGACAGTATTAGCATTAAAAACGTCCCTTTGGGACGACCAGTGGAGCTTTGCCGCAAAATCAAAGCGTGGCGTTGAAAAGCGTGACGTGGATAAGGGCAACATTAATTTTGCCGGCGAACAGGGTTTACGCGGACAGGTGTCTACGCACAGCCATTCCAATGCGAACGTGCTTGGCGCGCATGACATCCGCCGCACACGGCACATCTCAAACACATCAAACAAAACTTTTTTCAAGCTGGGGCGTGGGGCCAAAGCACTAACACTAAAATTTAAACTTTAACAAAAATCGCCGAAGAGGTTCGGCGTACAAACGGGAGCGAAACAATGACAGGCATTAATATTATAGACTTAGACGCCACAATGGATGGTATTCTTAATAACTCTGAACTTGCTGGCGGATTTAATATACGGTTCGATTTACCAGCGACAGGCGTTGTGGTTGGCGATATTTTAGATGTGGGCGGTGTTCCCGTGACCATTTTGGCAGATCATATCAGTGATGGTTTTGTGGAGCTTACACTGCCTTCATTTTCGGAAGGTTCTAACGCGATTGCTTGGAGCCTGACACATTCTGGCGCCGGGTCGTCATACTTATCTGGTAGTGATAGTATTGATATTGATACCGTTGGCCCTTCTATAGTTTCGCTTGTACTGGATGACCCGATCATTACGGAGAGCGATGCGGGCGTAACGACGGTAACGTTGATGATTACGTTCGATGAGCAAATGGATACTTCGTTTATTTCTGTAACCGATAATAGCGCGGGCACTTTGGTGATGGACAGTGATGGTTGGACTGTTTCTGATACGGTTTACACTGTTACATATTCGGTTGCCGATGCAGATGTAGAGCTTGCTGATATTTTGTTTAATGTAAGTGGGTCAGATTTTGCGGGCAATACTATCGCTGTCACAGGTGAGCCTTCGGGGACATCTATTGATACAATTGCGCCAGGCGTTGTGTCTATCGAGCGCGCAGGTGGGGCAACAGAGGATACCAATGCAGATACGCTCGTGTTCACCGTGACATTTAGTGAAGGTGTGAGCGGTGTTGACGCCACTGATTTTGTAGCGTCGGGTACAACCGCAGGTATTGCCGTGAGCGGTACTGGGAGCGTGTATACTGTGACCCTTAATGGCGGCAACCTTGCCGCGCTGGATGGCACGGTAGGACTGTCGTTTGCGGGCGGGCAAAATGTTACGGATATAGCAGGAAATGCCTTGTCTAGCACAGCGCCAACAGGCGTAAATGAGACGTATGCCGTGGACAATATGGCGCCAGAAGTGACTTCTGTTGTCAGGATTTCATCTGAGGACACCAATGACGATGCGCTTACGTTCACTGTGACATTTAGCGAAGATGTGAGCGGTGTTGATACCCTCGATTTTGCTGTGACAGGTTCGACGGCAACTATTGCTGCTGTCAGCGGCTCTGGAACTACCTATAGTGTTACAATTTCTGGCGGAGATTTGGCTGGGTTTAATGGGGCCGTAGGTTTAGGATTTTCTGGTAGTCAAGACATAACTGATTTTGCGGGCAATGCCCTAGCTGTCACTGCGCCAACAGGCGCAAACGAAACATATTTGCTTGATAATATAGCGCCTTCCATTGGGGCGCCGGTGGTTGAAGGCGTTTCTGGGCCTGATACAATTGTCAACATTGCAGAAGCTGCGGGCGGCGTTACGGTTAGCGTTGATGTCACAGGTTCGCCTGCGACTGTTACAATTGGCGGAATTTCCGCTACAAATACCAGCGGCACTACATGGGAAGCCTCGTTAACGGCGGCCAATGGCACGAATAATTATAATGTTGTCGCTACGGACGCCGCAGGAAATGCGGCTACATCTAGCTTTAGTTATGATGCTGATTTGGTCGTGCCAACAATTACCATCGGGACGATTGAAGGCGATGATATTGTCAACGCTACAGAAGAAAGTGACGGCATTGTCATTTCTGGGACAACCACGGACGTTGAAGACGGCCAAATGGCTGTCATCACTGTTGACGGTACCATTTACAATGCGACGGTCACAGGCAACGCATGGAGCATTACGGTGCCCACTGGCATCCTTGCGGACGCGCCTGCTATTGCGGTGACGGCAAATGTTGCTGACGCCGCAGGCAATTCTGCGGCGCAAGTTTCGTCTAGTTTTGATCTAGATACCACCGCCGATGCCGGCAGTGATTTGGCCGTTAGTTTTAATGATGCGGACGGGCTGATTAATTCTTCAGAAATGACGGCTACGGGCGTGACAATCGCAGGGCTTGATGTGGGCGAAACAGGTACGCTTACAATTACATCTGTTGGCGGCGGGACGCCAGTGGTGATGACGGGTGTTTCAGCTAATGGACCGCTAAATGTTAATCTATCGGGTCTAGCCGATGGTGCTTTAACCGCGACATTTGATGTCACGGATACGGCTGGTAATACGGCATCGGCCACAGGCAATAGCGCCGTTCTTGATCAA
>Ga0209633_10006039_pt1 | contig 10443 bp, 8 predicted proteins | sample Cruoilmetagenom1_FD_187290 | JGI IMG/M metagenome (GOLD analysis project Ga0209633, IMG submission 187290) | Oil polluted marine microbial communities from Coal Oil Point, Santa Barbara, California, USA - Sample 1 (SPAdes) (version 2) | ecosystem: Environmental > Aquatic > Marine > Oil seeps ... | reverse complement strand
AAATCTAGGGGGAATAGTCATGAAACGTTGCGTAAAATGTATAATGCCTGAAAATGCAAAAGGCATAAAACTGGATAAAAACGGAGTATGTCAGCTTTGCCGTGATTATAAGGAATATACTCCTAGAGGTGAAGAAGCATTAAGGAAAGATATAGCTAATCATATAAATAAACAAGCGAAATATGACTGTATTGTTCCGGTAAGCGGAGGTAGAGACAGTGCTTATGCCTTGTACTATGCTAAAGAGGTTTTAAAATTAAGACCACTTGCGGTACATAGTAATAATGATTTTGAGACACAGATTGCTACAGACAATCTTGAGGGTATGACAAAAGCATTAAATGTGCCATTGGTAACAAAAAAACCAAAGGAACAGGTAATTAAAAAAATAGTTACTGAAAAGTTTAAGAAAAATTCTTATTTTGGTCCAGGACTTGTGGCTGAGCAGACTTGCGAAGCTTGTAAATACGGTTTTGAATCCGCTTCGTATAATATTGCCAGAAAAGAAGGTATTGAAGTAATAATCTGGGGTGATTCAAAAGATGAATCAACTGTTCCTTATCATGACCTTTTTGAGCATTTAAGACCGAATAAACTACAGATGTTATTATCGCCTGGAGTGATAAATTTATTTAAGTATAAACATTTGTTTAAAAAGATGAAGCAGGAATATGGTCCTTGCTCTGGCAAAGGATTAAAAGAAATACATCTTTTTGATTATATTAGATGGGATAGAAAGGTGATTGTTGATACAATTCATAATAAAATGGGCTGGGAAGCTCCCAAAGAATCAGCTACCAGCTGGAGAATTGATTGTTCTTTAGTTCCTTTAGTTAATTATTTAACTGATAAAGCCTATGGTGTGAGTAAACTTGAAATTGGTTTTAGTAATATGGTACGCAGCGGGAAAATGGATAGGGATGATGCTATTGAGCAGGCTGAACAAATCAAGAAGAGTATTGATGTCGATACATTAAAAACATTTCTGAAAGAGATAGATATATCTGATTCAGTAATTAATAAAGTGATATAAGGATATATAAATGAGCGTAAAAAAAGATACAGTTACAGGGATGAAATGGTTGATTGGAAGTAGTGTTTTGCAAAGGATTATTGCGCTGCTTACTACTGCTGTTCTTGCGCGTATGCTTGGGCCGTCAACATATGGATTATTTGCTTATGCAATGATAGTTGTTACATCTTTTGAATTGTTCAAAAGTCTTGGTATTGACGCAGCACTATTAAGAAGAGATAAGGACTTTGCTCTTGCAGCAGATACTACTTTTTGGATAATCCCTTTTTTGGGAATATCGCTTTATATATTATTGTTTATCTCAGCCCCGCTTATTGGGAGATTTTTAAACAGTGAAGTTTTGGTAGATGTGGTCAAAGTATTGGGAATTATTTTTGTTTTGAATTGTTTTGGCAGAGTTCCTAATATTGTTTTGGATAAAAAGATGCAGTTTCATTCAATAGCAATAGCGGAATTTATAAGCAAAATAATGTTTTCGATTACAGCTATTGTTTTGGCATTTTTGGGTTGGGGGATATGGTCATTAGTATATGCATATATAATTCAGTCAGCAATTAGAATTTTCTATATATGTAAGAAATCCGGATGGGCACCAACATATAAGTTTGATTTTAAATTAGCTTTAGAAATGTTAAATTTTGGAAAATTTATTTTTTTCACGACAATTCTTTGGTTTATCAAAATGAATTTAGACAATATTCTTGTCGGGAAACTGCTGGGAACAACAATGTTAGGTTTTTATGCAATATCATTTAATGTTGCTAATTTTGGTGCTGATTTTTTTGGCAGTAAAATTTATAGAGTTATGTATCCTGCTTATGCCAGGCTTAGGTCTGAAGGTAAGAGCCTAAAACCAGCATTTTTTAAAATAACTAGATTTATAACACTTATTGCCTTACCTTTTGCGGTAACGGTATTATTACTTTCTCGAGAAATGCTTTATTTTGTTTATGGAGAAAAGTGGCTGCAGGCTTCAGAATGTTTAAGAATACTTGCTTTTGCTGGGTTTTTTAATGCTGCTTCAACAGGTATAGGTGGGGTTTATTTAGCAGAAGGAAAGCCAAAGTACAGCTTTTTTGTAACAGCTTTACAAGTAGGACTGTTTTTTTTATTTATAATTCCATTTGCGAGAAAATTTGGTTTAGAAGGGGTAAGCATAGTTGTTAGTTTGGTAGGCGCAATAACATTCTTTATGTCTATGAGATGGGTTAAAAAAGTACTGAAATTTAAGGCTAAAGAAATTATCAATGAAATAAAACCGATTGTTATATCAGTTATAGTTATGAGTATTTTGATTTCAGTGTTTAAATTAATGTTATGGGTTTCTATTGATAATAAATTTTTTCATATAAACTTTATTGTTCTTGGTTTGCTGTCAATGTTTGTATATTTTAGAGTTCTTAAATTATTAAAAAAAGACATGCTCAAGGAATTGTTGGAACTAGTTAAGATATAATCAGAAAATTGATTAGTATTTTTAAAGAAAAATAGTAAAAGAGGAGTTTTAATGAATTTGAAAAATGAGATTAATTGCACTCTTGTAGTTTGTACTTATAATAGGGGCAAGAGCTTAGAAACAACATTAGAAAGCCTTTTCTCTTTAGATAGTCTTGAAGATTTGGTATGTGAAATTATTATTGTAGATAATAATTCTAGTGATGGTACAAAGAAGTTAATAGAAAAATATATAAAATTACATGGGAGATTATTTCGGTATGTTTTTGAATCGCAACAAGGTGTTTCTTTTGCAAGAAATGCTGGGATTAAGGCAGCTCTGGGAGAAATTATTGTATTTACTGATGATGATGTAATTGTTGAACATGATTGGTTGAATAATATTTGGAAGAATTTCAAAGAGTATGATTGTGATGCTATGGGGGGCAGAATTTTACCTTTGTATTTAGAACCGCCTCCATTATGGATTAAAAATAATGAGGATTTGTTAGGTGGTCCAATTGTTTCATACAATTATGGGGAAGCTGTTAAGATATTTGATTCTGATTGTATGGTTCCCTTTGTAGGTGCAAATATGGCTTTTAAGAAAAAATGTTTTGATGAGTTGGGGAATTTTAGGACAGATTTAGGCCCATCAACAGGCACAATGGGAGATGATACAGAGTTTTTTTTACGTTTATTTAATGTTGGTAAAAAGTTGTATTATGCTGGTAATGCTCTCGTTTGGCATAGGACAGGAAAAAGTAGGATGAATTTGAGATATCTGGCAAAGTGGTTTATTGCTGGGGGAAGATATTTGGAAAGAATGAAATGGGATTCGGAAATTAGAAGTGATAATTTGAATTCATTTTGCGGTTTTCCATTATGTTATGTAAAGGTAGGGGTAATTAGTGCGATTAGTTTAATTTTGGTAGTTCTCAATAAAAGAAAGTTTTTAAAAAAATGGAATGAATTGTTTTGTTCAATAGGTATGATTATAGAATATAGAAAAAATAGTTTTAAAAAATAGATATAGATATTTTGATGACTGTAATCATTTTCGCAAACAAAATTATTAGTATGAGGTAAAGTGAATAGAAAAAATAAACTTGTAAGTATAATTATACCGACTTTTAATCATGCTAAATATGTGATTGAAGCAATAAATAGCGTTTTAAATCAAACTTATCAAAACTTTGAATTAATTATTATTGATGATGGTTCTACGGATAATACAAAAGAGGTTGTGAATAAGATTATTGCTGAAAATGCGGATAAAAAAATCAGCTATTTTTATCAAAAAAATTGTGGGGTGTCTGCTGCTCGAAACAAAGGAATCCATGAGGCAAAATGGGAGAATATTACTTTCCTAGATGCAGATGATATTTTTTTAGATACTTTTCTGGAAGATATGATATTTAAAATAAATGAAGGATATGATTGGGTTATCTGTGATAATAATTTAAAAAGGATTGACACGCAGCACGGAACTTATAAAAATGAATTTCAAAAAAGGAATATTGATTTTAGTGATGATATTATTAAACAGATGCTAATAAGTGATAGAATTGGGACTCCAGATAGAATGCTTATAAAAAAGGGTTTAATTATTGAAAATAAAATTTGTTTTAATGAGAAATTTGCCTGTTTTGAGGATTGGGATTTTCATATTCAACTTTTATGTTTATCAGAAAAAGTGGGATATGTGGAAAAAGCGCTTGTTGTATATCGATTGAGAGATGATGATTCAAATGCTACTAGAATTATGAAATGGGATTGGCTTGATTATAAATATAATTTTCTAAAAAAATGGAAACATGAATTTAAAAAGAGAAATATATTAGATTCCTATTCCGAATCTATGTGGGATTTGGCTAGAAAACATTTGAGATATACCAAATCAAAGGTCAAAGTTGTGCGTTGTATTTCGGAAAGTTTGATGACATCATTTTTACCATTAAAGAAAACAATGGGTAACATTTTTCGAAATAAAAACCTGAGGGAAATGTGAAATGAAAATTTGTATTACATCAAAGCAATATCCGCCTGAATCAATAGGAGGTATTGGTACATATGTTTATAATCTTGCTCATGGATTATCCAGTGCTGGGCATGATGTTCATGTGATTGCCGCATCCATAGATAGGGAATGTGAAGTTTTTGATAGAAAAGTCATTGTGCATAGGCTTAAACTTAAAAAAATAAGATTAGCATGGAGAATTGAAAAGTTTTTCCCCCTAGAAAATTTTCGGTATAGTATGGCTGTGGCAAAAAAGATATATGAACTTTCTTTAAAAAAATTAGTTAATATTGTTGAATTTCCAAACTGGGGGGCGGAGGGCTTTTGGTTTTTAATGAGAAAAAGAAAACTGCCTGTTGTTATTAGATTGCATACTCCACATTTTGAAAGTGTAATGATATCTGGTAAAAAAGAAACTTTAAGAGATAGAATAATGTGTTGGTTGGAAAAAAAGGCTGTTATCAAGAGTGATTTGTTGGTTTGTTCGACTTTTGCTCATCGAGAAATGATAGCTGGAAAATACAATTTAGATCCAAAGGCTATTAAAGTAATACCTCTTGGGATTATGAATAGTGAATTAGATAATAAAGATATATATTCAGTAGAAAGTAGTTCCACTGATAAACTGAGAGTTTTATATGTTAGCAGATTGGAAAAGCGTAAAGGAATAGATACCTTATTGTCAGCAATACCTCAGGTTTTGGAATCTATGCCTAATACTGAGTTTTTTATAATTGGGAGTGATTATAAGCAAAAAAAGAAAAATTTATTTACTAGTCAAACTGGTAATATCTATTCATCTCAGGTACATTTTCTTGGATATGTTGATAATAAGGAGCTGGAACAATATTATAGGGACTGTGATATTTTTGTTGTCCCTTCAGTATATGAGTCATTTGGGCTAGTTTATCTTGAGGCAATGAAATATGGCAAGCCAGTAATAGGCGGTAATGCCGGTGGAATACCTGAGGTAATAAATGATGGAGAAAATGGGGTTCTGGTAAAGCCTGATGATTCTAAAGCGCTATTATCATCATTGTTGCTTCTTTTAAAAGACAAAAAACTCAGAGAAAGATTGGGGCAAAATGCTTTTAAAAGTTTTAATGAGAAATTTACTGCTAAAAAAATGGCAAGAAAAACTATTGATGTATATAGTGAATTATTGAACTAATAAAGAAATGGTGAACACTTGAAAATAGCTATAGATGTTAGAACATTAATTAATGATCTGCGGACAGGTGTAATGTCTTATACGGATAATTTTGTAAAAGCATTATACAGGCTTGATAATAAAAATATTTATTATCTTTTAGCTTCTGGTCTTAGGCTGAAAAAAGAGCAAATTAATGCTCCGGAAAGCGAAAAATTTATTAAGAAGATTCTAGCTATTCCTGATAGAGGTTTTTGGTGTAAAGAATTTGTATTTAATAATTTTGCAGTTTCTGGGATAATGAAATTAAATAAAGTTGATATTTTTCATGTGCCTTCTGGTCATAATTTACCAGTATTTGGGAAATTTAAAAAGGTTATAACAATACATGATTTGAGAAGTGTTCATCTTGCTGATGATATAATGCCTCAAGATATTAGTGGTTTGAAACAAGCGTGTAAAAGGGCGGATGCTGTTATCGCTATTTCTGAATATACGAGAAAAAATATTATTGAACATCTGGGGGCTTCTGAAAAGAAAGTATTTACAGTTTATAATGGAGTAGATAAAACAATTTATAAATTATCTGAAAATGATAAAATTAAATCATTTTGTAAAAAGAATGGAATAAATAAAAAATATTTTTTCTCTTTGGGATTGGTTCCTCGTAAGAATATTAAAAGACTAATTGAAGCTTATACTCGCTTTAAACATAAGGATGAGTTTATCTTAGTTTTAGCTGGATTTGGGGATGTCAGTGAATATATTCATTTGATTGAAAAAAATAATATTAAGGAAAATGTCGTATTGTTGAAAAATGTTTCACAGGAAGATCTTTTGTATTTATATAATGGCGCAAGTTTTTTTGTTTTTCCGTCATTATATGAGGGGTTTGGATTGCCGGCTCTTGAGGCTCAAAAGTGTGGAGTTCCTGTTTTATCGTCAAATGCTTCAGCTTTACCGGAAGTTCTAAGTGATTCTGCGGTTTATTTTGATCCTTTGTCTATTGATCAAATGTCCTTAGCGATGGATACAATTATTGAAGATGATAGCTTAAGATTGGAATTAATAGAAAAAGGTTATGCTAATTATAAAAGATTTTCTTGGAAATTTATGGCTGAGCAAGTATTGGATATATATAAGAAAATTGTTTAAATTAATGGTATTTTTGGTTTTAATTTCTTTTTGAAGAGGTATTTATGAATAAACTTAAAAGTGACTTAAATAGATATATCGGATTATCTAATCGTGGTAAATTGCGTTCTTCTTTAGAGCTAATTTTTGTGCAGGGAGTGTGGGCTATTGTTGTTTATAGATTTGGGCAATGGTGTGGAAATCTAAAAGTGCCGCTTATTTCTCAGTTATTAAAAATTGTTTATTTTTTTCTTTTTAAAATAATCGAAGTTTTAACAGGAATATCAATATCCTCAAATGCAAAGATAGGTTCGGGAATATATATCGGTCATTTTGGCGGAATTTTTATTCATTCCGATGCTATTATAGGCAAGAATTTTAATATTGCTCAAGGGGTTACAGTTGGGGTATTAGGTCTAGGCAAAAAAGGAGCTCCAATCATAGGAGATAATGTGTTTATTGGGTCCGGGGCTAAGGTTTTAGGGTCTATTAAAATAGGTAATAATGTGAAAATTGGGGCTAATGCAGTGGTTGTAAATGATGTGCCGGCAAATTGTACTGTAGTGGGAATTCCGGCTAGGGTCATTAAAATAAAAGAAAAGGATATACAATAATGCTGGATAGAGCGGATAAAATTGCTGCTATTATATTCTATGTTTTATTTACGTTATTTTTTTTGATTTCAATAACGGGGAAGCCTAAATTTGGGATTTTTTTCATGGTCCCACTTTTTCCTCTGCAAAATGTATTGGAAAAATTTCATCAATTTCCATTAGGAAATAATTTTATTGATATTTTATTAATAGGGATTGTAATAGGATGGTTTATAAGTTGCTCAAATCAAAAGAAGCCGGTTTTTATTAAAACCCCTATTAATAAGATGATTTTTTTTATGATTATTTTTTCTTATTTTTCTCTTTGGAATGGATCATTTTTTCTAGGAATGCCTGCTCCTTTTAGCCCTGCCGATCCTAGAGTTCAGTTTTGGAAAAATTATATGATATTCCCCTTATTATTCTTTCTGGTGGTTAATAATATTGATAATAAGAAGGATATAAAGATTTTAGTTTCTTTGCTTGGAGTATCAATATTAATAAGTGGATATTATACTTTTAGGCAGATTAGTTGGATGTCTGGGCTTGTTTCAAGAGAAAAACTGAGAGGTACATTTGTTTGGTTAGGGCCTAATGAAGTGGCGGCTTTTTTTGCAGTATATTCTTTTGTTTTTTGGGGGATTTTTACCCAGGTTAAGAAGAAGTTTTATCGTTTTTTTTCTCTTGGGGTTTTCGTTTTGAGTATTTATTGCGTGCTATTTTTGTTTTCTCGAGGCTCATATTTGGCGGTACTAATGGGTTTTATTTTTATTGCTATTACTAAGCAAAAAAAATTAATTATACCACTTATCATGGTTTTAATGTTTTGGCAAACTGTTTTGCCTATAGAAGTAGTGGAAAGAATTAATCAGACTCATACCGAGGAAGGGACATTAGATGCTTCGTCTCAAGGTAGAATAAATATGTGGGAGAAGAGTATTGATCTATTTCAACAAAACTTCTTAGTCGGGGTAGGTTTAAATGTTTTTCCTTATATGGGATATTCTTTGGGAGATACTCATAATGTATATTTTAAGATTTTAGCAGAACAAGGTCTTATTGGAATTTTTATTATACTAATGATATTTTATCTTGCAATTACTCAGGGATGGGCACTTTATTCAAAATCAGATGATTTATTTCTTAAGGGATTGGGTTTTGGGTTTGTGGCATCAGTTTTTTCTTTGATCACAACTAATATTTTTGGTGATAGATGGACTTATTCTCAAATAGGAAGTTTTTTTTGGGTTCTGTTAGGACTTGTAGTTAGTAGTAATGTTTTGATATCTAAAAATAACAATGAAAAAAAATTACGGCTGATTAAAGGAGATAGTATTGATGAGGATTTTACATCTTAGAAGTCCAAAAGGTATATTTGGAGCTGAGAATTTTATTATTTCTTTAGCAAAAAAACAGCAAGAGTCTGGGGATAAAGTTTTTGTTGCAATTCTAAACGATTGTTCCAATAATAAAAATACAGAATTGTTAAAAAAAATTAAAGAATCAGGGTTATGTTTAATCTATTTGGAATGTAAAAGATTTGATGTTAGAATAATTAGTAAAATAAGGAAAATAATAATTAAGGAAAAAATCGATATTATACATTCTCATGGATATAAGTCTAATTTTTATAGTTTTTTTTCAAGCTTGTGGCTGAAAAGTGTTCTAAGAATTGCTACATGTCATACCTGGTATTCTGATAATATTAAAATGAAATTTTATGAATTTTTAGATAAAATATTACTGAAAAAATTTTATAGAATTGTATGTGTGGCCCCTGAGCTTGTTGAGGAAGTGAAAAAAAATGGAATTCCTGAGGAAAAAGTAAGTTTTATTTTGAACGGAGTAGATATCTTTCAAAATGAAATGACTAAGGAGGCATCTTTAGTTAGAAAATCTTTAAATTTGGCTTCTGAAGATTATGTTATAGGTACAATAGCAAGATTATCGAAAGGAAAGGGACATGTGCATTTGATTAATATCCTTCCTAAACTTTTGAAAGATTTTCCTAATATAAAATATTTAATAGTAGGAGATGGTGTTTTACGTGAAGATTTGAGTAAAGAAGCTAAAGGCTTGGGAGTGCAGGATAAGATCATCTTTGCTGGTACTAGGAATGATATTATTGATATTCTTAGTGAATTAAACTTATTTGTATTGCCTTCATTAAAAGAAGGCTTGCCTATTGCTTTGTTAGAAGCTATGGCAGGTAAGAAAACGATAGTAGTATCTGATGTTGGCGCGATAAATATGGTTATAAAAGATGATTATAATGGAAAACTGGTTATCCCAGGAGATGAAGAATCTCTTGAAAAAGCTATTCGTCAATTGTTGAAAAATAAGCAGAAAGCTACCTATTTGGCAGAAAACGCTTTTAAGGATGTTGTTGCGAATTTTTCATCAAGTGCTATGAAAAAAAAGTATGATAAGGTTTACAGAGGTGAAAATGCTAATTAACTTCGTTTTACTTTACAGTGCAATTTTACTTGTATTGTATATATATTTTGGATACCCAGTGTTGTTGGGTTTTTTTTCTGGAATTTTTAGAAAGAAGATTTTGAGAGATAATCATTTTCCTGAAGTTTCTTTGCTCATTACAGCTTATAATGAAGGGGAGAAAATTTCTGGAAAAATAGTAAATTCTCTTGAACTTGATTACCCAAAAGAAAAACTTGAGATAATTGTTGTTTCTGATGCATCAGAAGATGATACAGACGAGAAAGTTAAAGATTTTTTTGATAAAAACGTTAAGTTACTAAGAGTTGAAGGAAGAGTAGGAAAAACTGCAATTCAGAATCAAGCTGTTAAAATAGCAAAAGGTGAAATAATAATTTTCTCAGATGCGACTACTAAGTATGAACCTGATTTGATTGAAAAAATTGTAAGAAATTTTAATGATAATATTGTTGGTGGGGTAGCCGGGAATCTTGTATATCTTAAAAATCAGGATGGTCAGGTTTCCTTGGGTGGAGGATTATATTGGGGGTATGAGAAATTTATTAGACAGAAAGAGAGTGATATTTCTTCAGTAATAGGCGTGAGTGGGTGTTGTTACGCGGTTAGGAAAGAGTTATATAAA
>Ga0209633_10006038_pt1 | contig 10444 bp, 9 predicted proteins | sample Cruoilmetagenom1_FD_187290 | JGI IMG/M metagenome (GOLD analysis project Ga0209633, IMG submission 187290) | Oil polluted marine microbial communities from Coal Oil Point, Santa Barbara, California, USA - Sample 1 (SPAdes) (version 2) | ecosystem: Environmental > Aquatic > Marine > Oil seeps ... | reverse complement strand
TAATGCGGTTAATGAGAATTTGTGAAGAAAGAGGTTCTGGGATTGATAAAGTTATTAATTCTATAGAAGAATTTCAATTACCTGCACCAAAATTTATTGCTGAAGGTGATTCTTTTAAAGTAGTACTTTTCGCTCCTTTAAATTTCAAGGATATGGATAAAGATGATCGTATTCGAGCTACTTATCAACACTGCTCTTTAAAGTTTGCAAATCAAGAGTCAATGACAAATACAAGTTTGAGAGCACGATTTGGCTTAGATGATAAACAACACTCTACGGCATCTACAATAATTGGCTATACCTTAGATAAAGAATTAATTAAACCTGCTGACCCTGAAAACAAATCTACAAAACACATAAAATATATACCGTTTTATGGTTAATTCTTCTGTTATCCTTTCGTCATATTTGTTTAAAGAAAACTTAATCAATATGTTTAATGACCTATTTATAGGGGTTTCATTATTGAATAATAAACCTTTTTTCCGTTATTTTCATATTTCGAAGTGGAATAAAAAAGTGATTTTATCATGATAAAATACCTAATTACAGACCCTAAGTACAAGTACAAGAGTTTCTTAGGAGCAGACTTTGTCTGTTTCCGAGATAAAGAAACCACAGATTTTGAAGGAAAAGCTAAACTGTTCATAGAACACGCTCAAAAAGAAGGCATCGAAAATATCTTCCTTAGTGAACACTACCTTATCGCTAAAAAATTAGGTGCCACAGGTGTACATCTCACCTCTCGTCAATATTTCTTTGTGCCTGAAGCAAAACGAAGGGGATTGAAAGTCATCATCTCTTGTCATACAGAAGCGGAGATAGAAGAGGCAATACGCAAAAAGGTGGATTATATCACTTATTCACCTATTTTTGAAACACCAAATAAAGGTGTGCCAAAGGGTATAGAGGATTTAAAAAAGATGGTTTTACGCTACAATGTTAAGATTATTGCTTTGGGTGGGATTATCACGCCTGAACAGGTAAAAGAAGTAGAAGAGACTGGGGCTTATGGCTTTGCGTCTATTCGGTATTTTACGAACTCTTAAGCCGAAAGCTTGAAGCTTTAGTAGCGAGTGAATTTGTGAGGGGCTTTGCTACTTACAAAGATGATAATTAGATAGGAGATTAGATGTCACAACGCGATAAAGAAAAGTGGGATAAAAAATATAATGATAAACCCGATTTACTAGATGCGCGTCCGCCTTCAAAGTTTGTTCGTGACTATCATGATAAGTGTGAAGGTAAGCAGGCGTTAGATTTGGCTTGTGGTTCTGGTCGGCATACGCTTTTTCTCAGTGATAAAGGCTTTTTGGTCGATGCCGTGGATATCTCTTCTGTTGCTTTGGAAAAATTGGCTAAGAAGGCGGATGACTCTGTCAATATCATTGAGGAGGATTTGGATACGTTTGTGCCTAAACGCAATCATTATGACATCATTGTGATGACAAACTTTTTAGACCGTGACTTGATAGCGCGTTGTTATGATGCACTTAAAGATGGTGGAGTTTTTATCATCGAAACTTATATGGAAGATGATGAGAATGAAAAAAAAGATTCAAATTCCGACTTTTTACTACAAGAAGATGAACTTGTCATGATGTTTTACAATGGTTTTAAACGCCTTGCTTATGATGAGTTTTGGAATGAAGAGTATGAAAAATATCGTATGAAAAAACAGGCAATTGCGGTGCAAAAAGGTAGAGCGATGCAAGTAAAATACAAAGAGTGATGATGTATAAAATGTTAATAGTACTGCTTCTTTTTTTGGCAGGTTGTCAAGAAAAAAGTATACCAAAAGATGCAACAAACACTTTGACTATTTACACTTACGATGCCTTTGCTGCCGACTGGGGACCTGCTCTTAAAATCAAGAAAATCTTTGAAAAAGAGCATAATTGCACGGTCAACTTTGTAGCGGCTTCTAGTTCTATCGGAGCGCTTAGAAAGATACAGATGGAAGGTGGAAATACCAAAGCGGATATCTTACTCGGGCTTGATACAGCGACGGCTGAAGTCGCTAAAAACACGGGATTGTTTGCTTATCATGATAGTGACTTGTCTAAACTAGCATTGCCGATAGCGTATGATGATAAAGTGTTTGTGCCTTTTGATTATAGTTATTTTGCGTTTGTGTATGATAGCCAAAGGTTAAAAAACCCCCCTAGTTCTTTTGAAGAGTTGGCAAATATGCCTGAAGATTTTAAGATAGTTATCCAAGATCCTCGCTCTTCCACACCGGGTTTAGGGTTGCTTTTATGGGTGAAAGAAATCTATCATGATAAGTCACAAGCGTACTGGAAAAAACTTTCTCCATATATCTTAACGATTACCAAAGGGTGGTCAGAAGCCTATGGACTTTTTCTCAAAGGTGAGGCAGATATGGTGCTCTCTTATACGACTTCGCCTGCCTATCATATCGTGGATGAGAATAAAACAAACTATAAAACAGCGAATTTTAAAGAGGGGCATTATACGCAGATAGAGGTGGCGGCGATGGTGAAATCTTCTAAGCATAAAGTCTTGGGAAAAAAGTTTTTAGAATTTTTGATGAGTGAAAAATTTGCAGAGATTATCCCTACAGCAAACTGGGCGTATCCTGTCATCAAAACAGATACTTTGTCAAAGGCTTTTGAGAGTTTATCTGTGCCTACAAAAGTCTTTTTAAAAAGTGGTGAAGAGGTAGAAGATAGTCGAAAAGAGATTATAAAAGAGTGGTTAAATGCCATTGAACATAAGTAAAAAATTATTATTTATTTCGGCTAGTGTTATTGTCTTAGTATTATTTTTGTTTAAAAAAGATAGTAGAGAGGTTGTCGTGCATGGTGAGCTGTTAGCGGGAGACTTCTTTGCTATGCAAGTGCGTTATACTGCGAAAAATGAAATAGGGTTCTGTCAAGATTGGTCACTTTTTGGCGGGACACAGCAAGAAACAGAATCTTTTAAATACTATCCCACAAAAACAGGAACACACTATGAGTTTACAGTGCCTCTTGATGAAATGCGTTGGTCTTTTATCTGTGATTTTCAGCCCACAGAAATTTGGACTGATACGCAAAATCTATTTGATGTGACTCCAGAGAGTATAACATTTGTGAAAAATCCTTATCGTGGCTTGAGCGTAAGAGAGACAAAGTTTATAGGTCAAGATGGCAACAGATATGAAATAAATTTTGCTAAGATGATAGCACCTGTAGAGAGAACAGATTGGTATAAGAAAGAGAAGCGACGTAAGAAATTAAAAGCTATGTATCCTGAGAGAGAGATGCAAAAGCAAATGATGCTTTTGCAAGAACATGTTATATATCCATATATACAAGAGCATAAGAAGATACCAAATGCTACAGTAGGGCAACAGCTTTTACAGCAAAATACAAAGCATCTTAAAGAGCTTAGAAAAAAGATAAGCTATGTGGATGGAAATTTTATAGATATGTGGGGTAATCCCTTTCAGTATAGAGTAAAAAAAGCACAAGGTAATAAAAAAGAATCTTCTACCCTGTTTTCACTTGGTCCTGATGGTGTAAAGAGTAGTGATGATATAGAAGCCCCTCAAGGGCCTCTTGTTCCTTTGCGTAAAATAGCATATTATGCACGTGCAGAAAAGATGGAAATAACCTCAGATAGATTATGGCTTATTACAAAGATTTTTAAGGCATATATTGTGATGCATAAAAAAAGTCCAAGCCAAGAAGAGGGAGAGCGTCTTCTTCGTTTAGAGGGAGATTTTTCGCCCTATTTTGATAAAGGAATTACGGAAAACTATGTGAAAGAGTTAAAGGAAACGATCCCTTATAGAGACGGATATCCTTTAGATATATGGAATAACCCTTTTATATACAAAGAAGAAAAACAAGGTGTACAAGCATCGATATCTTCAACAGGGGAAGATGGCTTAGATAATGGAGAGGGACTTCGCAGAAACCTTCCAGTTAGAAAGATAATTCGTAGAAGCCTTCGTGCTAGATAAGGTGTTGCGTTATTATGCTATTTAGATTGATTGCTTTGCCTGGGGTTTGGATTTCATTTGGATTGTTACTTTTTGCTTTTATACTTTTTTCTATACTTTTTTTCTCACGAGATGCTAGCAGTATCGCACAGATAGATAGTCATATCTGGGGCTTACTTAGGTTCACACTTTTTCAAGCCTTTCTCTCTACTTTACTATCTATCATGATAGGCGGATTGTTGGCGTGGTCTTTGGCGCATCAGAGTCGTTTTTTTGGGCGTAAAACTTTGGTGGCTATCTTCTCTTCTTCTTTGGTGCTTCCTACCTTGGTGGTGGTTTTTGGACTTATCAGTATCTATGGGCGAAATGGCTGGATAAATACGCTTACTAGCCACCTCTTTGATTACTCTTTTGGAACCTATTTGTATGGTCTCTTTGGTATACTTTTAGCGCATGTGTATCTCAATGCTTCGTTTGCTTCGCGTTCTTTGTTGCACGCTTTTGAGTCCATCCCTAGGGAAAAATACAAGCTGGCAAAGAGTTTGAATTTCTCAACTTTTGAGCGGTTTTTATATGTGGAGTTTCCTGCTATAAAAGGAACACTTTTCAGTATCTCTGCCACGATATTCCTTCTTTGTTTTACCTCTTTTGCTATCGTTCTGGTACTTGGTGGAAATCCTTCTTATAACACTTTAGAAGTAGCGATATATGAAGCGGTGAAGCTGGACTTTGATATCTCTATGGCTTTGAAATTGGCATTGATACAGCTGAGTATTTCTACTGTTTTTGTGCTTCTCTCTTCTAACTTTCGTACCAATTTAAATAACTTGAAAACTGCCCATTCGCTTATTCCTTGGAGAGAAAAGAGTCGTGTTAGGATTTTACAAATCACTGTTATCATGATATTTGCCTTCTTTTTTATCTCTCCTTTGGTGGCTATCATGATAGATGGTTTGGGGGCGGATTTTGGCAAGATATTTTCCGATGGATTATTTATAAAATCTTTTTGGACAAGTATAGCACTGGCGACAGTTTCTAGTATCTTAACACTTTTTATAGCGTTGGCTTTGAGTGATACGCGACGAAACTTTACGCTAAAACATCGCTTGGGTGAGCGAAAAATCTCTAAGTTCTTAAATCTGATTGTGGCATTTTCTGGTAATCTTTACCTAGCTATCCCTTCACTGATACTCGGCTTAGGTTTTTTCCTGTTATCACAGCGTGCAGGTGGCTCGATGTTTATCTGGTCAACTAGCGCGCTTTTGACGGCAAATGTCCTGATGTCGCTACCTTTTGCTCTCTCTGTTTTAACCCCTGCGATGCAAAAGACAGCTACGCGTTATGATAAGTTGGTGTTTTCGTTGGGGATGAGTAAGGTGCAAAGATGGGTCTATTGTGAATTTCCTTATCTTGCCTCTTCTATGGGGTATGTTTTTGCGCTTTCTTTTTGTTTTTCATTGGGGGATTTGGGTATCATAGCACTATTTGGTTCACAAGATTTTTCGACTTTGCCTTGGTATCTGTATAGTTTGATGGGGTCTTATAGGACTAGTGATGCAGCTGGGGTTGCGTTGATATTGCTAGCGATCACTTTGGCGGCATTTTTACTGTTGCCTAGACTTTTTGGGAGGGATAATGTTAGAGATAGATAATGTTCTCTATGAGTATCATGATAGTGAATTGTATGACTTTTCTATGTCTGTAGAAAAAGGACAAATTGTTGCAATCCTTGGACAAAGTGGCAGTGGAAAATCTACCTTGCTTGATTTGACTGCTGGTTTTATCCTAGGTAAAAGTGGGCGCATCATGATAGATGGACTGGATATGAGTGCCTTATCTGTAGAAGAGAGACCACTGACGATACTGTTTCAACATCATAATCTTTTTGAACATCTTTCTGTAGAAAAGAACATTCTTTTGGGTATCTCTAAAACCATCACAAGTTCAGCACAAGAGATAGATAAAGTAAAAAATATTCTCAAAGAAGTAGGGCTTGAAGGGTATGAAAAGAAGCCTGCTTCTTCACTCTCAGGAGGGCAACAACAGCGTGTAGCACTGGCAAGGGCTTTGATACGGAAAAAGCCTATATTGTTGCTAGATGAGCCGTTTACGGGCTTGGATAAGACGACGCATAAAGAGATGTTGGCGTTGGTGCGAAAAATCACTAACAAGAAGGGTTTGCACACGATGATGGTGACGCATGAGGAGGATGATTGCGCTGTGGCGGACAAAGTCTATCGAGTGGAAAATCATCGTTTAGTCCTATCATGATAACGTTCAAAGAGCAAGACCTACAACTTCTGCCAAAGCAAGGACACTGTAATCTCAATTATCTTTTAGAACAAAATGGAAAAAAGTATTTGGTTAGGAAGTTTAAACTAGCTGATAGAGATAGGAACCTAGAATATAAAATCCAAAAACTTGCCTTTCAAAAAGGTATTGCTGCAAAACCTCTCTATATGGATGACTCTATCATGATAGGGGAATTTGTAGAGGGTATACATAAGAAAAAACTTTCTAAAAAAGAGTTGCGGCAACTGGCTTTAGTAATCAAAAAACTTCATAAAATAAAATTGAGACAAAGACCTGTCAACTTTCCTAAAAAGATTATGAGAAAAGTGCGAAAGTTTAAAAAAGAGCTTGTTTTATGCCACGGAGATTTAAGTGTCAATAATATACTTTTTGAAAATACTACGATGTTGATAGATTGGGAGTATGCTGGGGTAAATGATAAGTATTTTGATTTGGCTTCTATTTGCATGGAGTTTAAATTGACCAAGCTTGAAGAAACTTTTTTTTTACGAGCGTATGGAGGTAAAATCGATTTTGAAAAGCTTGAGGGATATAAAGAGATTTTTGATATTTTATCAAAAGAGTGGTTTGAACAGCTAGAAAAAGGTAAATTGGAGTTTCTCTCCTAACACCTAGCTAAAGGTGTTAGAAAGTTCTTCTCTCTTTTTTATATCTTTTGTTTTCACAACTAACATATAAAGAATCGGCAAGATTATCAATGTCAAAATAGTCGAACTTATCAAACCATTTATCACCACAATTGCCAAAGGTTTTTGTATCTCTGAACCAGGTCCTGTGGCAAATAGTAGAGGTAAAAGTCCAAGAGCTGCGATAGATGCTGTCATCAACACAGGTCGAAGTCGTTTGATCGCACCTTCTTTAACCGCGTCGATGATTTCATACCCTTCTCTCACTAGTTCATTAAAGTAGTTTAGCAGTACCACACCATTTAACACGGCGATACCAAGAAGTGCGATGAATCCAACAGAAGCAGGAACAGAGAGATACTCTCCAGAAAAATACAATCCAGCAAAACCACCAATCAACGCCAGTGGTACATTTACGAGTACGATGATGGCTTGTCTGATAGATTGAAAAGAGACAAAGAGTAAGATAAAAACTAAGAAGAGTGCGATAGGTACGATAAGCATCAATCTTGCTGTGGCTCTTTGTTGGTTTTCAAACTCTCCACCATAGGTGAGATAATAACCCGTTGGAAGCGTGACATTTTTGGCAATAGCAGTCTTTGCATCATCCACAAAACTTACTAAGTCTCTTCCCTCTACATTGGTTTGTACCACCGTTTTTCTATAACCGTTTTCGTGTTCTATTTGCACGGGTCCTTGCGTGGCGGTGAAAGTAACTAAGTTTGTCAGTGGCACACTTTTGCCATCTGGTAAGATATAGTAAAGAGACTCTAGCTTACTAAGAGAGTTTTGCATCTGCTTTTCACCCTTTATCATGATAGGAATCCGACGCATGCCTTCTTGCAAGATACCACTTTGCACACCCGTAATCATCACTTTGAGAAAGTCTCCTATCTCATTTTGTGTCACCCCGTGATAGCCCATCGCTTGCTTGTTAAAGGTAAATTCAAAATACTCCACACCTTCATTGGCTTTTTTATAGACATCACTGCTACCTTCTATCTTTTCAAGTACCTCTTTTATCTGTGAGGCAAGAGATTCAAGGGTGTCGTTGTCACTACCAAAGATATCGATGGCAACATCGCCACGAACACCTGTCAGCATCTCAGAAACACGCATCTCTATAGGTTGAGTAAATCCATACTCGATACCAGCAAAACCATCCAAGCTTTGGCGGATTTTATCAAGTAGTGCTTCTTTTGTAGATACTGACCACTCCTCTTTTGGTTTGAGCACTAAAAAAGTATCTGTATCGTTGAGGCTCATAGGATCCAACCCTAGTTCATCACTACCACTTCTAGCGATGATGTCGGTGATTTCTGGTACTTCTTTGAGTAGGGTTTCTTGTAATTTGAGATTGAGCGCGATACTCTCATCTAAAGAGATAGAGGGCAACATCTCTACGCCGATGATAACAGACCCCTCATCCATGGTTGGCATAAAGGTTTTACCCGTTTTGCCAGCCAAAAAGAGAGAACCTACAAACAAGACGATAACCAGAGTCAAGATTGGTTTTGCGTGCTTTAGTGAAAAATCTAGTGAAGGTTTGTACCACTTTAGTAGGATTTTCATCATAAAAGATTCATTGTCAGGACGCTTTCTTAGGATAAATGAACTTAGCACAGGGATAAGCGTCAAGGCTAAAATCAATGAAGAAAAAAGTGCAAAAACGATTGCCAAGGCTACGGGTGTGAAGAGTTTTCCTTCTAGCCCTTGCAAGGTGAGCAGTGGCATAAATACGATGATGATGATTAAGACACCTGTCACGATAGAAGGTGCCATATCGATGGCCGCGTGATAGATGATATGCAGTTTTTCTTTTTCTTTGTTTTTAGCGGCGCCTAGTTCTGCGGTGATGTGTTCTACCATCACGACGGCAGAATCAACCAAGATACCGACAGCTATCGCCAATCCTCCTAAGCTCATAAGATTGGCGCTCAATCCAAAATACTCCATTGCCATAAAACTCATCAATAGCGCAAATGGCAAGATAAGTGCCACAGAAAGCGCAGAAGCAGGATTGCCTAGCATCACCAATAAAATGATGATGATTAAAATCACTGCTTCAATTAGGGCAGTTTTTACCGTGTCTGTAGCGAGATTGACCAAGTCTGAGCGATCATAAAATATATCGATACTTGTCCCCGCTGGAAGTTGAGGTTCGATGCTTTTTAATTCTGCTTTTACTTTGTCTAGTATTTGGGTGGTATTGATACCTTTGAGTCCTAGTACTAGTCCTTGAACAGCTTCACCTTCACCGTTTTTAGTGACAAATCCAGCCCGTGTTAAGTGACCGATATGTACTTCTGCCAACTCTTTTATCATGATAACTTTGCCATTGACATTAGCTACGGAGATATCCCCGATTTCTTCGATGGTTTCTAGTTTTCCAACACTACGTACTAGGATACTTTCTACCCCTTGTGTCACACGACCTGCGCCGTCATTTTGGTTATTTTGGGCGATGGCAGTGAAAAGTTGCTCTAGGGATATGTTGAAGGTTCGCATCTTTTCTAAATCAGGTACGATTTCATAGGTTTTGGCTTTTCCACCAAGGGCGTTGACTTCGGCGACTCCTGAGATAGAGCGGATTTTAGGAGAGATGACCCAGTCAAGTAAACTTCGTTTTTCTTCTAGTGAGAGCGTGTTTGATTCTATCGTGAACATCAAGATATCACTGAGCGGAGTAGAGATAGGTGCTAAACCACCAGCAAGATTGGCTGGTAAATCCTCTTTGATATCAGAAAAGCGTTCATTTACCTGTTGTCTTGCCCAGTAGATATCAGTGCCGTCTTCAAAGTCAATGGTAACATCACAAAGACCATACTTTGAGAGAGAACGCATGATAGTTTGGTGAGGAATGCCCACCATCTGCATCTCGATAGGAATGGCGATACGAGACTCTATCTCTGAAGGTGTCATACCGTCTGACTTGAGTATCATCTTGACTTGAACGGGTGATATCTCAGGAAAGGCATCCACCGGTAAATCATTATACGACTTGATTCCAAGCCCCAAGATGATAAGTGCTAAAAGCGAGAGAAATAGCCTTTGTGAGAGGGCAAATGCGATGATCTTATTCATCGTCTTCACCTATCATGCTTTTGAGTATCGCCACAGAAGTGGTGACGATAGGAAAGTGAAGGTTTTCCTCATTTTTTAGATAGTAGTACTTTTTGTCTTCTGAAAGAATAGTGACGACGATGTCTTGATATGCCTCATCTTTTTTGACAAAAACGATGCTATTTTCACCCTCTTTGATTACTGCTTTTTTAGGGACACGAAGGCTGTTTTCTAAAAGGCTGACTTTGGCTGAGGTACGCATACCTGCTAAAAGTTCGCTATCTTTAGCTACAGAAAAACGCACATGTCTGCTTTGGTTTTGTACATCGATGGTAGGAGAGAGTTGTAAGACCTTGCTATTGTGAAGTGTGTTATTTATCTTCAATTGTACTTTTTGTCCCACTTTGAGTATGAGGGCTGAAGAGAGTGGCATATCACTTTCTAGCCATAAAGTACCCTGCTTCTGGATAACAAAAAGTGCAGAGGTGGCATC
>Ga0209633_10006037_pt1 | contig 10447 bp, 2 predicted proteins | sample Cruoilmetagenom1_FD_187290 | JGI IMG/M metagenome (GOLD analysis project Ga0209633, IMG submission 187290) | Oil polluted marine microbial communities from Coal Oil Point, Santa Barbara, California, USA - Sample 1 (SPAdes) (version 2) | ecosystem: Environmental > Aquatic > Marine > Oil seeps ... | reverse complement strand
TGGGTTATGCCTATGATTATACGACGACCAATTTAGGAGATTTCAATAGTGGTACCCATGAGATCTTTTTATTATGGGATATAGATTTCTCGAAGAAGAATTTAAAATCACCAAGATTTTTCTAAAGAATAGTTAGTAAAAAAATGAAATAAATAAAGTAAATTTGGTTTTTAAGTCTATTTAAAATTTTTATGAAGTAGGAAAACATAAGGATGAGTATAGATATATTCTTTACAAATCCAAAACTCATAGTTTATATTCAGGAATTAAAATGCAAATAAATGAAATATATAGCACTATTATTAGTGATAGTCTCAATCGAGATGTATTCACAAACTACACCGGGAGAATACACAGTAAAGAATGTAATAACCAACACTAAGGATTCTGACTTTGGTACTTCTTTTTTTGGGAAAGACAAAGTTGTATTTGCTGCACCAAAAGACAATACTGTATTAACAAAAAAAACATGGAGTGGTAATAATCAAGCTTTTTTAGATTTGTATATAGGTACAATTAATGAAAAAGGAGAAATTATCGGAAAAAAAAGGGTGCTAGGTGATGTTAATGGCAAGTTTCACGAAGGGGTCGTTTCGTTTACTAAAGATTTGAAAACGGTTTATTTTAGTGCGAACAATTATACTGATAAAAATAAAGCAAAAAAGGATTCTACCGGAATGGTTAACATTCAATTGTATAAAGCTTCAGTAGGTGACAATGGTGAGTGGACAAATATCATCAAACTTCCTTTTAACAATGATGAATATTCAACAGGCCATCCTTCATTAAATATAGATGATACAAAATTGTATTTTATTTCTGATCGTTATGGCTCGGTTGGAAAAACAGATATTTATGTAGTTGATGTTAATGCTGATGATACCTATAGCGAACCCAAAAATCTAGGGCCAAAAATTAATACTGAAGAACGTGAAATGTTCCCTTTTATTAGTGATGATAATGTTTTATACTTTTCGTCAACGGGTCATCCGGGTTATGGAGCTTTAGATGTTTTTGCCAGTAGAATTTTCGATACAACAGTTTCAGAACCTATCAATTTAGAAGACCCTGTAAATAGTAGTAATGATGATTTTGCATTTATAATTAATGATGATAAACATAAAGGTTATTTTTCTTCTAATAACAGAAAAGATGGTAAAGGCGATGACGATATTTATTCTTTTATAGCTTTCCCTCCATTACAGATTGAAGGAAATCAGACTATTTCTGGAATTGTAATTGATAAAGAAACGCAAAAGTTAATACCTGAAGCTATTGTTGTTTTACAAGATGAGAATGGTAATGAATTGGAAAGAGTAAAGGTTTCTGCTAATACAGAATCGAATTTGATGCCAAGCATTGATGATTTGAACTTGAATAATCAGGAAAATACAAGTGTGTCTACCGGAGAAGTAGCAGATATTCATGTGAATAAAATAGTTGATAATCCTACACCAAAAGTAGGAGAAGATGTTGAGTTTACTGTTGAAGTGACCAATAAGGGAACAGGAGAAGCCACTGAGATAAAGGTGTCAGATATTTTACCGGAAGGATTTGAATATGTGCATGATGACGGTTCAGGGACCTATCGACCAGAAACAGATATTCTGATCTTGCCTAAACTTGCGGCAGGAGAAAAAACAACCATTAAGATTAAAGCAGTTATTCCAAATAATGATTTAAATCAAAATAATGAAGATAACACAACTGTAGCTACAGGAGAAGTAGCAGATGTTCATGTAAATAAGACAGTTGATAATCCTACACCAAACGCAGGAGAAGAAGTTGAGTTTACTGTAGAAGTTACCAATAATGGTAAGGGAGAAGCCACAGAAATAAAAGTTTCAGATATTTTACCGGAAGGATTTGAATATGTACATGATGATGGTTCGGGAACGTATGAGCCAGGAACAGATATTCTGACCTTACCCAAACTGGCGGCAGGAGAAAAAACAACGATCAAGATTAAAGCAATTATTCCAAATAATGATTTAAATCAAAATAATGAAGATAACACAACTGTAGCTACAGGAGAAGTAGTAGATGTTCATGTTAATAAAACAGTTGATAATCCTACACCAAATGCAGGTGAAGAAGTTGAGTTCACTGTAGAAGTTACCAATAAAGGGACTGGAGAAGCTACAGAGGTAAAAGTATCAGATATTTTACCCGAAGGATATGAATATATACATGATGACGGTTCAGGAACGTATGAGCCGGGGACAGATATTTTGACCTTACCTAAACTTGCGGCAGGAGAAAAAACAACCATTAAAATTAAAGCAGTTACAACAACAACCAACTTAAATCAGAAAAATAGAGATAAAGTAAGTGCAATTACAGGAGATGTTTCTGATATTAGAATTAATAAAAGAGTAGATAAATTAAACCCTAAGACAGGTGACGAAGTAGAATTTACCGTAGAAATTACAAATAATGGCACGCGTAAGGCAAAAGGAATCAAAGTTTCCGATATTCTACCTGAAGGATATACCTATGTAAGTGATGATGGGACGGGAACTTATGTGTCAACAACAGATGATATAACATTACCGAATCTTGCCAAAGGAGAAACACAGACCGTAAAAATTAAAGCGATATTACTTCCCGCAGGAAGAGATGGATCTTTTAATTTTGTAGCTAAAAGTGATACAAAGTATAAAGTAGTTGTCATAGCACCGGGGTACTTAAAAGAAGAAACTGACATTCAAACAGTAAACGATACCGATGTTGATCCTTTAGAAATGAATGTTAGTTTGGCGCAAGAGCTAAGGGTGGTTGATGAAAAAATTATGATCAATATCAATACTATTTATTTTGATTTTGACAAATGGAATATTCGCCCAGAAGCAGCTAAAGAATTAGATAAAGTAATTGGTGTAATGAAAGAGCACCCTTCTATGGTTATTGAAGGAGGTTCGCATACAGATTCAAGAGCTAGAGAGGCGTATAATCAAAAATTATCAGAAAAAAGAGCGAAATCAACTGTTGATTATATTGTAGCAAGAGGCATTGATAGAAGTAGAATTACTGCTAAAGGTTATGGAGAGTTGCAATTGATAAACAATTGCTCAAGCTTTGTTAAATGTACCAGAGAAGAACATCAATTAAATAGACGAACAGAATTTGTAATTGTAAATGATAATGACAAATTTGCTTCAAATGCGGCAACTTTAGAAAATGTAAAAATTGATAAAAAAGCTAATCTTACTTTTGTTGAGGTTGGCTCAAATTTAAATGAAGCCAATAAATCAGAAGCAAAAAAGGCTACTTCAAATGAAAGTAATACAGAGGAATCTATTTCTACTCAGAGTGAGTTAATAAATATACCTCCTATTTATTTTGATTTTGATAAATGGGGTATTTCAGATACTGAATTGAAACAGTTAGATAATGTAGTTCAGATTATGAAAGATAATCCAACAATTGTTGTTGAGGCTAGCTCACATACAGATTCTAAAAACTTAGAATCTTATAATCAATTATTATCTGAAAAAAGAGCTCGATCTGTGGTAAAATATATTACTTCTAAAGGAATTAACCCTGATAGGATTATAGGGAAAGGATATGGAGAAATGAAGTTAACAAATCATTGTAAAAGCTTCGTAAAATGTACTCCTGAAGAACAGCAAGCAAACAGAAGAACAGAGTTTAAAATTATTAAAATGTAACACTTTAATACTAACTATTTTATATCATAAACATCTTATTTATGCTTTATGTGATCGAGGTGTATCAATAATAAGACGTAATAAGACAAGTTTTATTACAAATTGGAATTAAAGAGATAAGATTTTAACATTTTTTTATATATTTGCCTTTATTGTAAAATCAATTGAGAAAGGGGTGTTTTTAGGATTAGATGAGGTGCTTCAAATAAAAATTTACGACAAATTACAAATAAACAACAACATATTAAGTAAACACATTATGAAAAACGATTACTTAACTACAAATAATTCAAGTAACAGCAAATTGGTTAAATACTTTTTGTTCATATTACTTTGTTTTTTTTATATTTCATTTTCTTACGCACAAGATGCTGATGGTGATGGTATATCAGATGTAGACGAGCATTTAAATTGTAGTGGAGGTGTAACATTAGATAGTTTTTTTATTAGTGACGATTTTGGTACGGGCAACCGGACATCAAGTGCTTTCACAAATTATTGCTATGAAAATGGTCTAGGAACAGAGCCTTGTACGGCATTTCTAGGTAATGTAAATGTAAATGATGGTGAATACGCTATTTTGCAATTTGCAGCACCTTATGATATAAATATTGGAGGGTCAAGTTTTTTTTGGCAAGGTCAAGGAGATCATACGGGTAATGTCAATGGTCGAATGGGAGTGTTCAATGCTAGTTTTGTTGCTGGAGAGTTTTATAATAGAGCAGTATCTGGTTTAATACCAAATGTAAATATAGATATTAGTATATGGGTGCTAAATTTGTTGCCCAGTGGACAAGGTGGAATTCTACCAAATATTACTGTTGAGGTAAGAGATCTTTCGAATAATTTAATATTTACGCAAAATACCGGAGATGTTCCTGAAAATGATATATTTAATAATTTTTCCTTTTCATTTAATCCTGGAGCAAATACTGACATACAATTTATTTTGATAAATAATGCAGTTGGAGGGTTTGGTAATGATCTTGCTATTGATGATATCGAATTTTCACAAGTGTTATGCGATACTGATGATGATGGTATTGTCAATCATTTAGATTTAGATTCAGACAATGATGGTATTCCAGACTCAGAAGAAGGTAATGGTGACTTAGACGGTGACGGTATTGCTAATTTTTTAGATATAGATTCAGACGGTGATGGTGTTTTTGATGTTATTGAAGCTGGACATTCTGAAGCAGATGCAGATGGTGATGGTGATATTGATGGTCCAGACACTGATTTTGGAACAAACGGTTTATTTAATGGAATAGAAGATAACGACACCTTAACTGCAGTGATTACTTACCCTCTTTTAGATAGTGATAATGATGGTACTTTTGATTTTCTAGATGTCGATGATGATGGCGATGGTGTAAATACGGAATTTGAAGTAGACAATACAGATGGTGACGGCAACCCGAATACGGGTGTTGTTATGGATACTGACAATGATGGTACTTTAGATTATTTAGATGTCGATGATGATGGTGATGGTGTAAATACAATTTTCGAGAATGACAATACAGATGGTGATGGTGATCCAACTACAGGTGTTGTTATGGATACAGACAATGATGGTACTTTAGATTATTTAGATGTCGATGATGATGGCGATGGTGTAAACACAATTTTCGAGAATGACAATACAGATGGTGATGGTGATCCAACTACAGGTGTTGTTATGGATACCGACAATGATGGTACTTTAGATTATTTAGATGTCGATGATGATGGTGATGGTGTAAACACAATTTTCGAGAATGACAATACAGATGGTGATGGCGATCCAACAACAGGTGTTGTTATGGATACCGACAATGATGGTACTTTAGATTATTTAGATGTTGATGATGATGGTGATGGTGTAAACACAATTTTCGAGAATGACAATACAGATGGTGATGGCGATCCAACAACAGGTGTTGTTATGGATACCGACAATGATGGTACTTTAGATTATTTAGATGTTGATGATGATGGTGATGGTGTAAACACAATTTTCGAGAATGACAATACAGATGGTGATGGCGATCCAACAACAGGTGTTGTTATGGATACCGACAATGATGGTACTTTAGATTATTTAGATGTTGATGATGATGGTGATGGTGTAAACACAATTTTCGAGAATGACAATACAGATGGTGATGGCGATCCAACAACAGGTGTTGTCATGGATACTGACAATGATGGAACTTTAGATTATTTAGATGTCGATGATGATGGTGATGGTGTAAACACAATTTTCGAGAATGACAATACAGATGGTGATGGCGATCCAACAACAGGTGTTGTTATGGATACCGACAATGATGGTACTTTAGATTATTTAGATGTCGATGATGATGGTGATGGAATCAATACAGAATTTGAGAATCCCGATCCAAACAATGATGGCGACCCTGCTGATGCTCAAGATACTGATGGTGATGGTACACCAGATTATTTAGATGTCGATGATGATGGTGATGGCATAGATACAGCTGACGAAGATCCTGATCCAAACAATGATGGAGATCCTTCGGATGCTTTAGATACTGATGGGGATGGAATACCAAACTATTTAGACTTAGATAGTGATAATGATGGTATATTAGATTCAGACGAAACATTTGTAGATACAGATCTCGATGGAATTCCGAACTACATTGATTTAGATAGTGATAATGATGGTATTTATGATGTAGTAGAAGCTGGGCTTGGGAGTTTCGATTCTGATCTTGACGGTATTATTGATACTCTAATAGGTGTGGGTACTAACGGATTATTTGATGCTTTGGAAACTTTTCCTGATAGTAATATTTTAGACCCTTCTTTTGCTCCAATTGACTCTACAACTGTGGGTGGAGTACCGACCCCTGATGGCATATTTGACTTTTTAGAATTAGATTCTGATACAGATGGATGTTTTGATGTGCAAGAAGCAGGATATACAGATGGAGATATTGATGGTATTTTAGGAATATCACCAGCCGCAGTAAATGCGAATGGTGTTGTCATTAGTGGTATAGATGGTTATACTACACCAAATGATTTAGATACGAATAGTATTTTTGATTTTCAAGAATATGCTGTGACAACAAGTATAACTACACAACCAATACCTCCTGCGCCTACTTTGGTTGGAGGAACATTAACCATAAGTATTGTTGCTGTAGCCAACACATATCAATGGCAAGTAAGTCCTGATGGAACCATTGGTTCATATACAGACTTATCAAATGCTAATCCTAATTATAGTGACGTTGATACTCCAACTTTGACTATTAGTAATATTCCTTTCTCATTTAATGGTAATTTTTATAGAGTCCAATTGAGTACAAATAGTTATGCTTGTGATGTGCCATTAACTTCTGATGCAGTACAGATAATAATACAACAAGATAATGATAATGACGGTATTCCCGATATTACAGATTTAGATTCTGATAACGATGGTATTCCTGATATTGATGAATCTGGGGGAATTGATCCTTATGCTGACGTTGATGGAGATGGCATACCCGCATATTTAGATGATAATGATAATGATAATACCATTGGCGATACTAATGGTGTAGAATCTGCTTTTGATACAGATGGTGACGGTGTGCCAAATCATTTAGATCTAGATTCAGACAATGATGGTATTTATGATGTGGTGGAATCTGGGCAGTTAAATGGAACCACTGCAATTGATTTAAATAACGATGGAATATTAGATGGTAATCCTGCTGACTTTGGCGCTAACGGATTATTAGACTTTATTGAAACTGATGATACTGCAACAGCTACGGTAACAAACCCTACAGCTGATTCAGATGGTGATAGTATCCCAGACTCTAATGAATTAGATGCTGATAATGACGGCTGTAATGATGTTTTAGAAGCTGGTTATACAGATTTAGATGGTAGTGGTAGATTAGGTAGTGATGTTGGTTTAACAGTTGATGTAAATGGTTTAGTAAATACTCTTGGATTAACCGACGGTTATACAACCCCTGATGATTTAGACTCTAACCTTACATTTGACTTTCAAGAAGCGGGCTTAGCAGTGCCGGCAGTTAATACAGATCCTATAAGTCAAACAATTATTATCAATGCTAACGTTACATTTAGTACTGATATGTTAGCTCAAATTACCTATCAATGGCAAGAAAGTACAGATGGTGGAACAAATTGGTCAAATATCTCAGATGGAGGTGCAAATCCCGTATACGGTGGTACAACTAGTGATGCATTAACATTAACAGGAGTTCCTGTATCATATGATGGATATATGTATCGTGTGATATTATCTTCACCTGCATTTGTATGTGATACAAACTGGACTTCTGCTCCAGCTGAATTAACATTATTTCCGGACCAAGATGGTGACGGTATTCCCGATATTACAGATTTAGATTCTGATAACGATGGTATTCCTGATATTGATGAATCTGGGGGAATTGATCCTTATGCTGACGTTGATGGAGATGGCATACCCGCATATTTAGATGATAATGATAATGATAATACCATTGGCGATACTAATGGTGTAGAATCTGCTTTTGATACAGATGGTGACGGTGTGCCAAATCATTTAGATCTAGATTCAGACAATGATGGTATTTATGATGTGGTGGAATCTGGGCAGTTAAATGGAACCACTGCAATTGATTTAAATAACGATGGAATATTAGATGGTAATCCTGCTGACTTTGGCGCTAACGGATTATTAGACTTTATTGAAACTGATGATACTGCAACAGCTACGGTAACAAACCCTACAGCTGATTCAGATGGTGATAGTATCCCAGACTCTAATGAATTAGATGCTGATAATGATGGTTGTAATGACGTTACTGAAGCAGGCTTAATAGATAACGATAGTAGTGGTAGATTAGGTAGTGATATAGGTTTGACAGTTGATGCTAATGGTTTAGTAAATACTCCAGGCACTTCTGGTTATACAACACCGAATGACTTAGATACTAATGGCATATTTGACTTTCAAGAAGCAGGTTTAGCGGTACAACCTATAGGTACTCAGCCTACAGATCAAGTTATTGTTATTAATGCAAATGTTAGTTTTAATGTTGATATTCAAAACCTTATTGACTATCAATGGCAAGAGAGTACTGATGGTGGCACTAATTGGTCAAATATTTCTGATGGAGGTATTGAACCTATATATAGTGGTTCAAATACAGAAGAGTTGACTTTAACAATGGTTCCTTTATCTTTTAATGGTCACTTTTATCGTGTTATACTTTCTTCACCAGCATTTGCCTGTGATACGGACGTAATATCTGAAATAGCATTACTGACAGTATATCCTGATTTTGATGGAGATGGTGTTGGTGACCCGATTGATTTAGACGATGATAATGATGGTATTCCAGATTTAATAGAACATAATGGAAATGATCCTTTAGCAGATGTTGATGGTGACGGCATACCTGCATATTTAGATGATGATGATGATAACATTTCTAGAGGAGATGAAGACGGTGAAGTAGAAGCTGAATATGACTTTGATGGTGATGGTATTGCAAATCACTTTGATCTTGATGCAGATGGCGATGGTATTGATGATGTTGATGAAGCTGGGCTTTCTGACCTAGATGCGGATAATGATGGTGTTATTGATGGTGTCCCTGTAGACTTTGGCAATAATGGGTTGTTCAATGGTGTAGAAGATAATGATTCAGATACTGCAATAATTACTTATACACCTCTTGAATCAGATGAGGATACACACTTGAATTTTCTTGATATTGATGATGATGGTGACGGAATTTTAACGATAATTGAAGGAGAAATTGATGAAGATTTTGACAATGATGGACACCCAAATTATTTAGATCTAGATTCAGACGATGATGGTATTCCCGATAATGTAGAAGGTCAAACAACCGCTGATTATAAAAACCCACTTGGTGTAGATACCGATAATGATGGTTTAGATGATGCATACGAATCTACTAACGGACTAGATCCGTTCAATACTGATGAAGTTGATAATCCTGACTATTTAGATGACGATAGTGATAATGATACTGTACCTGATAGTATTGAAGGCCACGATTATGATGCTGATGGTGTAGCTGATGAATTGCCAATTGGAGATTCTGATAATGACGGGTTAGACGATGCGTATGATGGTTCTATAGGCGATTTCTTAGATCCAAACGGACTTTCGGTTGATACAGATCCAGTTACTGATTTACCTAACAGAGACGGAAATGTTCCTACTATTTATGTTGGAATAACTGAAGATACTGAAGTTGATTATCGAGATACTGATGATGATGGTGATGGTATTGATACAGCCGATGAAGATGCTAATGGAGATGGTGATCCAACAAATGATAATTGTGATGAAGATGAATTCCCAGATTATTTAGATTTCACCTCATGTGATTTAGTTCCTAACGGCTTCTCACCAGATGGTGATGGTGTAAATGAGGAGTTAGTAATTCCGGCATTGGCTCAGTTCCCTAATTTTACAATGGAAGTATACGATAGATGGGGAAATATCGTTTATGAATACAATAACAATAATAGAGCCGAACCTATTTGGTGGGATGGTTTCTCAACAGGTGCTAGAACCATTAATAAGGGAGAAAGAGTTCCTGTGGGTACGTATTTCTATGTGATTGAATTTAATCAAGATAGAAAAGCACCAATTTCAGGTTGGGTATATATTAATTATTAAGATTGTTAAAATGATAGTTGAGAGATAATTTCTCTCAACTATAATTATAAAATATATTATGAAGAAATTATCTTTATTTACTTTTTTACTATTA
>Ga0209633_10006036_pt1 | contig 10449 bp, 9 predicted proteins | sample Cruoilmetagenom1_FD_187290 | JGI IMG/M metagenome (GOLD analysis project Ga0209633, IMG submission 187290) | Oil polluted marine microbial communities from Coal Oil Point, Santa Barbara, California, USA - Sample 1 (SPAdes) (version 2) | ecosystem: Environmental > Aquatic > Marine > Oil seeps ... | reverse complement strand
CGACCTCTTTATGGACGAAGAAGGCTCGGTGCATCCGTTCTACAGATTTTCCGAGAAAGATTTAGGGGCCGATTTTTTTCAGGTTAATGAAGAAATAAATAAAAAATTGCTTAACTATGTCAGTGACACTGTAAAAAAACATACCTCCGATAAGAATCCCCGCTTACTCGATCTATACTGCGGTGACGGAAACCTCAGTCTCCAGTTTGCCGCTCATGCGGCATCAATCACCGGTTGGGATAATTCAAAAACAGCAATCGAACGAGGCCGAAAAAGGGCCGAGGCATTGAAGGAAGAGTATCCAAAGTGCAGAACAAGGTTCTTCGAAGCTGATGTAGCCCGTTCCTGGAAAAATATTGCAGGCTGGGCAAAACAGACCGACTGTATTATCCTCGATCCGCCGCGCCGCGGACTTAAAAATCAGACATCCAGGCTGGCCGGCCTCAATGTTCCGCTGATTATCTACATATCCTGTTCACCACCGGCTCTTGTCCGGGATATAGCCGCTCTTGAAAAAGCCGGCTATAGGGTTGAAGAGCTTCAGCCGCTGGACATGTTTCCGCAGACCTACCACCTTGAAACTGTTGCGGTGCTGCGGAAATAGATACATTCTAAAAAGATTTATCCTGTACAATATATTTTGAATATGATATTCTTATATAGTAAAATCAACATAAATAATGACTATTTTTGTAACCAAAAAGGAGATTGAAATGAAAAAAATTCTTATCGCGTTGATCATAACAATGATCACTGTATCTTCGTTATTTGCCGCAGGTCAGGATGAAGCCTCGGGGGATGTAGAAAACGAAGTTCAGGAAATGGTAATTGGTATCGTAACTGTTCCTGATTCAGCCCAGCATATCGCAGCTGTTAAATTTAAGGAACTTGTTGAAAGCAGATCAAACGGCAGGTTCGTTTTTGATATTCAGCACAGCGCTTCACTCGGCAGCGAAGGAAGTATCATTCAGCAGGTGCAGCTAGGGACTGTTGATATTGCAATCATTACAACCGGACCTGTTGGAAATGTAAGCAAACTTGCCAATGCACTCTCACTTCCCTTTTTGTTTAAAAACAACGAACAGGCGGATATGATCCTTGACGGACCGCTTGGACAAGAAATTCTTGATTCACTTTCCGATTATCATATCAAGGGACTCGCTTTCAGTGAAAACGGGTTCAGGAATCTTACGAATAATATGGTTCAGGTAGCCTCGGCAGCAGATGTTAAGGGACTGAAAATCAGAACAATGGAAGCTCCCCTTCAGGTAAAAATCTGGAGAATGCTGGGAGCCAACCCTACTCCGATGGCATGGCCTATCAATACCGAGCTTGCTCAGGGAACAATTGACGGACAGGAGAATCCGCTTTGGGTAATTGACAAATACAAACTCTTTGAAGTTCAGAAATATATGTCAATGACCAGACACGTCTACTCTTCGCACATCGACATGATGAATCTCGCCACATACGAAAAACTCAGTCCCGAAGATCAGGAACTGTTTGTAACCTGCATGAAAGAGGCTGCTGTTTATCAGAGAGCTTTGAATAGAGAATCCAATGCAGGATATATGCAGAATATTCTGGATAATGGAATGGTTGTTAATGAAACCCCGGACGTTGACAGCTTCAGAACACTTGTTGGGGAAATTTATGAGCAGTCTAAAAAGGATATTGACGAAGACTTTATAGCGAGGCTGTTAGAAGCAGTTAAATAATCATGGCTCTGTCTTAAACCTTTCGGCGGCGGGAGATGAGAATCTCCCGCCGCCTTCTTAAATCCCGCAATAATGGAAAACTATGAATAGAATTATTTTTAATATTAGCAATAAACTGAATAAAGGCGCTGAGTATTTGTTGATGCTGCTGATGATTACGATATCTCTGCTGATTTTTACACAGGTAATTTTCAGATATGTGTTCAACTATTCCCTCTACTGGTCGGAAGAACTTGGAAGATATACCCTGATATGGATAACATTTTTAGGGGCGTCAGTCGGTTTTAAGAGAAAGGCTCACGTAGGCGTAGACTTTCTTTACAATGCCTTTAATAACAGAGCAAAGATGTTTCTAACGATATTAACTGACATATTACTTTTGGGTTTATCCTTAATCTTATGTATTTACGGCACACGCCTGGCAAAATTTGTTCATATCCAGACCTCCGCGGCTTTACTAATCCCTATGTCGATACCATTTGCCTCAATAGCTGTAGGTGGTTTTCTCACATCAGTCCATTCCTTCAGCTCTTTGATTGATAATATTTCAAATCTGAAAAACAGAAGAAGGAAATAGGAGAATATAAATGGCAGTAATACTTCTAATCTCACTAATAATTCTGTTTTTAATAAATGTTCCCTTATCGGTTTCTATTGCGGGATCATCAATAATTGCAATTACCACCTTTGGTGAATTCCCCCTGGTGATGGTAGTTCAGCGCATGGTAAATGCGGTTGATTCATTTCCATTAATGGCGGTTCCTCTTTTCATGCTTGCCGGTGCTCTAATGGATTCCGGAGGAATATCCAGAAGAATAGTTAATTTTGCCGACTCTCTCGTCGGATGGCTGTCGGGAGGACTCTCGGCCGTTTCAATTGTCGCTAGTATGTTTTTTGCCGGTATTTCAGGTTCAGCGGCAGCAGATACCGCAGCTGTAGGGTCATTGCTGATTCCATCGATGAAGGAAAAGGGTTATAAAAGTCCGTTTGCAGCAGCAGTTCAAGCAGCAGGCGGATCCATCGGTGTAATTATTCCCCCGAGTATCCCGATGATCATCTACGGATTTATTACTGGAACCTCGATCGTAAAATTGTTCGCCGGCGGTATATTTGCTGGTATTCTGATAGGACTTTCATTAATTATAGTTTCCGTAATAATCTCAAAAAAGAATAATTACGGCAAGGATATTAAATTCAGTTTTAAGAATGTAATTAAAACATTCAAGGAAGCTATATGGGCACTGGGTGCCACCATCATTATTGTCGGCGGTATCCTCGGCGGTATTTTTACGGCCACGGAAGCTGCTGCAGTAGCCGTTATATACGGATTTATTGTCGGTAAATTTGTTTACAAGGAGCTTGAACTCAAGAAACTGCCCAGAATGATCCTTGATGCAGCAGTTCTAGCTTCAATAGTGCTGTTTATTATTTCCGCAGCGTCAATTTTCGGCTGGATTCTGACGATGGAAAACATTCCACAGATAGTCGGCAATTATCTCCTGAATCTGACAGATAACAGAATTCTTCTTCTGTTATTAATAAACCTTATGCTTCTTGTTGCCGGAACCTTTATGGAAACAACAGTTTCGCTTATTCTCCTGGTTCCCATTATTATGCCAATATTGCCTGTTATCGGGATGGATCCTGTGCAGATGGGAGTTGTCGTCGTTACTAACCTGGCAATTGGCATGCTAACCCCGCCGCTTGGGATTTGCCTGATTGTTTCAACAGGAATTTCAGGCGATTCGATAGCACAAGTCAGCAGAGCTGTTGTCCCGTTTCTGCTGATGACAATAGTCGATTTGATGATCTTGACTTTCTGGTCTCCTATAACAACATTTCTACCGAGTCTGCTGTAAATCAAACCAGCTTACTCTTATTTTCCGGTCCCATCGGGCCGGGAAGCGCTATTGCAGAACAGCACAAGAAATTTTACTAAAGCCAAAACTGATTTCTACAGGATTATAATTGAACTCTAAGATATTAAATATTAGAGGGGATTCCAAAAGTCGGGGAGTTGTGAAAGAAGCTCATTCTTAATGATCGTTTCAGCATTCCTGAGCTCTTTTAAAATAAAAACTCCATTTTTAGTCTAAGAAGGATTAATATCTCTCTATTCAGTTTCTTTCGACAGGAACGATCAGATACAACCCTGACCCTATAACCTGACACCGCTCCTTCGAGAGTTATCTACACAGGTACACCGGATAGGAGAAAACGGAAAGGTTTTCTAATCGGCGAAGCCCTTGATTTAACTGCAGAATCACCCAGTGCAACAGTCTCTTCTACATCAAGCCGAGTTCTTCGCCGAAATCCTTCCACTGATACCACTGTTCAGGACTCTCTTTCAGTTGTTCATCCAGAATTTCCATAGTGATCTTGCCCAGCGGATTGGCCGCAGCTTCTTCAGCATCCAAGGTATTCAACTTCAGAGTATAATCCTTGGGACCGTTTCTGTGCATCAATGCTGTAGCAACTGCTGCTCCGGTACGTTTTCTGAGAATATCAAGGGTTTTATCTCCTTGCATGGTCTGTCCCAGAAAATCCACCGATATCTTTTTGGATTTTCGCCAGGTATCAAATTCATCACATTCCGTCACAAGAATCCTGCCGCTCTTTAAGGCTTCAATTGCAGCAAAAATTACATTACCGTCATTAAGATCAAGAATCTCCGCGTCCTTCATTTCAAGAGCGATTTTTTCAGTTGTGCGCTTCAATTTTCGGGTCTGAAACCTCAGAATCATTGTAACTGGATAACCCCTTGCCGCAAGGGAACCTGGAAGCCATTCCACCGCACCATAATGAGCAGTGACAAGGAGGATTCCCTTCCCGCCGGCTAAAGCCGCCTTGAATTCGTCTTCGCCGGTTATAGTTACCCACGAAAAAAAGCGTTTCTTTAACAGCGTGTAATTGGAATAGGCGACAAAGAGTTTCTCATGGTAGTGAGTAAAGATCCCTTTAAATACTTCCTCAATCAGCTTTTTAAGTTCATTGGGCGCAAGACGTCCATTGTAAATATGATGGATAGTCTTTTCAATAAGGAGTTTCTCATTCTTCTTAAATCGGTAATAGATCTTACCAAGAAGATGAAGATAGATTTGTGATATCCGGTAAGGCATAATCTTAAATAGAAATATATTAATTTCAGCCTGTAAAAACTTACTCAAGTTGAGCGAAAACCAAGGTAAATGTTTCATAATAATCAAATAAATATATATCATTATACTAGTTAAGAATAGAACGTACCTGTTGAAACCATAATTTTTTTCAGAAAATTTTTCAGCAAATGTTATTCTCATATGAAGTTTAATGTAATAGAATATCTGAATACTTAGTTTTGAGAGGGTGATATGGCAAAATGGTATCAGGATGCAATGTGGTCGGTTCTAAGAAAAATATTGGGTCCTAAAATGATCAAAAACTACAATATGCAGGCTGTCTTCCATGATGAAGAACCTGAACCGCCGTTTATCCTGATGGGTAACCACTCACATAAATTTGATCCTTACATGGTCGGTTACTATATGAAAAACACCGTCAATTATATGGCGAATATTGAGGGTGTATCAGCTCTTCAGCGTAAACTCTCTGATCTTGTAGGAGCCTATGGGAAGAAAAAAGGTGCATCGGATTTTAAGGCGATAAAAGATACCGTCGAAATGCTGAGAAGCGGCGGTGTAGTGGGAATCTTTCCAGAAGGCGACCGCAGCTGGGACGGCGAAACTGCAGCCTTTATTCCCGGGACTGCTATGCTTGCAAAGAAGTACAAGGTGCCTATCAGAGTAGCGCGTTTGACGGGCAATTATCTGACTCAGCCGAGATGGGCCGACAACCCTAGACGGGGCCGGGTGCTTATAGATTTTTATACGATATCCGCAGAAGAGATTGCTTCAACCAGCGTAAAAGAGACAGAAAAGAAGATTTTCGACATGCTCAATCAGGATGATATCAAGAATCCCCTGAATAATGATATTGAATTTAAAGGCGAAAATCTGGCTTCAGGTATTCAGCGCATACTCTGGCTCTGCCCCGAATGCGGGGAACAGGATACACTCTCAGGAGACGGAGATGATATAGTATGCTCGTCATGCGGAAGCAAATGGCGGATAAACGGTTCTCTTAAAACTTCACCGGAAGGAAAACAGGGGAATGATCTGAAAGACTGGCTGGTCTGGCAGGAAGAAGAGATGAAGAAGCTCTGCGATGGAGCCGGAGATTCTGTTTTGACAAAAACCGAAAATATCGTTCTTTCTGAGCTTGTGGATCATAAAATGATAAAACCCTGCAGAGGAAATATGATGCTCTATGCAGATCGAATCGAATTCATGAGTGAAGAATGTGAGAATGTGACCTTTGCGAATGAGTTTCTTGTCCATTACATCGATAATTTCAATAAGGTCTTCGAATTCGATTATGAAAAGAAGCGCTACAGAATACTTTTTGACGGTAAAAACGCTTCCAAGTGGATATTCTTTCTTAATTATCTTAAATAGAAATAGAGTCCTTCTCCATCGGCTCAATGTCACCTAAAATGTCTTCATCAGAGTGTGAATCAGAATCAAGCTCAAGTTTTTCACCAAGTGCTTTCCACTGATACCATTGCTCAGGGCTTTCATTAAGGGTGTCGCTTAAAGATTCCATAGTCAGTTTGCTTACCGATTCAGTGTTTGAATCATCACTGATCATGGTCTTCAGCTTCATAGTATATTTTTTACCGCCTTCTCTATGCATCAACACCGTTGCAACAGATGCTCCGGAATGTTTTCGAAGAATATCAAGCGTCCTGTCTCCATTCATCTGCTGACCAAGAAAGTTAAGTGAAACGTGCTTCGATTCCTTCCATGCGTCAAACTCATCACATTCCGTTATGAGAATTCTGCCGTTTTTTAAGGCATTTATAGCTGTAAAAAAGACATTGCCGTCATCAAGATCGACAAGCTGCAGATCTTTCATTTCTTCAGATCTCTTTTCAAGAGTTCGTTTCAGTCTTTGAGTCTGAAACCTGAGAATCATAGTTACGGGGTATCCTCTGGATGCAAGCGCTCCAGGCAGCCATTCAACACCGCCGTAATGTGCGGTGACAAGCATAACGCCCTTCCCTCTGGCCAGAAGTGATTCAAATTCCTCTTCACCCGTGACCTTCACCCATGACAGAAAACGTTTTTTCAGGAATGAATAGTTTGAATAAGCCATAAAGAGTTTTTCATGGTAATGTGAGAATATACTCTTGAAGATATCATCGGTTAAAACATTCAGCTCATTTGCCGGATACTGACTCTTGAATATATGAACGATAGTCTTTTCAATAAGATTTTTCTCGCTCTTTTTCAATTTATAATACAGCTTGCCTAATGACTGAAGATATTTTTTTGAAATTTTATATGGTAAAAACCTGAACAACAGGACATTGATTCTAGCCTGTAAAAATCTGCTCAGATTGATTGTAAACCTGAATGGAAATTTTTTACTCGAAAACATTTATCTTACCTCATCTGAAAATAGCGCAATTATAACCTTGCGTATTATATGGGAAAGCGCTCTTATACACAAGCGCAAGCCCTATCTAAACACTATCCCATTATTTTATCAAACCGATCACCGCTATATATGTAGATCTAACCTATATACGAACCGATCAAAACTCCGCCAATCCTGCCACAGGCAGATACTGAATCCTGTCGAGGGGAAAATCCGCTGTAGCCCTGTATTTTGATGCTGCAGATTCAAAGAGTACTGCAACTTGCCCCTTGCTGTACACAACAGCCTCACTCATTGGAGGCATCTCTATTTCACCCGTTTTATTAAGACCGTCTATAAACCAGAAGGGGATTGTATGATCAGGGAAGATTTCAGATTGCTGATGAGAAGGCTCTTCCAAAGGTGAGTCGAAGATCAATAATCTGCTCTTGTTTTTCCTGCCGTAAGATGCACTCAGAAAAACTTTCTCTTCCGTGAACACCGCCCCCTGAATTTCATCAGGTATTGATATTATGAAATCAGGCGTGATCTTGCCGTTTGCGGCGATTACTGAGGACAGCTGTCCGGATTCCGCATCCGGTATATAACCGGCCAGCCACCCGCGGCGGAGCTTCCCCTCCCTGTCGGTGCAATGATGATGTTCAGCTGTGGAATAGCTTCCATCTTTACGGGTGAACTCTCCTATCCATAAAGTGTCCTTATAAAAGGTTGCAAAAGAGCCCTTAGTCTCGGTGGTCAGCAGCTTAGGAAGATAAATCTTCCCATTATTCTCCGCAGAGCCGACAACTTCTAGTCTGAGCGGATAAACACCGGAACCAGAAACTATCCATAAATGATTTCCTCCAACAGCAAGTCCCCCGAGATGCCCGGTATGCGGTGTTTTATCTGAATTGTACAGCCTGAGGATTTTATGAAGAGTACCGCTTTCAAGATCAATAAACGTCAAAACTCCTGCGGAATTGTTATCCATATAATTTGAGATGATCATCAATCCCTGTTCAATCCAAAATGCCATCCCCTGCGGAACAAGAGGCTGCCTGAGTCCCGGTATTACAGGCCCCTGTATCCTAAGATCGCTAAACTGCCGGTAGAGAGCGGAATTGTCAATCGAGGTTTCAACTACTTCTTGCTGAGTTATTTCATTTTCCGAAAACAACTCAGTCTGCTCAGCTGTTTGTGTATTTTTACCGGCACATGAAATCAGGAATAAGACCGACAGGAGTACAATATATGGCCTGGTCACTTATTTTTCACTCTGCAGTGCAAAGCCCTTCATAAAACTCTCCTGCATAATAATAAATATCAGCAGCGGAGGAATCATTGTTATGATAACCCCGGCCATTATAACGGCCCAGTTATTTGAAGATTCGGTGCTCATCAGCATCTTTATTCCTATCTGGACGACTCTCATCTCTTTTGAATTTGTAGCCATCAGCGGCCACAGGTATTGATTCCAGATATAGATGAAATTTATAACTACCAAAGCTCCTATCGTGCTTTTGGTGAGGGGCAGCAGCACTTTAAAAAAATACTGCAAGGGGTGGCAGCCGTCCATCTTTGATGCGTCGATTAATTCGGAGGGGACTGTTTTAAATCTCTGAATGAGTATGAAAATGCTAGTGGCGCTAGCCCAGAATGGAATTATCAACCCCATATAGGTATCAATCCAGCTCATTCTCGTGATGACATCGAATAGTGCTACTATTCTTACCGGAACAGGCAGCAGTAGTGTTACCAGGATGAGTCCGAAAAGTATGTTTTTCCCCTTGAACTCGAAATGTGTAAAGGCAAAAGCCGCAAGAAGGCTCATCGAAACCTTACCGATAATTACACCGAAGGCTATAAAGGCGGAATTAAAAATCATACGCCCGAGATCTACCGCGTTCCAGGCCGCTACATAGTTACTCACCATATTTGTTCCTGGTATCAGGCCGGGAGGATATGACATAACCTGAGCTTCGTTCTGGGTGCTGATTATAAAAGCCAGAATTACCGGAAGACTGATAATCAAAATACATGATATTAATAGAGCATGTATGCCTATACTTTTAATTTTTGTTCGCCGCATAACAATCTCTCCTTAGTTTACTGGTAATGAACTTTTTTTCCGGCTGTTCTGAACTGCAGAATCGTGACACCGACAACAAGGCTGAACAGCACCAGGCTCTCCGCCGCGGCATACCCTATCTTGGAGTGAACAAAGAAATCTTTATACAGATGATAGATAAGGATTCTGGTGGATCCGGCCGGCCCGCCCTCTGTTAATACATCTATCAAACCAAAACTTGCGAAATAGGCGTAGATGGTATTCATAACAAACAGAAAAAAGGTCGTAGGCGACAAAAATGCAAATGTAATATAAAAAAACTTCTTCACCGAACCGGCTCCATCGATAGATGCCGACTCAAGCGCCGCTCCGGGAACATTGCGCAATGCCGTCAGATAAAAAATTATATTATATCCTAGATTTTTCCATACCGCTGCGATAATAACAACTATAATAGCCGTCTTATCATTTGTAAGCCATGTCCGTATACCGGTGAAATAGCAAAGCACGCCATTTGCAGGATTAAACAGAAAATTAAATAATGCACCAGCTATTGCGGGAGATAAAGCATAAGGCCATATTAAAAGAGTGCGGTAAACCCTGATTCCCGCAATTTTTTTATTTAAAAGCAATGCCACTAGCAGGCTCAGAAAAAGCCCACCTGCAATTACCGCAAGGGTAAAGCCGGCGGAAAGAACAAAGCTTCTCAGATATTCTGTATTAGTAAATATCTTGATAAAATTATAGAAACCGGCGAATTTCCCGACACCTGTCCATGGATGAATCTTAAAAAAGCTTAATCTGAAGGTCTCTATAGCCGGATAAAACAAAAAAACTATTAGAATAAAAAATGTCGGCACAAGCAGAACATAGGGTAGATACTTATTATTAAAGGTAGACTGTTTCATTATCATCCTCAATAGAGGAAGCTGCCTTTAGATCGGCAGCTTCCGTTAATCGTTTATCAGTTGCAATTATTGAATTACTTCATTCCATTCGGTCATGGATGCGTTGACTTTGGCAGCAGCTTCATCAAGACCATCTTTTACAGATTTTCCTGCATACATTTCCTGGATTGCAGATTGAATAAGCTCTCTTGCTTCCGGGAATATACCTAGAAGTCCACCGGCTGTGTTCAGAGTTTCCGGACTGTCGAGAAGCTGGTTGAAGGCTGTCAGATAGTTCGGATTTTCATCAAACCATCCC
>Ga0209633_10006035_pt1 | contig 10452 bp, 7 predicted proteins | sample Cruoilmetagenom1_FD_187290 | JGI IMG/M metagenome (GOLD analysis project Ga0209633, IMG submission 187290) | Oil polluted marine microbial communities from Coal Oil Point, Santa Barbara, California, USA - Sample 1 (SPAdes) (version 2) | ecosystem: Environmental > Aquatic > Marine > Oil seeps ... | reverse complement strand
CCCGCTCAATCCGCGCCTTGGTTGTGCCGTCCGCCGCGGTGATCCCGCGCCCGCCCTCTAAATCCGTCATCGTCGCCTCGTTTATTGCGCCGCCCGCCCATGGGCTTCACTCCCTGTGAATAGCGCCCATGAAGGGCCAAGCGGCAAACCGCAAGTGAGCGCTCACTTTTATAGTGATGCGTTTGTGCAATTACAAGTGAGCGCTCACTCATAAGCGGTGGCGTTGTCGGCCGGCTCGGTCAGGCAAGACGCCAGGAGCGGCGGGCGGCACGCAATAAGCGCCTAGCCGCATTTTCGCACGACCATGCGCATTGCAACCATGAACGTGATCGTTATATATCCGCCAACTCTATGCCGGGCGGGGCGCGGCGGCTGCCATATCGCTCTCGCCGCCCAAATGGCTGACAATTCCCGAGGAGACCGAGAAGATGTTTATATCGCCCGCCTATGCGCAGGCCGCCCAAGGCGCCGCGCCCAACCCGCTGATGCAGCTGGCGCCGCTGGTCTTCATCTTTGTGATTTTCTACTTCCTCCTGATCCGCCCGCAAATGACGGCGCGTAAGAAGCATACGGAAATGGTCTCCAATGTTCGCAGGGGCGACGTTGTCGTGACCGCTGGAGGCATTGTTGGCAAGGTGACGAAAGTGCTCGAAAGCGACGAGGTGATGGTCGAGCTAGCCGACAAGGTTGCAGTCAAGGTCGTGAAGTCGACTTTGAGCGACGTCCGCACCAAGCCTGAACCCGCCGCCAACGATAAATAACAAAAACCAGCGGAGTGAAATAGCCGCTCCGGAGCGTCCGCCCATGCTGCAATTTTCAAAGACTCAAATCGCCGGCATCGTCGGCCTCATTATTTTGGGGCTGGCCTTCGCCATCCCGAATTTTTTGAGCGAAGAGACCCGCAATAACCTGCCGGGTTTTTTACCGAAGACGACGATCAATCTCGGCCTTGATTTGCAGGGCGGGTCTTATCTCCTCCTCGGCGTCGATACGGACAAGGTGATCGACGATCGCATGCGCGCGGTCATGTCCGATATCCGCCGCGAGATGCGGCCGAACCGGGCCGGCGGCCGCGAGCGCGTTTCTATCGACAATCTCGCTTATAATGAAGCAACCAACGTTGTGACGCTGCGTCTGCGCAATGAGGCCGATCTCAATGAGGCGCGCGACCGGGTGAGGGATGTGACCCGCGGCGGCCTCGGCGGCGGGCTTGGTCTTGGCTTGCGGCCTTATGCGGTGTCGGCGAGCGGTGCGCGCATTGAAATCGCGATGACGCAGGAAGCAGAGCGCTTTTATTCGAGCGAGTCGGTGCGCGATTCGATCGAAGTCGTCCGCCGCCGGATCGACCCCGCTGGCAACAAAGAAGTATCGATCCAGCCCCAAGGCGCGGACCGCATCGTCGTCCAGGTGCCGGGCGACGACGACCCGGAAGCATTGAAAGCGATCATCAATCGCACCGGCCAGCTCAGCTTTCATCGACAAGATCCTTCCGTGAACCCGCAGGATGCGGCGGCGGGCCTTCTGCCGCCGGGGCGCATGCTGGTCCCGTTTGCCGAATTTGAAGGTTCCGGCGCGCCGCCTATGGTGCTTTTTGAAGACGCCGAAGTCACCGGCGATATGGTCGAGAACGCCTCTGCGGGACCGAATTCCGACGGCGGCGGCTTCCAGATCAATTTCACCTTCGACAGTCGCGGCGCCCGGCGGTTCGCCGATTATACGCGCAATAATATCGGCTCTATTTTCGCGATTGTCCTCGACGGCGAGATTATTTCCGCGCCAAGGATCCAGTCGGCGATCACTCAGGGCAATGGCCGCATTACCGGTAATTTCTCCGCGTTGGAAGCGTCCGAAACTGCGCTTCTCATTCGCTCCGGCGCCCTGCCGGCAGAGCTGACAACGCTGGAGCAGCGCTCAGTCGGGCCCGATCTTGGCCGCGATTCGGTAGAGGCCGGCGCTAAAGCGCTGATCATCGGTTTTATAGGCGTGATCATATACATGGTCATCAGCTATGGCCGGTTTGGCGTTTATGCAGACATGGCGTTGATCGCCAATGTCATTCTTATCGCCGGGGTATTATCCTTACTCGGATCAACGCTGACGCTGCCCGGCATAGCCGGTATCGTGTTGACGGTCGGCATGGCGGTTGACGCCAATGTCTTGATCTTCGAGCGCATCCGTGAAGAGCTGGCGAACGGCAAGACGCCGATCAACGCCGCCGAGGTGGGTTATCAAAAAGCTTGGTCGGCGATCCTTGACGCCAACGTCACGACTTTCCTGGCGGCGCTAATTATGTTTCAGCTTGGCGCTGGGCCGGTGCGCGGCTTTGCTATCACGCTTGCAGTGGGCGTCGTCACCTCGGTCTTCACCGCCTATGTCCTCACGCGGCTCTTCGCCGGAGGGTATCTCCTGTCCAAACGTCCCAAAACAATGGCGTTATAGGAGCGCATGATGTTTTTAAAACTTGTTCCCGATAGCACGAATATTCAATTCACCCGCATGCGCATGGCGGCGATGGCGCTTTCGGCGGCGTTGATCGTCGGCTCGTTCATCGCGCTGTTTTCGCTGGGTCTCAACTTTGGCGTTGATTTCCGCGGCGGGGTCACGATCGAAGTGGCAGACTCAGAGCCGATCGATATTGGCGAGGTGCGCACCGTCGTCTCAGGGCTTGGCCTTGGGGATGTGAAAGTTCAGTCGATCCAGGATTTTGCCGGCACCGAAGAGGCCGTCGTTGTATTTATTGAACAACAGGAAGCCGGCGAAGCAGGCGAAAGCGATGGTGAAGCTGCGCCTGATGGCGACGCCCCGGAAGCTGAGGGTGACGCGAATGAGCTGGTGCAGCAGGAAGCAGCCACGCAGGTGCAGGAGGCTTTAAAAACTCTCCTTGGCGACGACATTGAGTTTCGCAAGATCGACGTTGTTGGTCCGACGGTTTCCGGTGAACTGATCCAGAAAGGCGCCCTCGCCGTCGTCCTCGCGATTGCCATGATGCTGATCTATATCTGGCTGCGTTTTGAGTGGCAGTTCTCCCTCGGCGCCATCGTCGCGCTGGTCCACGACGTGATCATCACACTCGGCATGTTTGCGGTCACGCGCCTTGAATTTAACCTCGCGATTATCGCCGCGATCCTGACGATTGTCGGCTACTCCATGAACGACACGGTCGTCGTCTATGACCGCGTGCGGGAGAATTTGCGCAAGTACAAAAGAAAAGAGCTTGCCGAAGTCCTCGATCTTTCCATTAACGACACGCTGTCACGCACGGTCATGACTTCTGTCACGACCTTGCTGGCGCTGGCGGCGCTCGCGGTCTTCGGCGGCGAGGTTTTGCGCGGCTTCACGCTCGCAATGATCTGGGGGATCGTGATCGGGACTTATTCGTCGATCTTCGTCGCCTCGCCGTTCCTGCTGGCAACCGGCGTCAAACGCGACTGGTCAAAACAGTCGGCGACCGCAACGCCTTAGCGCAGGGCCTAAGGCGTTCGCAATATCCATCCTGCATTCTGGCCAATCAATGCATTGGGTCCGCAATCTCGCAGGGGCCGTTAACGAACAAGGCTAACCCGCATTGCGGGGCGTTTATCGTCGAATACCAAAAGCCAACCGCTAATCGCGCCCGGCTTTATGGTTATTTCCTGCCCATTTTTTATCGTCCGGCCGCGCCGGGAATCTATCTGTTTCCAGATTTCGCCATTGGTCATCGCAATATATTGTTGGTTAGTGGCGCTATAGCGCCATGATTTCAGGACAGTAACGCGATAGGCCGCGCGGTTCTTTTTGGGCGCCGCCGCCTTCGCAGCGGCTTTTCTTTCCTCTTCTAATTCATCTGCACGCATAATGATGATTCGCGGTTTTTTTGTTTGCGCAACCCCGTTCTCCGGCGTCGCGGGTGCGGTAGCCGTAACAGGCGCGGCATTATCTCCAGCGCTGGGCGGCGCAGTTCGGTCAAGCTCGCTCACCGCCTCGCTATTGGGTGAGGGATCGCTGGCCACGGCCTGCGCCAATCCTTCAAAACAAGCGAGGCGATCAGTGTTGTCTTCAATATTTGCGCAATATTGCAGGGTTTGCTCGATGGTGAGCGTCTGGGCGCCCTGCGCCATGGATAGCAGCAGCGTAGAGCCAAACAAAACAACAATATTCATTAACATTTCCCTTCAATACGGCCGCACGGTTTTGGTATTCAGACCCGCAAGGCTGCGCTATTTCCCCGCCGCGCGCTAAGCACAGCCAGCATTATGTTAGATTTCTGATGCGTTTATGCAACGCCCGACGTCAAAATGGCAAATGGCTTTGGGTATGAGTTGACTATTTTTGCTCCTAGTCAATAAGTTTCCACCAAGAAGTTGGGACATTGTAACAGGCGGGCGCTCGACACTAGTGTGTTGGCCTGCTTCTTGACTTCACCGGATGTAAACAAGGGGCTAATTCATGAAAAATGAAGACATTAAGGCTGGGAACCGTGTATTTTACCGTACGTTCCTGACGACTGGCGCTTCTGCCTTGGCGCTTGGCGCGGCCACATTTGCTCATGCGCAAACTGATGGCGATGACGCGCTCGCCGAAACCAGAGATACTATCGTCGTTACCGGCTCTCGTATTGCTAGAACTGGGATTGACACAGTTCGACCAGCGATTGGCGTAGACGCTGAGGCGTTGGATACGCGAGCGTTTACGAACATTGCTGATGCATTGAACGAAGTTCCTGCCTTCGGTGGCGGGATTAACCCGGATGGCGGTCAGAACGGGTTCACCGTTGGCGCGAACTTTGTTGACTTGTTCGACCTTGGTTCGCAACGAACATTGACCCTCATTAATGGCCGTCGTTTCGTTTCGTCAAACACGCCGACGATTTTTGGGTCTGAAGCCGGTACGCAGGTCGACTTGAACATGATTCCAGTCGCGCTGCTTGAGCGTATCGAGGTCGTGCCGCTCGCCGGCGCCGCTGTTTACGGTTCAGACGCAATCGCGGGCACCGTGAACGTAATCCTGCGCGATGACTACGAGGGTTTTGAAGTCTCTGGTCAATATGGCGTCACGGAAGAAGGCGACGGCGAACAATGGCAGGTGCAAACTGTTTTCGGCACCAACTTTGCTGATGACCGAGGCAACGTCAGTTTCGCCGTTGAGTATAACAAACAAGACGGCCTCGTTCGCAATGATCGTCCTGAAATCTATGCGAATGACCCAGACTTTGTAAGCTTTGGTTTGCAAGACGTTGATGGCGACGGAAATAACGATGACGTTGACGGCGACGGCAACCCAGATACGATCAACCGTATCGTTGATGGCGGTCAGCGCGTGCAGTTGCTTTCATTCGGTGGTTCTGTTTCGGTTCCTCCGGGCTTCTTCCGCCCGTCCTTTGGCAATGGCCAGCTTGCTGACGGCAACTTTTACCAGTTTGACCCGAGCGGTGATCTGCAGTCCTGTACGCCCGGCGAAACCCCCGCCGGCTCTTCATTCTTTGCCTATGGCGGGACTTGCGGCGTCGACTTTTTCGACTCAGTCACGCAGATCCGTTCAGATCTTGAACGGTTCATCACGTCAGGCTTTGCTCACTACGATCTGACGCCAAATATTCGTATTGTTCAGGAAATGACGTTTGCGAATTCTCGCGCGAATGAGCTTTTGAACCAGGGCGGCTTCCAGAGTTTCCCATTTGGCGGCACGTCTGGTCCAATCACTATTTCAGTCGACAATCCATTCCTGACTGACCAGGCGCGGGGCATTCTTACTTCGGCTCCGAACAACCTTACACAATTTAACGTAAACCGTTTCAACAACGACCTAGTGAGCGGCGGTATCAATTCCACCGAAAACTTCACCTGGCGTTCTATGACCGGATTTGAAGGCGACTTTGAGTTCGCTAACCGGAATTGGAATTGGGATGTCAGCGGTGTTTTCGGTCAATCCGATGTTGAAACGAATTCATTTGGTATCGTTGACGGTCGATTCCTGAACGCGGTTGACGCGGTAGAGGTTACCGATGCGCTGCTGCTCGCCAATGGTATTACCATTGACGACATCCAGGGTATCGGCGGCACTGGAACGGTCGCGGTCGGTGATATTGTTTGTCAGGTTGTCATAGACGCGGCCGCAGGCACTTTGGGCGGCACCTTCAATGAAAACGCGTCTGGCGGTGGGATCACCGATGGCGATCTTCCCTTCGTGGATGGTTGTGTGCCGTTGAACCTGTTTGGTGAAGGCAACCAATCGCCAGAATCTCTGGCGTTTATCAATGGCGGCCCGCGGATTACTTCCTCGGATATCGGCCAGCGCGTGTTCACAGCGAACATCGGCACCGACCTCTTCGAACTTCCGGCTGGTGCTGTTGGAATCGTAGCCGGTTTCGAGAACCGTCGTGAAAAAGCACAGTTCACTCCGGGGCTTGGCACGGCGATCCCGATCACACGGAGCTCCCCGTTCCCGCCAACTTCAGGCAAGTTGAACACGACCGAGTTCTACGGCGAAGCGCTTATCCCGATCTTTTCTTCGGATTGGAATGTGCCGGGTTTCGATTTGCTTGAGATCGAAGGTTCGATCCGGAGTGTTCGCAACTCAATCACGGACCCATCGGGTGTCAATACGGCAGACAGCGTCCTGGCATGGGAAGGCGGCGGTCGTTGGTCTCCGGTGGAAGACGTCACCTTCCGTGGCTCTTACACGGCTTCAATCCGCACGCCGTCGCTTGTCGAACTCTTCTCGCCGAAGGTTCAAGCATTCATCAGTGATGACGACCCTTGCGACTTCCGCGATCTTGGCCAAGGGCCAAATCCGGCTGCCCGTCAGGCTAACTGCCTTGCGGCAGCTGCGGCGGCAGGGTTCGGTGGTGCTGTGATCGGCACAGGTCCAAGCGATCCGGCCGGCCGTGTTGGCTTGATCCTCGATCCTACCGCAGCGCCGGGTTCGGCTCTCGCCAACTCGTTTGACTCGATTGTGTCAAACGCAACGATCATTGGTTCGTCATCGGGCAACCCTGAACTGGTTCCTGAGGAAGCCAGGTCATGGACGGTCGGTGTTGTGTTGGAACCGCGTTGGGTCGACAATCTGGTCATCACAGCTGACTTCTTTAATATCAATATTGGTAATCGGATCGAACAATTCGAACTCATTGATATTTTTGAGACCTGCTTTGACGATGCAACGATGTTCCCGAATGTGGCGTGCGGCAGCTTTGTCCGCGGGTCTGATTTCCAGGTCATCGATGCAACGGAGCAGTTCTTGAACGCTGCGTCGTCGAACCTTCGCGCTCTTAGCCTACAGATGCTGTATGAGTTCGATCTCGCAGGCGCCGTTGGCAATGTGAGCAATAGCTGGGGCGACAAAGACCTTGGCGGGGTTCGGTTTAACTGGAACCTGCTTCGGACCTTTAACGATGTGACCACGATCGTTCCGACCCGTCTGGGTGACCAGGATGCTGGCGACTTTGCCGATCCGACTTGGCAGGGCACATTCGATACGGTCTGGGAGAAAGGGCCGATGCGCTTCTTCTACCGCGTCGAATATCAAGACAGCCCGTTGCTTGATGAAGTTGGCAATGACTTCTTCGTGGACGACAATAATGAGTTTGTTTTTGAAACGCGTGCGCGACTCATCCACAATATGTCACTTGCTTACACGCTGTTTGATACAACAACGGTGCAGTTCTCTGTCGATAATCTTCTCGACCGGAAGCCGAACCGTCTTGAAACTGCGATTGGGTATTTCGGCATCGACGAACAACTCGGCCGTCGCTACACGTTCCGCCTTCGCTCTCAGTTCTAAGAGCGATCGCACTCAAGAAATGGAAAACGGGGCGCCTTGGCGCCCCGTTTTTTTGCCCGTCGTTTAAGCAATCGCCTGATTGATATTTACCCAGGAATGATTTTACGCTTTTTGTAGATTCGCATTGGCAAAATCCCAGTTCACAAGATGATCCAGAAAAGCGTCGATATAGGCGGGCCGTTTGTTCTGGTAGTCGAGATAATAGGCGTGCTCCCAGACATCCATGGTGAGAAGAGGCGTTGCGCTTTCGTCGGTGAGCGGGGTTTGTGCATTTTGCGTGTTCATGACCTCAAGCTTGTCGCCGCGCGCGATGAGCCATGCCCAGCCTGATCCGAATTGACCCGCGCCGGCGCCGGCAAAGGCTTCTTTAAAACCGTCATAGCCGCCGAACGCGTCTTTAATCGCGGTCTCAACGTCTCCTGTCGGCGCGCCGCCGCCATTTGGCTTCATGGAGTTCCAGTAAAAGCTGTGGTTCCAGACCTGCGCGGCGTTGTTAAACAGACCCTGATCGGCGCCCTCGGCCTCGCGAATCATGTCTTCCAGCGACGCGTCGCCTAGCGCCGCGCCTGCGATGGCGGCGTTGGTCTTGTCGACATAGGCCTGATGGTGCTTGCCGTAATGGAAGTTCAACGTGTCTTCTGAAATATGTGGCGCCAGATCGCCTTTGCCATAGGGAAGATCGGGTAGTTTAATCGCCATTAAAGAGCCTCTTTCACTCGGTTGCTTTGAGATAGACCGGCACTTAAGCATCGCTATGTGAATGCGCAATGACGCTTGGCGGCATCGATGGAAATGTCTGAAACACATGCGCCGGATTATTGTTCCGAGCTTGTTCGAAAGCACGATGAAGATCGCTGGCTGGCGGCGGGTTATGCGCAAGAAGGCCAGGCGCGCCCTCTGCGCGCGCTCCATGCGTTTCATATTGAACTCAAGAACATTCCGGCAGCGGTCTCGGAGCCGCCGCTCGGCGAAATACGCCTGCAATGGCAGCGTGACGCCTTGCAGGAAATCCGCGATGGCAGGCGCCCGCGCGCCCATCCGGTTATTGAGGAAATCGCCGTCGCCGGTCTTGCCGGCGACAAGTTTCAGAACGCCGTGGAGCGCGCGATCGACGCTGCGGCCCGCCCGCTCTATGGCGAGGGATTTTCCGATATTGAAGATCTCACAAGCTGGCTGACCGAAGCGGAAGCGACGTTTGACGGGCTCGCCGTGAGACTCATGGGCGGCGATGATGCGCTCGCTGACGCGGCCATAAAGGCGGGAACAGCGTACGCGCTGGCGCGCGAAGGAAAAAGCCTGGCGCCGGCGCTCGCCGATGAGATCCGCGCGCGCGTGGATTCAATCCTGTCGGACGCAACGGCTGCTTTGCAAAAGGCGCCATCGGCGACGGCGCCCGCGCTCGCGCATTTGTCGCTTGCGCGCAGCTATCTTAAACGCGAGCACGCGCCGTTCCCGATCGCAAAAAGGCTCCGGCTCTTTGCGTGCGTCGCGTTCGGGCGCTTTTAAAGCTTCAGGTATGATGCTCCACATGTTCGTCGATCAGCGCCTTGTTGTAGACCGCGAGCGCTTTCACGCGGGAGAGATATCCAACGACCATCTCGCGTTCTGCGGGATCGACGACGGGCAGGCCGTGCTCATTTGCTTCCGTCAGGAGGGCGAGCGCCTCGCCGAGGGATTGGCCGGTTTCAAGGCGGCTGGCGTCCTTTGAAAGCGGCGCCCCGGACGGCATTTTTTCCATCACATCGCGCACGCGGATTGTCTGAAGGATAACGCCGTGCGGGCCTTCCGACAGATCATAACCACGGCGCGACAGCTGCCAATGGAAGAATGACTTCCCGCACAGCCATTGGACGATCAAGGTCGCAATCGCAACCGCGACCATTAAGGAAATGGTGATGCCGTATTCGCCGGTCAGCTCGAAAACGATAAGCGTAGTTGAAATCGGCGCGCCCAGAATAGCGCCGCCGACCGCGCCCATGCCGATCATCGCATAGTAAACAGAGCTTGCCGTCGCGCCCGGAATAATTTCGCCTAGCAAAGCGCCAAAGGCGGCGCCCGCAAATGCGCCGATTACAAGGCCCGGCGAAAAGACGCCGCCGCCAAAACGGCAGGAAAGCGTGACGGCTGTTGCAACGCCTTTGGCCAATACAAAAACAACGAGCATTAGTATGGCGTATTTTCCCGCCAGTGCATTCGTTACCGCCTCGTAGCCGACGCCAAATACCTCTGGATAAAAAGCGCCGATAAGGCCGACAATGAGCCCGCCGATCGGCGGCAGGAACAAATAGGAGATATTAAATTTCTGCGCCAGCTCCCTTACTCTGATGGTCAGTTGTTCCGTAGAGAGAATAAAAACAGAGGCGATAAAACCGCAGAGGATCCCGAGGCCGGCCGAGAGGGGAACGTCAATGGTCTGCACAAGGCCATAGTCGGGCGGGGCAAAGGCCGGAAAGTCGCCGAGGTGAATGCGCGTGACAATCGCGGCCGCAACGCTGGCGGCGGCGATGGGGCCAAAGATAGAAAGCGCGTAATTACCAAGAATGACTTCAAGCGCGAACAGGACCCCGGCGATCGGCGCGTTAAAGCTTGCCGACACCGCCGCGGCGGCGCCGCAGCCGAGAAGCGTGCGCCGCTGTTTGGCGTTAAAGCCCATATGCCGGTCGAGAATGGAGGCGATGGTTGCGCCGAGATGGA
>Ga0209633_10006034_pt1 | contig 10453 bp, 9 predicted proteins | sample Cruoilmetagenom1_FD_187290 | JGI IMG/M metagenome (GOLD analysis project Ga0209633, IMG submission 187290) | Oil polluted marine microbial communities from Coal Oil Point, Santa Barbara, California, USA - Sample 1 (SPAdes) (version 2) | ecosystem: Environmental > Aquatic > Marine > Oil seeps ... | reverse complement strand
AAAGATAAGAGGGAGTTGCTGTACTAAATCTTCCGGCATGCTTGATCGATTTGCTTTATATTCAGGATATTTTAGATGTCTGAAAGTTTTTTCTTTTAGGTCAAATGTAATAACAAACAAATCAGGCTTTAATTCATTCCAGATTTTTAAAATAGAGTTAGCAAAGCCATAAACTGCGGCAACATTATCTCCTTTAGAGTTGGTTAAAGGGTTTTTAAGGAAAGCATAATATGCTCTATAAATTAATGCTGATCCATCAATAATATAGAAATTCACATTTTTATCCTAAAGGTTATTTTTTAAATCCGCGTTTATCAAGGCCATGTTCTTTTAACTTAACATATAAAGTTTTACGATGAATTCCAGCAATTAAAGATGCCTTTTCTATTGATCCTTTGCTTTCCATCAAAAGCTCTTGAAAGTACTCTCGCTCTTTGTCTTTAATAAAGTGAGAAAATCCTCCGACATCATTCATTTTTTTTTCAGTAAAAGTTTGATCCATAAGACCTTTAAAAGCATTAGCATTAGCAATATTAATCTCTGTCTTTTTGCAAACTAACACTTCTCTTTCTATAAAATGGATTAGTTCTCGAATATTTCCAAGCCAGGAGTACTGCATCATTAATTTAATTGTCTTAGGAGTGAAGCCTGTAATATTCTTTTCATATTTCTTAGCATAATGGGTTAAGAATATATCTGCGACTGTTAAAAGATCTGATCTTCTTTCTCTAAGTGGCTTCAAATAAAGAGGGAAAACATTTAGCCTGAAAAAAAGATCCTCTCTAAAATCCCCATGTTTAGTCATTTTTGCCACATCCTTATTAGATGCAACTATCAATCTTGCTTTGAAAGCTTTGACATTTGTAGCCCCTATTGGTTCAAACTCTTTTTCCTGTAATAATCTTAATAATTTTTTTTGCATTGAAAGTGATAATTCTGCTACCTCATCAATAAAGAGAGTTCCACCTTCTACTATTTCACAAAGACCTTTCTTATCTGTAAAAGCTGAGGTAAAAGCACCTTTTACATGTCCAAACAGTTCACTTTCGATGAGGTTTTCGTTTACAGCTGCACAATTAAACACAACAAAAGGTTTTGATGCCCGGATACTTGAATTGTGAATGGTTTTAGCTAAAACTTCTTTTCCCACTCCCGTTTCTCCTGCAATAAAAATTAAGATGTCCATGTCAGCTGCATTTTTTGCTAATTGATAAGTTTTCTTTGTGTCATCATCTTTAGTAAAAAGATTTTGGAAATTATATTGTCCTTCTATTATATTTTTTAAATCATTTAACTCAGCTTCTTTTTCACTATTTTCAATGATTCTTTGAATTTTAAAGAATATTTCTGAATTTTCACAAGGTTTCTGGATATAATCATCAGCTCCTGCTTTAACTGCTTCAATAGCAGATTGGATAGAAGAATGAGCGGTAATCATTAAGATAGGAATCTCTTTATTATATTTCTTAATCTCTTGAATAATCTCAATGCCTGAGATCCCAGGAAAATGAAGGTCTACAAGAACAAAATCAGTTTCTTCTTCTTGAAAATACTGTTTAGCATCTTCCCAACCTTCAAAAGTAACTGGGTGCATCCCCTGTTTTTTTAAATACCGAGATGTTAGTTGTAAGAAAGCTATATCGTCATCAATAATTAATATTTTATCCATACTCATAATGAAAATGGTTATACCTGTTTTTTTTTTTTATGGGTAGGATTTTATCAAAAAAATAACTTATTCTATTATTGACAGTTACTTTTACATAGAGTAATTTCGCACGAATTTTTCGTTTAAGGAGGTTTAATTTTAACATGATCGAAGAACAAGAAAATAAAACTATGCAAGAAAGTGGAACCGAGACTGAGGTCGTAGTGGATACTGTTGGGGAAGAATCCAAAGAGCAAGTAATAGAAGCAACAGATTTTGCATCTCTTTTGGATAGTACATTAGTACAATTTAAGAAGGACACAGTAGTTAAAGGAACAATTATTAAAATCTCAAAAGAGGAGATAATTGTTGATATAGGCTATAAGTCAGAAGGGGTGATATCGTCTCATGATTTTAGAGATATCTCTCAATTCAAGGTAAATGATGAAATTAATGTTTACATTGAAGAGCTTGAAAATCGTTATGGAAGGTTACTTTTATCTAAAAGTAAAGCAGATAAAATAATTTATTGGGAAGAAACTGTCTCTGCCTGTGAAGAAGGTAAAATTGTTAATGGTAAGGTTTACAAACGCGTAAAAGGCGGGTTAATGGTAGATGTTGGAATGGATGCTTTTCTTCCAGGTTCTCAAATTGATGTTAAAAATCCTGGTAACTTAGATGATTATATTGGTAAAACTTATGATTTCAAGGTTATAAAAATCAATCATGAAAGAAAAAATATCGTTCTTTCAAGACGTCTTTTAATAGAAGAAGAAAAGAAAAGAGATAAAGGTAAGTTTTTTGAACAATATCAGAGTGGTAATATTGTTGAAGGAACAGTTAAAAATATTACTGATTTTGGAGCTTTTATTGATTTAGATGGGGTTGACGGATTATTACATATTACAGATATGTCCTGGAAAAGAATTAAGCATCCTAGCGAACTCTTATCTATTGGTGACAAAGTAGAAGTAAAAATTTTAGAAGTAGACAAAGAAAAAGAGAGAGTTTCTCTGGGTATTAAGCAAAAAAGCGAAAATCCCTGGGATAGTATTGAGGATAGATATCCTGTTGGATCTAAAGTAACCGGAAGAGTAGTTAATATTCTGCCTTATGGAGCTTTTGTTGAACTAGAAGATGGTGTCGAAGGCTTAATGCATATCTCTGAACTTTCATGGATAAAAAGGATTCATCACCCTAGTGAAATGTTATCTATTGGAGATACTGTTACAGCAGTAGTTTTAAGTTTGGAAAAAGAAACTAGAAAAATTTCTTTAGGATTAAAGCAATTAGATGAAAATCCCTGGGATAATGTTAAAGACAAATATGTTCCTGGTCAAAAAGTATCTGGGACTGTCCGTAACTTAACAAATTATGGGATCTTTTTAAGATTAGAAGAAGGAATTGATGGATTAATTCATGTTTCTGACCTTTCCTGGACGCAAAAGATAACCAATCCTAATGAAGTTGTGAAAAAAGGGGATGTTTTAGATACAATTATTTTATCAGTTGATCCGGAAAATAAGAAAATTGCCTTAGGTGTTAAGCAATTAGAAGCTGATCCTTTAGAAAATCTAAGAGAAGAGATGCCAGAAGGAACTATTTTTGAAGGAGAAATAAAGAAGATAATTAAATTTGGAGCTTTTATCTCTATAAAAGATGATATTGAAGGTTTAATTCATTCTTCTCAATTTAATCTTGGTCCAGAAGAAGAAATTTCTAACATTGTTAAAGTTGGCGATAAGCTTACTGTGAAAATGGGAGACATTGATCTGGAAGAACGTAAAATAAGCTTGAGTTTATCAGGTTTAGTCGAAGAAACAAACGACTGATATTAATTTGATATTTGTTAGTAAAAAAGCTGAGGTTTGTCCTCAGCTTTTTTTTTATTTAGTTGTTGAAAAAAATATGAATTTAAAGCCTTACATTCAAATTGCAAGACCAGATCACTGGTTTAAAAATATCTTTATTTTACCAGGTATTTGTTTAGCTCTATTTTTCAGTTCAATACAATTTGAGTATATTTTCTTTTTAAATCTTTTTATAGCTGTAGTTTCTGTATGTCTAGTTGCTTCAAGCAACTATGTTCTGAACGAGATTTTAGATGCTCCAATGGATATTTTGCATCCTGAAAAAAAAGAGCGTCCATTAGCTAAGGGAGATGCTAAAAAGAGCATAGCTTATATAGAATGGATAATTCTTGGTTTCATTGGATTAAGCTTGGCATTTATGATTAATAAGAACCTTGGCTTTGCTACTTTAGCATTATGGATTATGGGCACGTTTTATAATGTGCCACCAATAAGATTAAAAGAGCTTCCTTATTTTGATGTTCTAAGTGAAGCTATTAATAATCCTCTGCGTCTTTTAATTGGCTGGTATGCAAGTGGAGCTGAGAGTATGCCACCTTTATCTATTATTATAGCGTATTGGATGTTTGGTTCTTTTCTAATGGCAGTTAAAAGGCTTGCTGAATACCGAATGATTAATGATGAGAAAATAGCAGGAGATTATAGAAAATCTTTTAAATTCTATAATGATGAAAGATTAATTGTCAGTATTATTTTTTATGCTTCTTTATTTGCTTTAATGTCTGGGGTTTTTATTGCCCGCTATAGAATAGACCTTGTTGTCGCAACTCCTTTAGTTGCATATTGTATGGCTTATTATCTGCATATAGGATTTAAACCTAATTCTTCAGTTCAGCATCCTGAGAAACTGATTAATGAACCTAAGTTAATGATTATTGTAACGATCACTTTTATTATTTTTGCTGTTTTTCTGTTTTATAAAATACCTCATTTCAAAGAGATGTTTGACCCCTGGATTTTACCCAAATAATTGAACGTCTCATACCTGAAAAGTTAATTCGTACAAGTTCTGTTATAATAGCTCTATAAAACCTCGATATATATTAGTTCGTCCTTCAGGAATTACGATAATTTTTTCTTTAAAGATTGAACTAACAATCCTACCGAAAATATTTCTACTGGTGTTTTGTGCTTCTACCATGCAACTATCAAACATCACTGGATGTTTTAGTTGAAACATAGGCAGGTCATCATTTGAGCTAACCCCAATATAATCAGTATCAGGAGATTTAATATTCATGGTTTGCCAGTCAGTTATCTCTGGAAACCCCCCTGATTCATCATAAGTAAGCCAGGAAGAGTAAGAATCTGAAAGCATGCAGGAAAATTTTAGATCTGTTACAGACTTTTGTTCATAGTTTAACCAGTCAACATTTATCGAAACCTTTTTATTCTCAAGAGCGATCCAGAATATTTGCTTTAAATTTAAGTCATGATTTCTGAAGTCAAATTCAATAAACATCTCATTCTTTTGTATTTGATTAACTTTAGTACGAGCTTGAGAAGTAGTAAATCTTTTCCCTCTTACTTTAAAAGAAGCATGTAAGCCAGCTCCTTTAGTTATTTCTTTATTACAATAAAAAATTCTTATTTCTCCATCTTTTAAAGTAAGATGCATATTTTTAGTAGTAATAGTATAAAAATGATGCCTTTGAATATTTAAATTATGCTTAATAAAAAATTCCAGGAAATCTTTAGTTTTATAAATAAGAGACCATATTCCATAATGTTTATAATAAGCTAATGCTTTGTTCACGTGTACTCTTCCTAAGTGTATAACCTGAGGTGTCCGACTCAATTTCAGATATTCTCCCCACTTGGCATATGCTTGATCCTTAGCTTCTAGAAGTTCTTGTGGGGATAATAATTCCGATTTAATAATAGCATTATAATTACCATCAAAATGATTATTATCAGAAAATATAAGTTGCTTAGAAGTATACAATTCATCAAACAGTGTCGTTCCAGGATAAGGCATCGCCAGAGAAAATTGCAATGAATCAGGATTTAAAGATATTGCTAAATCTTGAGTTTGCTGAATTGTTTCTTTAGTTTCGAAAGGTAATCCAAACATAAAAGTCAAATGAACTTTAATTCCCAATTGTTGAGTATATTTAATCATAGAAATGGCTTTTTCCAGTTTCATATCTTTTTTAGCATTATCTAAAATATCTTGTGATGCTGATTCTACTCCATACTTTACACTATATAAACCAGCCTCTTTAAATTTATCCAGTAAAGATTCACCCATCAGATCTGCCCTTGCCATAATTGCCCAGGGGACTTGAATTTTTTTTGTCTTTCTCTTTTCTATTAAAAGATCTAAAAAATTTTGTATTCGTGCTACTCCTACATTAAAAGTATCATCATCAAAATAGATGCTTTTAAATTTCATTTTATCTACTAAATATTCCATCTCTTTAATAATATCTTCATTCTTACGAAATCTATAAGATCCTGGTTTTCCCATAATCTGAGGCCAGGCACAAAAAGAACATTGAAAAGGACAACCCCTGCTAGCTTGCATCTGAACATTAGGAAGAGGAAGCCCTCCTGGAGCATCTACGTATGCTTTCATTGGTAATTTCTTACGATGAGGATATGGTAACTCATTTAAATTGGTTAACAATCTTTCTTCTTTTCTTGTAAAAAGGCTATCTCCCTCTCTATAAATAATACTTTCAATCTCGTTTAAAGAAGAATTATTGTGTAAAGCAGTAATAAGCTTTGTTAAAGGAAGTTCATACTCACCGCGGATAGAAGCAAATATAAAAGGATGAAGTTTTAAAAAATCAAGACTTGTCGCTTCTACATCCAGTCCACAAATAATAATCTTAACTCTTGATGGTATCTGTTTTAAAATTTCAAGATCATTTTCTCTTGATGGTAAAGATATTTCTACTACTAAGATATCTGGAGAAAACCTCTCTACCTCTTTTAAGAAAGAATTTACTGTCATTTTGCTTGCAATGGCATCTATTAGAGATGCAGAAAATCCCTTTGCTTCCAATAATGAAGTTGAATAAGCAAGATAGAATGGGAACGGAAGATAATCTCTTTCTGTTTCATTTTTAATGTGTGGCCAGCGTGAGCCAGCTCTTACACCATAATATCCATTCTTAAACCATGGTAAGTTAGCGAGTAAAATCTTCAAAATATTTCTTTTAATACCTTCTTTTATCCTCAGAAATTAATCCATCCGGATTAAGTGAATCGAGAGGACTGATAACAGCATCAATATTTTTTTCCATAACATGAGTGTAAATTTCAGTTGTTTTTACATCTGCATGCCCCATCAATTCTTGAACAACTCTTATGTTAACGCCATTTTCAAGCATATGAGTGGCAAAGCAATGCCTGAATGTATGACAGCTTACAGGTTTCATAATGCCTGTGCGTTTTACAGCTATTTTTACTGCTTTTTGCAATCCAGATTCTTGAACATGGTGTCTTCTAATTTTATCCGATCTTGGATCTTTACTCAATTTTTTTGCAGGAAAAACATACTGCCATCTAATATCCGAATTTGCATTAGGATATTTTTTTTCTAAAGCATGAGGTAAATATACGACTCCATATCCATTAATTAAATCATGATTATGAATATTTTTAACATCTTCAATATGTATTTTTAATTGTTCCTGAATAGAGTGGGGGAAGACAGTTATTCTATCTTTAGAGCCTTTTGCTGCACGGATATATATTTTATTTCTACTGAAATCAATATCTTGAATCCTTAACCGGACACACTCCATTAGTCTTAAGCCAGAGCCATACAACAACTTAGCCATTAGCAAATGAGTGCCTCTCATATTCTTTAATACACTTATCACTTCTTGTTGAGTCATAACCACAGGTATTTGTTTACGGCGTTTTGCTCTTGTAGCTTCCAGTTGATCATTAATTTTTATATCCAGAACTTTATTATATAAGAAAAGAATAGCATTAAAAGCTTGGTCTTGAGTAGCTTTGGAAACGTTTAAATTTACTGCAAGATGAGAAAGAAAAGCTTCGATTTCTATTTTTCCCATGTTTTTTGGGTGATTTTGGCAACCAAAAAACTTGATATATTTTACTATCCAATCACAATAAGTTTGCTCAGTTCGATAAGCATAATGATGATATCTAAGAACTTGTTTTACCTGATCAATTAATTTCAAATTAGGATTAGGCTTGAATTTGTTATTATCTTGCATGATGATTGAATATTTTCTATAATTTATTTCAGAAAGACATGATACATAGAAAATAATATCATTATTTTCTATGTTGTCTAGATAATATTAGAATAGATAGAAAATATTTCTATTATATAGAGTGCATATATAGAAAACTTTCTATCTAATCACATTGTTAGCCTAATTATCTTGCTACCATTGCATTTATATAATCATTATGGTATATAATAACATGCGTTATTTTGTTATAATTATTATTATTTTATTATCAATTCGAAATTGCTATTGTTCAAACAAATCTCTTTCTCCACAATCTTTAATAAAAGATAATAATGCAATTTCATCAATTATTTTAAGTGTAAATCAAGTCAGTCCGTTAGCTCAAAAACTATTTAAAGAAAACTTTATATTTGATGGACAAAATATTCTTTCGATAGGAGCGGGATCTGGAATTGATGAAGAATATTTTTCAAAAAAATGCGCTGTAAAAGTTTTAGGAACAGATATAAAAGATGAAATGGTAGATTATGCAAAAACTAAATCAAACCAAAATTTAGAATTTAAGAAGCTTAATATAACAAAAGAATTTAACCTTGAACCCAAATTTAATCTTATATATGCAAGAAATCTTTTACATTACTTTGGTAATTCTCAGTTAAAATTTTTATTAAAAGAAGTGTTTAAGACACTAAGACATGATGGTCGTTTTGTTTTTCAATTAAAATCAAAAAAAGATTATTATTTTAATTCCCCTGACATAATAAGAGAGTTTCGTGAAGATGGTTTTGTTTTCTTACCTCAGTTAGGTTATAGCCGCAATTTTTTAAATGAACGAGAAATAAAATCTCTTTTGAATGAATTCGGATTTGAAATTGAAATAATGTATGAATCTAAAGAAAGAATGTATACTGATGAACATGACTCAAATTTATTAACAGTAATTGCAAAAAAAAGAGAAAATATTAAAGTAAGTAACTATAAAACAAGTATCTCATCTTAATTGGCTAACCAGCCGTTTAACCTGACCTCTAGACGTGGCGATTTTTTTATGTTAAGCTTTTTTATTCGGCAGGTTAACTAAATGTTAGGCCGCTTTGCGGAAGTTAGTAATTATCAGTGAGTAGTTATCAATTATTATGTCAAAGAGTATTATAAAAGATAAAAGTTATAATTTTGCTTTACGCATTATAAAACTTGCTAAGAGTTTAAAAAATGAGAAAGAATATGAGTTATCAAGTCAAATTTTAAGATCTGGAACTAGTATTGGTGCGAATGTTGAAGAAGCAATTGGAGGTCAGAGTAGAAAAGACTTTATTGCTAAAATGTTTATTTCTCTTAAAGAAGCAAGAGAAACAAATTATTGGTTAAGATTATTAAGAGATTCAGAAATTATCTCTGTAAAGAAAATTACTCCATTGATTATTGAATCTGAGGAAATAATTAAAATTCTGTTTAAGATTGCTTCTTCAAAAGAAAAACCTGATAATTAATAACTGAAAACTGATAATTGGGGCGTAGCCCTAACTAATGCTTCCACCGGACCGATAGACGTTGCATTTGTTTAGAATAAAGTTTAAAGCTTCGGCAGGTGAAGCTAATGTTAGAAATAGGAGAATATATGACCACATTATTAAGATTCGCAGGCATAATACTTTCATTATCTATTTTATTTCTGCTACCTATTCTACCAACTATTATATTAGCGTATTCTAGGAAGATTAAATCTATTGGATTAGCTTTTTCATTTGGGATAATCTATTATTTAATTTTATTTACATTAATGATCTATTTTCCAAAAATAAATTCTGTTTCACATTCCTCAGATTTAAAAAAATTTAATCCAAATACTGAGACAGTATATAGTGAATTTAAGTCCTGTATTAAAGAAAGAGTTAAATATGTTTTTTTTGGTGGAACTAAAATTGAGGCATACAAAGCATTGGTTCATAAACAATATTCATGGGATAAAGCATCCGTTATCCCATATTTTGAGTATCTATACTTTATTATTTGTTTTTTAACGTGGGGTTTTTATTCGGCTATAGCATATTATTTTTTGTTTAAATATAAAACCTGTCATAACAATCAAACAACTTCCTAACGAATGCTTGCACCTGACCGATAGACGCTGCATTTTTTATGACAAAGTTATAGGTTCGGCAGGTGAAGCTAATGTTAGATTAAAAGGAATCAAACTCAATGAAGATTTTAGTATATAGCATTATCATATTTTTAATATTAATTGTTCCAAATATTAAAAAGATTAAGAAAAATGAGTTACTCATTGTTGCATCTTTCAACGGTTTTCGTTTGATTTCTAATGAAATTACTTATGTTATTCCACTGTTAGAACGTAGTTATTTAATAAGTTTAAAGCCTTTTATTATTAAAGAAACATATGAGAACTCATCTATTACGTTTGATATAATAATCGATTTTAAGCATGAATGTTTTAAGAATTTTATAAAAGAGTTTTTAGATAATGAAATTATGGAATTTTACACTCGAGATGCTCAAAAAGAAAAAATAACATCTGTTATTGAAAACTACATTAAAGAAAAAGATTCCTCAATATCATTATCATCAGATGAATTTAAGAATTTAATAAAAATTAAACTTAATGAGATAGGACTAATAGCAAATAAAATTAAAATCTAACTAGCCGTTAAACCTGACCGCTGTTATCGCAAAGCGATAATGTCACTTTTTAGCAATTCTAAAATGTCACCTAAAAGATTATCTATATTTCAAGTAAG